>Ga0208265_100115_pt1:0-70000 | contig 74126 bp, 62 predicted proteins | sample LakWasMet44_HOW7_2_FD_183882 | JGI IMG/M metagenome (GOLD analysis project Ga0208265, IMG submission 183882) | Freshwater sediment methanotrophic microbial communities from Lake Washington under simulated oxygen tension - Sediment Metagenome... | ecosystem: Environmental > Aquatic >... | reverse complement strand
TTGCGCCCCTGCCACCTTCCAAGCTGAGTAGGGAAATTCAGAAACGCTTTGCGCTGGGGAATAATATCTTCACGGCCTTTAAACATTTCCGAAGCCCCTGCACCGACACACAGCAACAATAAAACAGCATACAGCGACTTATTCAATGCCGGCACGGCGGCTGCCGTTCTAACCGCTGCCGCCCATTCATCCGGAATCTGCACCAACTCGTTCATAGCCAACTTTCTACCGCTGATCCTGCTAAAAATCCACATCTCAACAAACAACAACACCATGCACAGCAGAAAAACCGCCCATCCCTCGAAATCGTGCAGAAAGCCCTCAGCCATATCCGTGCCCCAGTTATCGACCAGAACGCCGATGACTCCGATACGAAAACTATTCATAAAAATAGTCAGTGGTGCTGAAGATAAAAAGATCAGCAACTTTTGCCAGAATGGGCCTTTAAATAAATAGGCGCATAAAAAAGCCAGGCTAGACAGGGGAAATAGATAACGCAAACCACTACAGGCATCGACGACCTGCAGCTTGTAATTACCCAGATCAATAACATTGCCTTCCAGGTAAACCATGATGTCGCAGGCCCGAATAAACTCTACGCCCAACCACGACGAAATCAGCTGCAGCTTTGAAGACAGGTTATTGAGAATAAAAGAGGGGAACGGCACCATGAAAATCAAGAACGCCAGCGGAACCGCTGAAACCCGTAAGCCGCGCAAACCGAATGCCGAGGCAAACAAACCAATCAGCGCGATCAAAAAAGCATATTGTTCGAGCGTTCTAATGGTCGCCAGATTGCCTAGCATAAACACCAGCAATCCCACTGTCAGAACCAGCAATCCGGCCACCGAGTCCCTAAATCCGGACACCAAGGACAACTCGGCTCGCCTGAGCCAGATCAGATAAATAGTGATGCAAGGAATAAAAAAGCCGTGGCTATACTCTTCCACATTGGACCAGACAGCCACCATCTCATCGATACTGGCGCGGAATACCAGACATAGCAACAACAATGCCCCGCCCCACAATGACCAGACAATGCTAGGACTAGCGAACGCAGGCGTTAATTGTTTTTGATCGGAGAAGGCCATGTTTAGACTCTTGGGGTGAGATAAAAAGAATACGCCGTTAAAAGCTGTAACAAATGCTCATTAACATCATATAGCGCAGCCAATTTTAGACCGCTCCTTTGTCCTAACTGCTGCAGTTTCATCCCTTGACCTTATTCTTAATAAATATAAACACCCCAAAACCATACGCATAAGCTAGCGCGTATGGCTATGTCTTAGCTGTTACGCATTATCTTCCCAATATATTAAATCCTTATGACAGGTCAATCCTTTGAATTGACGGCATCGCCGGTAAAAATCGGGTTATTTTTATCTTCTTCATGCAATTTGGCTTTTTCTTCCGGATAAATGTGCCAGAAAGATTGATCGATAGCACCATCGGTATAACCGTTTTTACGTCCATGGTTAAACGGACACCACCAGTTTTCCACCACTTTTACCATATAGGCATGCCACTCGAACAAGCCGACGCTATACGGACAATACCAAGTGCAATTCAATATCCAGAACAGCTTCGATTGCGCCATGCTTAATTTGAAAGAGCCATCCATGGTGATCTGGTTTTTCAGGTTATAGCGATGACTGGCCCGATCCGGCAGAAAATCACCCCATTTTTTAACGTTCTGCGCCCCCACGAACTTCAGGCTGAAATACGTCAGATAAGCGCTAGTAATCACAAACGGCAGGGTCAAAATCGGTAAATAAACAAACAAAAGACCGATAGCTCTCGAAGGCACCGACATCTGTTGATGATGACAACCGATGTTGACACGCTCGGCGCAGGATTCGCAGGCTTTCATGATAATTTCTCCGGTGAGTTTTTAGTTATTATTTGCTCGGGATTGAGCAGTTGAAAAATGCTGAGACAACCTTCGCAGCAGAATTTTTTTTGTCCTTCCTGGGTGAGCAACACAAATCCGGACAGCAACACCGGCTGACCGCAAAGACTACAGGGAGGCTTTTGGGATTTCATAGTGCAGTTCACTAAAACCGGCTGGACACTGAACAAAAAAAACTTTTTAGATACTCGGTTTCCGGCAAGGCAGGATGTATCGGATGATCCGGCCCCTGTCCGCCACCGGCAAAAAATACCAGATGCCGGTCAATATGGCGAGCGGACGACCGCAATATTTCATGCAGATTATCGCGGCTCAGATGATGCGAACAGGAAGCCGAAACCAGTATGCCGTTATTCGACAATACTTGCAGAGCCAAGTGATTGAGCCGTCGATAAGCTTCGTAACCTGCCTTGAAATCTTTCTTGCGTTTAATTAGCGCCGGCGGATCCAGTACTATCGCATCGTAACGTTGATTCTGCTCGCGCGCCTGCTTGAGAAATTCAAACACATCGCTACGCACAAACTGCATTTTATCCCGCACCCCATTAAGCGCCGCACTTTCGGCCGCCAAGCTCAGGGCGCTCTCCGAACTATCGACACAGGTCACGTCCAGCGCTCCCGCCAGCGCAGCGGGTATACCCCAGCCACCGGCATAGCTGAATAAATCCAAAACTTTCAAGCCGCGCGACCACTGCGCGAATTGCGCCCTGTTGTAACGATGATCGTAAAACCAGCCGGTTTTCTGACCCTCGGCAACATCGATGATGAATCGGGCATTATTTTCTTCGATAAACAATTGCTCAGGCAAGGTGCCGTACGCCAGTTCGGCCTCTAATGACAAAGCCTCGACTTGCCGCTGACTATTGTCATTTTTCAACAAAATAGCGCTCGGCGCCAACAGTTCGATTAATAGCTTAACCAACAGGTCCTTATGCTTTTCCATACCCGCCGTGGTGATTTGCACAGACAACACCGAACCGAAACGATCGATCACCAATCCCGGCAAACCATCGCTTTCCGCGAAAACCAGACGATAATAAGGCTTGTCGAACAACCGTTGCCGCAGTTGCAAGGCCTCGGTCAAACGGGTTTTAAAAAAGTTTTCGCCGATTTTAGTATTGGGCTTCCTGGACAATAAACGTGCGCAAATCAATGCATTGGGATTGATATAAGCCACGCCCAAAGCCTTACCGTTACTATCGTTGACGACGACTATATCGCCGACACCAAACTGCTCCAACGGGCTACGCTGACAATCGACTTCGTTACTGAACACCCACAAATGTCCTTGACGCAGACGTTTGTCTTCATTTTTTTTCAGGAATAATTCGGGATAGCTCATGATTTTAGAGTAATGCAAGGGTATAGCCGCCAATCTTGGCAGGACTGGGCGGCGCAACCACCGTCAGCTTAATTTCCGCGGTTTCATTGGCGGCCAACGAGGTGGCAGTCGAATACTGTCGCCCTGAAAAAATACGTTCGGCAATCGCCTGTCCGCTTAAATTCAGCAACACCAGTTTTAAGTCCGGACAATTCTGCGGGAATGCGGCCTGATTGGTAATGGCCGCCGAAAATACATAGTATTGATCCGATAAACTCCGCAAATCGCTATGCGAAACGGTCCATTCATCGAGATTTTTATACATCGGTAACCGGCAACCCAAATGATCGCAAATGGCCTGCCACCCAAAACGCAACAGCGGCTGTCGGCTTATCGCATCGCCTTTGAAATACGCCACTTGCGCAAGTAAAAGTAGCGATGAAAGCAAAGCACCGATTCTCCAGACGGCACGATGCGCTCGCTTGCCGTGCGGATCCGAGAGCAAATCGGCATCGCTAGCCTCTTGAAACTCGGCATCGGCCCGCTCGGATAGCGAAGCCAATGCATCGAAACGCTTACCGCAAGCAGAACAGGTCAATAATCCGCGGCTAATCCGTAATTGCTCTGCACTAATGGTTTGCTGCGTTTGACAATGCGGGCAGCGGCTGTACATGGTTAAACCACATTTTCAGCATCGAGCCGACACCAGTCTTCCTGACTAATCGCTTCCGCCACGGCCAAGCCCTTGCCCCGATAAGCCTCGGCCACCGAGTTGGCCTGTTCGTTGAGTATGCCCGACAAAATCAACTGCCCGCCCGGCCTAACCAACGCGGCAATCGAGGCGGATAATTCTATCAATGGCTTGGCGAGAATATTGGCAACCACTATGTCGGCGGTTATCGGCGAAAACTGTTCGGGGAGGTAATAGCTGATGCGATCTTGCACCTGATTCTTTTCGGCGTTGTATTGGCTTGCAGTCAAAGCTTGCGGATCGATGTCCACCGCATGGGCATGCCGGGCGCCGAGCAGCAAAGCCGCCACCGCAAGAATACCCGAACCGCAGCCGTAATCGATCACGACCTTATCCTTCAGATCGTGTCCAGCCAGCCATTCCAGGCACAGCGCCGTGGTCGGATGGGTACCGGTACCGAAAGCCAGACCGGGGTCCAGCGTCATGCAGACTGTGCCGGGTTCGTCTTGCTCCTGCCCTGTCGGGCAAATCCACAATTTATCGGCAAACTTCATCGGATGAAAATGCTCCATCCAGGCCCGTTCCCAGGCTTGATCCTGCAACACTTCGCTATGCCAGGCATGCAGCGGCTGGCCGATGAATTGATTAAAAACCAGGGTTTGCACGACATCGGGATCGGCATCCAACTCGAACAACGCCGTTACCTTGGTGTTGCTCCATATTTTAGTCTGATCGATGGCAGGCTCGTAAACCGGCTCGTCCTCGGCATCGCTGTAAGTCACGGAAACCGCGCCCAATTCGCTGAAGAAATCCGACAATTCCGGAGCGGTCGATTCGTTGGTCACGACCGAAATTTGATGCCATGCCATAGCTTGACCAGATAAGAGAGAAACCGGAAGACTTGTACAATTCCGATACAAGTCTTCGCCGCTGATTAATGAATACCCAGTTTCTTTTCCAGGTAATGAATGTTTTGCCCGCCCAAAGCAAAAGCGGAATCGGCCATGATGGTTTGCTGTAACGGGATATTGGTTTTGATACCGTCTATCACCATTTCGCTCAACGCGGTTTTCATCCTGGCAATGGCGCTGGCCCTATCATCGCCGTGAGCAATCAACTTGCCTATCATCGAATCGTAGTAAGGCGGTACTTTATAGCCGTTGTAGATATGGGTTTCGCAGCGAATGCCCGGCCCGCCCGGCATGTGGAACTGATCGATGGTACCTGGGCAAGGCATAAAGGTTTTCGGATCCTCGGCATTGAGCCGGCATTCGATGGCATGACCGGTAAAGGTCACCTGCGCCTGGGTAATCGATAGCGGCTCGCCGGCGGCAATGCGCAGTTGTTCCTTGACGATGTCGAAACCGGTGATCATTTCGGTGACCGGATGCTCGACCTGGACCCTCGTATTCATTTCGATGAAATAGAAATGACCTTTCTCGTAAAGAAATTCAAAGGTTCCCGCGCCCAAATAACCGATATCCCGGCAGGCTTTCGCGCAACGCTCGCCCATCTGATTACGCTGCTCGGCGGTAATGCCCGGCGCTGGCGCCTCTTCCACCACTTTCTGGTGGCGTCTCTGCATCGAGCAATCCCGTTCGCCCAGATGGATCGCATTGCCATGCGAGTCGGCTAATACCTGAAATTCGATATGCCGCGGGTCTTCCAGAAACTTTTCCATGTAAACGGTATCGTTACCGAAAGCGGCACCGGCCTCGGCCTTGGTCAGGCTGATGGCGCCGATCAAAGCCGCCTCGGTATGCACGGTACGCATACCGCGCCCGCCGCCGCCGCCCGACGCCTTGATAATCACCGGATAACCGATTTCGCGGGCCATCTTCAGATTGGTGTCGTCATCGTCGCCCAAAGGATCGCCGTTACCGGGTACGCAAGGAATGCCGGCGGCCTGCATGGCTTTTTTCGCGGCAATTTTATCGCCCATCATCCGAATGGTATCGGGTCTGGGGCCAATGAAGGTAAAGCCGCTTTGGCTGACTTTTTCCGAAAAATCGGCGTTTTCCGACAGAAAACCATAGCCGGGATGAATGGCTTGCGCATCGGTTACTTCCGCGGCGCTAATGATGGCCGGGATATTCAAATAACTGTGTGAGGATGCGGCAGGACCGATGCAGACGGCTTCATCGGCCAGGCGTACATGTTTCAGGTCGCGATCGGCTTCGGAATACACCGCGACGGTTTTTATGCCCAACTCACGGCAGGCGCGCAAAATCCGCAAGGCAATCTCGCCGCGATTGGCGATAACAATTTTCTCGAACATAAGCTGACCCCCTGAGCCGGTTATTCAATAATGAACAATGGTTGCCCATATTCGACGGGATGGCCGTTTTCAACCAAGATCTGTTTGACCTTGCCGCTTTTGTCCGCCTCAATTTGGTTGAGGATTTTCATTGCTTCTATAATGCACAGAGTTTGACCGACGCTAACCGATTGACCGATTTCAACGAATGCCGTCGATCCGGGAGATGCCGAGCGATAGAAAGTGCCGACCATGGGCGATTTAACGACATGTCCGCTGATTTTCTCTTCCACCGGCGCCGCTACAGGAGCAGCAACGGATGTAGCAACCGGGGCCGCCGCAGCAACCGGTGCTGGCGCTGCATAGTGTACGGGCGCTTGCGCCGAATAGCGGCTGATGCGCACCGATTCTTCGCCTTCGCTTATTTCTATCTCAGCAATATCGGACTCTTCGATAAGATCGATCAGTTTTTTTATTTTTCTAATATCCATTGTTCTGAGTTCTCTCTACTAATATCTGATGAGCGGCTTGTAAAGCCAGTTCGTAACCGCTTGCTCCCAATCCACAAATAACGCCGACGGCGATATCCGAAAAATAGGAGTGTTTTCTGAAAGCTTCACGGGCATGCACATTCGACAAATGTACTTCTATGAATGCAATTTTGGTTGCCAGCAAGGCATCGCGGATAGCCACGCTGGTATGAGTAAAGGCAGCTGGGTTAATGATGATGAAATCGACGCCTTGATGATAAGCGCGATGAATCTGCTCAACAATTTCATGTTCGGCGTTGCTTTGCAGAAAATCAAGTTTATGTCCCAGCCTGCCGGCCAACTGCTCAAGGTTGACCTGAATATCTTGCAATGTTTTATTGCCGTACAGCCCGGGTTCTCGAATGCCTAGCATATTTAGATTAGGTCCATTGAGAACGGTGATTTGCAGCATGCGGGGTTGAACGGTAAATAATTGGGAGCGCGAATTCTGCCTAATTTGTAGGTTTTTGTCCAGATAATCCGTTTTTACGGGCCATTAGCCGCAGTTTTAGCTATTTTGCGGCAATCAGAGGCGTAACAACTTCCAAGAGTTTATCGGCGGATAATTCGCCAGGCTGCCGAAACACAAGCTGTCCGTTCCTATCGACAACTACCGTGAAAGGCACCGCGCCGATGACATTGCCCAATTGCTGAGTCAAGCCGATACCGGCATCGCCCGCTATTAAGACCGGGTAATTAACAGCAATGCGTTGCAGATAATCTAGCACTGGCTGCTTATCTTCAATCGCCACCCCAATGAATTGCAAGCCACGATCCTGATACTCGGCCTGCAACTTGATGAATTCCGGAATTTCCTTCAGACAAGGCGCGCACCAGGTCGCCCAAAAGTTGATCACCAATACTTTACCGTGCCACTGATTCAGCGATTGCATTTTGTCCGAGGCATCCGGAAAGCTGAAATCCAGCGGCTTCGCCGTCTCCACAATGTCGCCGGTGGTCCGCATGGCCCGCTGCGTCATTAAACCGGCCGTCAACGCCGCAACCGCAACCAACAATATCAAAGCTGTTTTTTTATTCATCAAAATCCATAACTAAAAAGATTGGGGAGCTGAAAGCACTGAATGGCCTGCATTAACAGCACTGTACCCAGCTATTATAAAAAAGCATCAGGCTAGTTGTTTAAGCCTTAGCCTATTCCGTTTTCCACTTGATATTACAGCCGATACTGGGAATTTGTTCGGCGCTGACAGGCCGCCCGGCCAGCAAATTATCCAGCGCACCGCGCAGTTCCTCGCCGGTCACCGGTACCGCATTTTTGGGCGTCGCCCCATCCAGCCGGCCGCGATATACGCAGACCAGATCGGCATCGAACAAATAAATATCCGGCGTACAGGCGGCCTGATAGGCTTTGGCGACACTTTGACTTTCGTCATAAAGATAGGCCGCAAAAGGATTTCCCCACTCAGCCATTAGCGCCTGCATCTTGTCCGGCGCATCCTGCGGATAGTTGACGACATCATTAGCGCTAATGGCAATAGTCGCTATGCCCTGTAGCGCATATTCCTGAGCAATGGCGATCAACTGCTGTTTGACATGCAATACATACGGACAATGATTGCAGATAAACATGACGATAGTGCCCTGCTCGCCCCGCAAACCCTGTAAATCGTATTGCCTGCCGCTGATGGTATCGGGCAGCTTGAAATCGGGAGCGACACTGCCTAAAGGCAGCATATTGGATTCGGTTGCAGCCATAAATGTCCCCTCCTGTCGTAATTGGAAAACGCTAAATTATACCTCTGGTTTTGATCCGGAAATCGCTATACCATGACTTGCCACCGCTAAAGCCAGCCAGAGAACACGCCGCAAATGATTGATATAAAAACAAAAAAAAACCAACTAAAAAGCGCTCCGCAACTGGACAGCTACGTGATCACCGAAAAACTCGGTGAAAGCCTGCAAGCCGTAGTGTTCAAAGGCTACCACAAACACGTTCCCGATCATCCCCTGATCATTAAATTGCTTAAGCTGCTGTCCAGCTGGGACGACCAGTCCCGGCATCTGCGCCAAAAAATCGAGCGCCTGAAAGTGCTGCACGATCCGCGAGTTTCGACGCCGCTGGCGCTGGAATCCGACGGCGACCTGCAGTTTATCGTCCAACCCTGGTTTGCCGGATACCCCTTGAATAGCTGGGCCAAGCAGCAGGGCAAACTCAACCTCGGCGATTTTTTCACGCTGGCCTGCACGCTGGCCGATACGCTGCTGGCGGTTCACGATGCCGGCATTACCCACGGCGGCATCAAGCCTCACAATATTCTGCTGCAACCGGGCACACTTACCTTGCGGCTGACCGACTTCATCACCCCGCTCGATATCCGCGACGTCAGCCATTTTATCTACGACCCGGAATTCGTCCGCCATACCCTGGCCTACACCTCGCCGGAACAAACCGGCCGCATCAACTACAGAGTCGACTATTCCACCGACCTCTATTCCTTAGGCATAGTATTTTACGAACTACTCACCGGCAAACTGCCGTTTTTTTCCAGCGATCCGCTGGAACTGATTCACTCGCATCTGGCCGAGGAAGCGCCCAAAGCCAATAAAATCAACCGGCAAACCCCGGCGGCCTTAGCCGATATTATTGCTAAACTCACCGTCAAACAGCCTGAGAAACGTTACCAAAGCACCTCCGGATTGCTGGCCGACCTGATCCGTTGCCAGAAAGAATATGCCGCCACCGGTAAGGTCTCCCGCTTTGTGATCGGCCAGCATGACCGCACCCGCCGGGTAATTTTCATTTCGAAAATGGTCGGCCGTCAGGCGGAAAGCCAATTGATACAGCAGCAATACAACGAGGTCATCGCCGGCAAATTCCGTTCGGTGTTTATTTCCGGCCTATCCGGAATCGGTAAAACCCGGTTGATTCAGGAGTTGCAGAAACCCTTGGTCAAAAATCGCGGCTATTTCACCAGCGGTAAATTCGATCAATATCAAAAAAATATACCTTACAGTTCATTAATACAGGCGCTCCGCAACCTGATTCGCACCTTTCTGACCGAAAGCGACAGCCAAGTTCAACAGTGGCGGGTAAAAATACTCGAAGCGGTGGAAAACAACGGCAGCGTCATCAGTGACGTAGTGCCCGAATTGGAATTCATCATCGGCCCGCAGCCGGAGGTGGGGCACCTGCCGCCGGTGGAAGCCCGCAACCGTTTCAACAATCTGTTCGGCCGTTTTGTGAGTTGTTTGGCCAGCGAAGACAATCCTTTGGTGCTGTTTATCGACGACCTGCAATGGTGCGACAGCGCCACCTTCGATTTCCTGCAAAATCTATTCGCCAATCACCATGAGCACCCTTTTCTATTTTTCATGGGCGCCTATCGCCACAACGAAGTCGACAGCGCCCATCCGCTCACCAAACTGATCCGCAATGTTCAAGAAGAGGACGGCCCGATCGCCGAAATTCGTCTGGAAGCCCTGACCGATGCCGATTGCCACGAAATGGTGGCTTATATTCTGGATTCCTCGCTGGAAACCACCGCCAATCTGGCCGAATTTATCGCCCACCTCACCGAAGGCAACCCGCTGTTCGTCAGCGAAAGCCTGGCCTGGCTGTATAACGAGGACTTGCTGAATACCGATACCCAACAGCACTGGCACTGGGACATGAATCGCATCCGCGACACGCAAATGCCGGCCTCGGTGGTTGAGTTGTTCAGCTCCAAGGTCCGTAAATTGCCGTTCAAAACCTTGCATATCCTCGATCACTGCGCTTGCATGGGCAACCGCTTTACCGTCGAAGACGTGGCATTGGTCCTGGAGATGCGCATCGAACAATTGTTCGAAGATTTAAAGCCGGTATTGAATCTGGGCATGCTACTGGAAAACAAATCGGATTTGCAGTTTGTCCACGACCGGGTTCAGGAAGCGGTCTTACGCCAAGTCGAGGCAAAAACTCGCCCAGCCATTCACTGGCGCATCGGCAACCGTTTATTGAGCGCGGCGGAAAGCAGCGATTTTGAAGCGCTGGATAATCTGTTCACCATCGCCGCCCACCTGAATCAGGGCCGGCCGGCCGAGCTGGACCAAACCCTGTCCTATCTATTGGTCAATATCAACTTTCATGCCGGCAATAAGGCATTGGATGCGCTGGCTGGCGAGGCCGCCAACGATTTTTTTCTGAAAGCCCACGACTACTTGCCGGCGGACTGCTGGCAACATGCTTACGACTTAACGTTTCGCATCTATCAGCGCCTGGCCAAGACCGACCTGATGTGCGGACGTTATGAACAGTCGGAGATTTTGCTGAATAATCTGATCGAACATGCCGTCAGCGATCTGGACAAAGCCGAAGCCCTGGCCGAACAAACCACCTCCTTATCCTCATTCGGCAACTTCAACAAGGCTATAGAAACCGCCAATCGCGGCCTGGCCTATTTCGACAAATCCATCCCGAACGACCCAAATTTAGCCCGGCAACGCATGCAATCGCTGATGGATCAAATCGAGCGACAAGGCGATGTCTGGGACGCCATCCTGCATATGCCGTTCACTCAGGAACGTAAAAGTAAAATCGAGCTGGCATTCTACAGCGAGCTAATACCCGATCTTTACATGTCCGGGCTGGTGCCGCAGCTTTATCTATCGGCCGCGCAATCCACACTGCACTGCCTGCAAGGCGGCATGGACGAGTCGGTGATTTATTCGTTTTCCATCATGGGCCTCAATCTGGGCGAACAGGGCCTGTTCGAACAAGCCTTCCGCTACCAGGATCTGGCTCACGATTTGTGCGCCAAACATCCCAATACCTTTGGCGCCACACGCGGCATGAATGGCATTGTCTGGTGCAATATGCATTCGCGCAGCCATCCGTCCGAGATTGTCGACTATTGCCACAAGGCCATCCAGTCCGGCAAAAATTGCGGCGACTTGTACAATGCGGGACTCTCCTACGGACCGCTGATGTGGAATAAGCAGGCTCAAGGCAAAAACCTGCGCCTGATTGAAGAAGCCGCCGAAGAATGTCTGCAATTTTCCCGCAAAAACCAGCTTTCTTTTTCGGTCGGCCTAGCCGAAGCGGTACTGGCCGGCTGGGTGGCGCCAATGAAACCCAACTACCAGCCGGTAGACATGGATAAAACCCTGCTTAACTGGGCGGAGAACAACTATGTTGCAGCCTCGGGCAGCTATTTCGCCCTGCTGGGTTTTGCCCTGCATTATCTGGGCGATTACAACGCCGCCGCCGTGGCGCTGCAGAATGTCGAACGCTATTTACACGGCTTGACCGATAACGTATTGAAACGGCTCTGGTATGTGTTCCGCATCCTCAATCGCCTACGGCTGCCGGGCGATAGCCATTGGCAAGAGATTGAAACCGAAATCGCGCCGTTGCTGACAAAAATCGAGACATGGGCCCAGCTCGGACCTTTACTCAAACCTTATCTGGCGTTTATTCATGCCGAGATCGGCCGCTTCCGGCGCGATCTGCGCGAAGCCCGCAATTTATATCTGGATGCCATTGCCGAAGCCCAAGCCCAAAACTACGGACTGCTCACCGGCCATTTATATGAATGTCTAGCCGATATCATCACCGAAGGCAAGCTGGGCGACGCCGAACTGTATTACGGCGAAGCCCGGCGGATTTACCGGGTCTGCCGCGCCGATGGCAAAAGCACCCGCCTGCAACAACGTCATAACTATACGCCCCCCGACGCCGCGGTACGCGCCGAAAAACCCGCCGATAGCCATGCGCAAAGCACCCTGCCCAATCTCGACATCAATTATCTGATGAAATCGGCCTTGGCCTTGTCGGCGGAAATCGATCTGAATCGATTAATGCAAAAAATCATGAGCGTAGTATTGGAAAGCTCCGGCGCCCAACATGGCTATCTGTTGATCAAGGAAGGCGACGAACTGGTGGTGGCCGGGGAAAACCATGTCGGCAAAAACCGCGCCCTTAACAGGCAACATGTCAGCCTTAACCAGACCCGCAGTATCAGCCGCGCCATCGTCAATTATGTGCAGAGAACCCGTAATAAAGTGCTATTGCGGGATGCGCTGACGGAAGGCGAATTTCAGAACACGCCGGAAGTACAGGCGCTGGGCCTGCGCTCGGTACTTTGCCTGCCTATCATCAAACAGACCGAATTGATTGGGCTCCTATACCTGGAAAACCGACTGTCGGCGGGGGTATTTACCGCCGAAAAAACCGACATGACCGAACTGCTAACCGCCCAGGCCGCTATTTCCCTGGAAAATGCCCGCCTGCTGGAAGAAACCCGTCGCGCCTACCTGCAATTGCAGGAGAATCAGGAACATATGTTGCAAATGGAAAAGCTCTCGGCGCTAGGCACACTGGTCGGCGGCGTGGCGCATGAAATCAACAACCCGCTAATGGGGGTGATGAATTTTGTCGAATTTGCCGCAACTCGCAGCGAAGATGCCAAATCGAAGGAAATTCTCGATCAGGCGCTGCAACAGATTCACCGCATTAAAAAAATTGTCAGCAACATGCTGGTCTTCGTGCGCAGTCGAGCGACACCAACCGGCAACTGTCTGGCGCAGGAAGTCATCCGGCAAAGTTTGCTGCTGCTGGAAGGGGAATTACGCAAAACAGGCATACAAGTCGAGGTGGATGTCGCCACCGATTTGCCGCCAATTTGCTGTAGCACGGACAGTTTGCAGCAAATTATGGTGAACCTGATCATTAATGCCCGCGATGCATTGACCGACACGCCGGAACCGGCCATCAAGATCGTCGCCAGGTCCTTAGAGGGAGTGCTAGAATTAAGCCTGTGCGATAACGGACCCGGCATCGCCCAAGAGATACAAACCAAAATGTTCGACCCATTCTTTACCACCAAACCACCGGGAAAAGGCACGGGGTTGGGATTATCGGTCACCCGCCGTCTGGTGCAGGATGCCGGAGGCAATATTCAGGTGGAGAGTTTACTTGGACACGGCTGTTGCTTACGTCTAAAATTCCCTCACATATGATAAGTATTTGATAAACATTCGGCACACCATTAGAACGCGAGGCAAACATGGTAAGCAAAATTCTGGTCATAGACGATGATCCGGCTGTTCGCGGCGCATTCAAGCTGATCCTTGAAGAAGACGGTTTTACCGTACGCGAAGCCGAAGATGGCTTGCAAGGCATCGAAATGGCAAAAACCGAGCGCCCGGATCTGACTTTTCTGGATCTGCGCATGCCCGGCATCGATGGCGTGGAAACCTTACGCCGCCTCAAAACCTTCGATTCGACGCTGAACATTTACATCGTCACGGCATTCGCCAACGAGTATATGGAACAGCTAAGAGGCGTACACGAAGAAGGCTTTCAATTTGAGCTGGCCAGCAAACCGCTGTCTTCCTCGCAAATCAGAAATATCGCCCAGGTTTCCCGGATCGCCCAAATCCAGGAAGAACGCCGGGCGGCACACCATAAACTGGTACTGACCTTGTACGTGGTATCGCTGAATAGCGAAACCCGCCGACTGGTCGAACAAATTACGGCGGTACTTACCAGTATTTACGAACCCGGACACTGGGTTTTCGACGTAGTGGAAGTGCTGGGCATGCCGGAAAAGGCGCTGGAAAAAGACGTGTTTGCCACGCCGATGCTGGTCCGCGACGTGCCGGAGCCGGTACTTAAATTACTGGGCGATCTGTCGCGAATGTCCTCGGTGATGGCGGCCATTACCACACAGACCAAAGCAACCGGCGTACAGACCATAATCCTTTAGCCATCAACACTTGTGACCGCCCACCTTACCAAACTCGATCTAATACTCAGCACCATTACCGATGGCATTTTGGTAGTCGACACCCGGGGCGTTGTGCTATATGCCAACCAGGCGGCCGAAACCCTATTGGGACGTGGCCCGATGATCGGTCATGCGTTGGCCATTCCGGTCAATGCCGACAAAAACAGTTATCTGGACATCAATTTAATCCGCCCGTCAGGTCTGGCTTGGGCGGAAATGCGCTCCACGCCCTTGGAATGGGACGGACAGCCGGGCTACGTGATCGGCCTGCGCGACATTACCGACCGCAAACTCACGGAAATGGCCTTACAGGAACGTGAAGCGTTGTTTCACACCCTGGCCAAAGTGGCGCCGGTCGGCATTTTTCATACCGATCCTAAAGGCCAATGCGAATACGTTAACGAACGCTGGTGCGAAATCACCGGCTTATCGGCCGAGGAAGCCAAAGGCGAAGGCTGGACGCAAGCCATTTATTCGGAAGATAAAGACCATGTTTTTAGCGAATGGCACAAAACTGCACTATTGGAGCGGCCATTCGCCATGCAATACCGCTTTCAAAGCCCGGATGGCCACATCCATTGGGTCGTCGGGCAGGCAGAGGCGGAACGAGACGCTACCGGTACCGTGCTAGGCTACGTCGGCACCGTAACCGACATTTCCAGTCTCAAGCTCAACGAACAACGTTTGCGGCAAGCCGCCGCCGTGTTTGAAAGCACCCGCGAAGGCGTGATGATCACCGATGCAGAACGCCGCATCACCATGGTCAACCGCGCTTTTACCGATATTACCGGCTATGAAGAAAGCGAAACCATAGGCAACACCCCCTCCATGCTGCGCTCCGGCCGCCACAATGCCGCGTTTTATCACACGATGTGGGCCACGATCCTGGCTACCGGCCATTGGCAAGGGGAAATCTGGAACCGCCGCAAGACCGGAGAGGTTTATCCGGAGCTGCTGAGTATCAGCGCCGTAAAAAACGAAGACGGCAACATCACCCACTATGTTGCCGTGTTTGCCGACATTTCCAAGCTCAAAGCCTCGGAAATGGAGCTGGAATTTCTGGCGCATCACGACCCCCTCACCCAGTTGCCTAACCGTATGCTGCTGATCTCCCGGCTTGAGCACGGCCTTGAAAAGGCCCTGCGCGACAGTAAGCTACTGGCCGTGCTAATGTTGGACCTGGATCGATTCAAAGACGTCAACGATAGCTTCGGCCATCTGGCCGGCGACGAATTATTGCAGCAAGTCGCCGAACGCCTAAGCCTCCGATTGCGCGGCACCGATACCGTCTGCCGCTTGGGCGGCGATGAATTTACCGTGTTGCTGGAAGAAATCAACCACCCGGAAGCGGCAGCACGCATAGCCACCGAGATTATTTCGGCCTTAAGTGAGCCCTGGCAGCTATCCAACGGTATCGATGTCCGCATCGGCGTCAGTGTCGGCATATCCCTGTATCCCGATCACGGCACCACGCCGGAAGCACTGATGCAGCATGCCGACACTGCCTTGTATCAGGCCAAGAATGAAGGCAGAAACCGCTTCAAATATTTTTCCGAAGAATTGACCCGCGTTGCCCGCGAACGCATGGATCTTGAATGGCGGCTACGCCAAGCCGTCGACAAGGGCGAACTGCAAATCTACTTTCAACCGCAGATCAACATTGCCGACGGCCGAATTATCGGCGCCGAAGCGCTTCTGCGCTGGCACACCAACGGCGGCGACTTAATTTCACCACGACGATTCATTCCCATCGCCGAAGAAACCGGCCTGATTTCCAGCATAGGCGCCTGGGTATTAAGAGAAACCTGCCTGATAGGCAAACGCTGGCAAGAGGCCGGCAGACCCGAATTGCGTCTGGCCGTCAATGTTTCGCCCAACCAGTTCTTGTACGGCGATATCAGCGAAACCGTGGCAGACATTCTGGCTGAAACGGATTTTCCGGCCCGCTACCTGGAACTGGAAATCACCGAAACCGCACTGATGAAGCGGGAAGCCGAAGCCATCGAAATCCTTACCCGCCTGCATGGCATGGGAATACGGCTGGCAATCGATGATTTCGGCACAGGCTACTCGTCGCTGGCCTATCTGAAAATGTTCCCGGTCGATGTGTTGAAGATCGACAAAAGCTTTATCGACGACATCCCTAACCAGCGCGACGACATGGAAATCACCGCCACCATCATTGCCATGGCCAAGACCCTGCGCATGAAAGTACTGGCGGAAGGCGTGGAGAATCACGCTCAACTGGATTTCCTAAAAACTCAGGATTGTGATTTTTATCAAGGCTACATCACCAGCCCGCCGCTACCCATCAAGGATTTCGAGCATTTTTGGCAGCGACACTGTCCGCACGCTCTGCACTGAGCGCTAAGATTTGCATCGGAAACCAGCCACAGTCCGGGCAATAACCCCTGCTTTTAGCCAATTGCCGGAAACACGATATAATGCCGTTTTTTTAACCTGACCCAAAGGATCAAAAGATGGCTGACAATCTGATTGCACCTTCCATACTCTCCGCAGACTTCGCACGCTTGGGCGAAGAAGTCGTCAATGTTTTAAATGCCGGTGCGGATATCGTGCATTTCGATGTGATGGACAACCATTTTGTACCCAATCTGACCATCGGTCCTCTGGTGTGCGAAGCCTTGCGCAAACACGGCGTTACCGCGCCTATCGACGTGCATTTGATGATTGAACCCGTCGATCGCATCATTCCGGATTTCGCCAAAGCCGGCGCCACTTACATTACCTTCCATCCCGAAGCGTCCAGACATATCGACCGCTCGCTGCAAATGATCAAGGATCTGGGCTGCAAGGCCGGTTTGGTATTCAACCCTGCCACGCCTTTGCATCACCTGGATCACGTCATGGACAAGCTGGACATGATTCTGTTGATGTCGGTCAACCCAGGTTTCGGCGGCCAATCCTTCCTGCCGTCCGCGCTGCCCAAACTGCGCGAAGTCAGAAAACGCATCGACGAAAGCGGCTTCGACATTCGCCTGGAAATCGATGGCGGCGTTAAAGTCGACAACATCCGCGAAATCAAGGCGGCCGGCGCCGACACCTTCGTGGCCGGCTCTGCGATTTTCAGCCAACCCGACTACAAAAAAGTCATCGACGAAATGCGCGCGGAAATGGCAAAAGCCTAAATAAGCGCGTTTCGCCTTACGCCGCTTCGGCATCGCGCCGAGGCGGCACCTCTCTCATCCCAATCCCTTTCCATTGGCTTATTCCGGCCTACATCGCCGAAATGTTAACCGCTGCCGAGCAATGCCGACCTGTTTGAAAAACTCACAATAGTCAAAATCTCTGCTAAGCGATACGAGACGCATCTCCCCCGGCAAACATTTCAATATGAATTGAAAGCTTAAACCGCCGGCCACTAGGCTAGATACCAATTTCAAATTAGGAGTACAACATGCTGCGCTACGACCGATCTCGATACATCGCCTTGGGACTGCCTGGCTTGGCAAATGCCTTGGCTCTGCCGCTATATGGGCTCGAGATAAGCACCGGTGGCTCGCATGACGAATATGCCGTGCCGTTTTATCTAACCATAGCCATGGCATCCGGTTTATTAGGGGCTTCAGCCATGATCAAACGGGCTCGAGACATCGGCTCTTCGGCCTGGGGAATCTTATTGGGTTTTTTATTTGCGCCGCCGCTAATGCTGCTCGTCGCACTGGTTTTAATTTTTGTGCCGAGCAACCCGTCGGCGGACCAACTCGAACAGCAGCCATCGCCGCCCGCATTCGATACTTGGTTCACCGGACTGATCTTGCTGGTATTACCCTGGATAGCGGTACTGCTTCTCCGAGCCTTGTAATCGACCCGTAGCAGGTTTGAAATAGATTCGCTGTACAAACCGGACTAGCGCTTTGCCCAATCAGTATGAAAAAACTCTCCCCTAGGCCTGTCCACCCGTTCATAAGTATGCGCGCCGAAGTAGTCGCGTTGAGCCTGCAATAGATTGGCTGGCAACCTGGCGGCACGATAGCCGTCGTAATAGGCCAGAGCCGAAGAAAGCGCGGGCGTGGGGATACCACGTTCAATGCCAAAAATCACCGTTTTTCGCCAGCCGGCATCAGACTTTTTCATGGCGTCGGCAAAAAAACCGGCCATCAGTAAATTTTCCAGAGCGGGATTTACGTCGTAGGCCTGTTTAATGTCGTCCAAAAACCGGCTGCGAATAATGCAGCCGCCGCGCCACATCAGGGCAATTTCGCCATAATCGAGCGACCAGCCATATTTTTTGGAAGCTTCACGCATCAAGCTGAAACCCTGAGCGTAAGAAATGATTTTGGCGGCATACAAGGCGTCGCCAACCGCGGCGATCATTGCCCGTTTGTCGCCGCCGAAACTGGCTTGAGCAGGCCCGGCTAAAATCTCTGCGGCTTTAAGGCGTTCCGATTTTTGCGCGGACAAGCAACGGGCAAACACGGCTTCGGCGATTAGCGTCAATGGTTTACCCAGGTCCAAGGCATTGATGACAGCCCATTTTCCGGTACCTTTTTGTCCGGCGGTATCGAGGATTTTGTCGAGTAGCGGCAAGCCATCGCAGTCCTTGTATGCCAGTATCGCCGCAGTGATTTCGATCAGATACGAGCTCAAGACGCCGCTATTCCATTCGTGGAAGATGTCATGCAGTTCATCGACGGATAAGCCCAGCCCTTCTCTCAGTAATTGATAGGCCTCGCCGATCAATTGCATGTCGCCGTATTCGATGCCGTTGTGCACCATTTTCGCATAATGTCCGGCGCCATTATCGCCCACCCAATCGCAGCAAGGCCGGCCGTCGACCTGGGCACTGATGGCCTGAAAGATCGGTTTGACGGTAGGCCAGGCGGCTTTATTGCCCCCCGGCATGATGGCGGGGCCGTGTCTTGCCCCGGCTTCGCCTCCGGAAACGCCGGCACCAACGAAGTAGATGCCTTTTGCCTGCAAGGCGGCAGTGCGACGATTGGCGTCGGTAAACAAGGAGTTTCCGCCATCGACGATAATATCGCCGGCCGACAGTAAGGGCAGCAATTGGCCTATGCATTGATCAACCGCTTCGCCCGCCTTGACCATTAACATTACCAGCCGCGGCACAGCCAATGTTTCGACCAATTCCGTCAGAGAGTGCGTACCCATGATTTGCGTGTCTTTGGCGGCACCGGATAAAAACTCATCGACGATGCGCGTGGTACGGTTGTAAACGGCCACTTTAAAACCGTGATCGTTCATATTCAGAGCCAGATTCTGCCCCATTACAGCCAGACCGATTAAGCCAATGCTTGCTTTCATACTAGCCTCCTATCAAATGCAATGTTCAGATATTCTATTTTGAAATATCCCTTTCGGTTCGACGCCGGCATTCCTCCACGGCTTTTAATTGCCCATGCACCTTGATAGCCAAACCGGGTCTACAGTTCCGCCGTATTGTTTGCTCCTCGTCATCTTAATAACAATACGGCAGAAAAAGACGCTATTTTGTAACAAAATAGCGCTTCAGACAGGACATGCCTGATTCAGTCAAAAAACCAATCGCAGGCTTGTTTCGCTGACGGCAACAAACTTTATGGTTATCTATCAACATCCTATAAACAAATACCGAGTATAAGCCACCGCAGTTTGCATCCTGCCAATCCATTCTTGAGTACTGGCATCATTATTGATACGCCAAAGATCAAACCCCACCGGAAAACTGCAAAGATTGAGTAGAGATAACCCGGCCGCCAGATTGCCATGATCAAACATCATCCAGCGGACAGCCCGTGGATTTGGAAAATAAAGACTATGACCACCTATGCCATCGGCAGCGTAAAAGGCGATTATCAATCCTTAGTAAAACTGCTGGAAAAGATTCAGTTCGACCCGGACAACGATTGCCTATGGTTTGCCGGCAATTTAGTCAATGAAGGCCCGGATTCGCTAGCCGTACTTAGATTTATCAAAAACTTGGGCAAAAAAGCCGTTACGGTATTGGGCAATCAGGAATTGCATTTATTGCGCGTGGCCGCCGGTTTTGCCGCACCCAATGCGGATGACTCGCTGGATGAGATTATCAACGCGCCGGACCGCGACGAGCTTCTCAATTGGCTCAGGCGGCGCGGTCTGATTCATCACGATTCCAAACTGAATTTTACGCTGGTGCATGCCGGCATTCCGGCCGAATGGACGTTTAGCCAGGCCTTAACCTTTGCCTACGAAGTTGAATCCGTACTGTCCGGCAGTAATTATGCGGCTTTTCTGGAAAACAGGCGGCAAGACCAATCGCGCTGGCATGCCAAGCTCAGGGGCTGGAAACGCCTGAATTTTATTGCCAATGCTTATACCCTGATGAAATATTGCACCGAGCAAGGCAGGCTGGACTTCAACGCCAGCGGTAAACTAGGCTCGCAGCCTCCAAGTTTAGTGCCGTGGTATCGGTTGCCCGATAGGATTGCCTCCAATCTGCGGATTGTTTTTGCAGACGATGCTGATTTTGAAGACGACGCTTTTCCCGGCGTTTATCCATTGCCCACGCGGGGCAAGCTATCCGCATTGCAGCTATCCGCAATGGCGGAAAACATCCATATCTATCATCAACTTTAAACGGGGATCGCTCTCGAAATGGGGCAAATTAAGCCGTGCATTGAGGCCATTGCGAGCGAAACAAGCTAACAAACGAGCTTCTTCGGGGAGCTATCAAGCGGTACCCAGCGTTTCCTAGTCGCGCAGACAGAACTTTAGTAGCTTAGAGGAGCGTTATGCAGCGCTTACGCCGCCACATACAGTATGTATACCATGACTAACTGCCAGCGGCGGAGAACGCCAACCAATAGCTCTCGGAAGCGCTGTTGGTTGGCAGGCCTATCCAGGATGAGCGTTAACTATTAGCTCTTATTTTCGCCGACCGTGAATAGCCTAAGAACCCCATTAATGCCGTGCCAAAAAGCCATATTGCCCCGGGCAATGGGACTGGAGCTGGATCAACGACGACGATCAACTGATCGGTCGAAGAAACCGCGCTGCTTAACAGGTTGGTAACTCTTCCCCCCGTGTTAAGTAGAGGGCCCGGGCCACTGATGTATTCGAAATCGCTCACTCCATTAGGTTGCCCCAGAGGGCTCCAATGGCTGGCAAGTCCTTCGGAACCATTGTCGCCCGCCCCATCGCCAATGAAACCGCTGCCAACATCGTAAACTAGGCCAAACAAGTGACTGTAATCGTGCGCAAAATTGCCGACTATCGAATCGCCGACAAACGATAAAGAAAAATTCGTAACCTCGGCATTCTCAGGGTCCACGCCTTGAAACCAAGAAATTTGACCATTGCCATCGAGGTCGACAGCCTCGAAACTACCGGTTATCGTTCCGCCACCACTAAAACCGGTCTGAGAAAAGGTATAGAGTCCGGCATTTGCGGACGGACTAATAAATAAAACGAAAATAAGTGATGAAATTATGCCAACAATCTTTGTCGCTCTAGTGCTCATTCTTGTTCTCCTAAAGAATTAAAAAGCCAACCAAAAGCCGGAAACAGAGTGTGATTACAACGGCAGCCGAAGATAAATTCTGCACCGAGATAAAAGCTCTAATTATTTCCGATTTGTTAGTGTCAAATTGATTTGCTTCCATGCTGTTTTCTGTAAAAAACTTGACTGCGCCCCTTCTAATATACTGCACTGATTATGCGTTATTGTCTAGCATAATACGTAAGCGGCATCAATGTTTTCTAGCGACGCCTTCATAGTGCAATCCCTCCATAGACGCATACAAACATAGCAGTCATATTGCAATCTTGCCCAGAAAAACCAGGCAAGTTACCGAGCGATATTTTTTCTACCGCCCCAGAGTTGAAGCGTATTGAATTCGAATTACTGTCCCTTTGTTTTTTCTGAGCTTCTGCCACGCCCCCTTACTTTAGACGACACAGCTGAACGACCGCGAAATTACGCCGCCGACCTTTCTCAACCAATGAAAAACAGGATGGATTTAATGCATGTCCCCGCAGCCAAGCAAACTAAAGATGTCGAGCCGGGTCGATACGCCAGCGCGATGGCGCTTCAAAAGAAACTATGCGATCGCTGCTGCCAGGTTTGGAAAGGTCAAAGTCCTTGGGAGGAATATAACTGAGGGTCCGGCTATTAAAGATGGCTCTAACTCTAGGATGAAGTAAATCCTCATGATGCTGCGCTATAACCACGGCTAGATAACCGCTTTCCAGGCGAACCAGGGTTCCGACTGGATAGATGCCTATAGTGCGAATAAAATGATGGACCAGTATAGAATTGAAGTGATGCTCGCTCCATTCCAGCATTTTCTTTAGGACTTCCGTAGGCTCGCTGCCGCTGTGGTATACACGATTGGAAGTCAAAGCATCGTATACGTCCACGACCGACGCCATCTGTCCATAAAGACTTATTTCGTCACCCTTTAATCCTAGCGGATAGCCGCTACCATCATGTCGCTCATGATGCTCAGCGGCAATACTGATGGATACAGCGGAAAGGTTTGGAGTATTTTCCAAAAGCAAACAACCGTAGCTGACATGCTTTTTCATGATTTCAAACTCGCTTTCGGAAAGTTTGCCGGGTTTATTCAGAATATGATCGGGCACCTTCATCTTGCCGATATCGTGTAGCAAACCGCCCATGCCAACCAGTTCGACAGTCGCCCGATCAATCTCCATTGCCCGGCAAAAACTGATAAGTAACGTGCTTACCGCAACCGAATGCTGAAAAGTATATTTATCGGCCTGTTTGATTTTAAGCAGACTGATAATAGCATCGGGATTGCGGAAAATTGAGCCGGTGATGGAGGCAATAATAGGCTCCAGTTTTTCCAATTCAACTTGTTTACCCATCCGACAATCGAGCAGCACCGTATTAACGATGGAGCTGGCCTCGCTAAAAATACGCCGGGCTTTGATAAGTTCTTCCTGAACGGGTATCTGTATCGGCGCCGAACGCTTGAGGGTTTCCCCCAAACGTTGAATCTTGTTTTCCAGTTCCTGATGAACGTCTTCGGCGCTGGGCGCTTCCGGCACATCCAATCCTCGGCCGGTATCTATATAGACCTGGCGAATACCCGAATCGATAATTTTTTCTACATCGAGAGTGTTTTTGACCAGAAAACTATTATGCAAAAAGGTATGTTCCATCCAACCACAATTGAGATCGTGGATATACATATCGGGACGAAGCTCGGAAACATTTATTTTTTTTATCATTGTCTTGGTCACAGCAAGCACGACATGTTGTCGTTAAGAAAACTCGGGACTTCCCCCATCGATCTATACCCATTTTGCCAATCGCACCATTATTTAAAAACCATAACTCACACTTGCGGACTGAAATAGCGCAGGCAAATATTCCCGGCGAAACCGAGGCAAACAACCATTCACAATATTCAACTCAATCGTCAGGTTCACGCGCCTTTGTAACCCGTTGCCGCAATTCATCCTGCGCAGTTTGTGCAATCCAGAATCTGTAATGCTCTTTTAATATTCGAAACAAACGACAAATTCAACCCCACAAAAACTGATCTCATGTGCTATCTGTTGATGAAAAAGGAAAAAACCAAGCAAAAAAAAACTAATCCGACCTAAAATTGAACGGCATTAACCAATATCCCCTAATAAGTTACAACACGAGTATTACCAATGAACCCAGTTTTCGCACCCGCCGCATCGTTGATGGACCGTCTGCGTTATACCAGCAAATTCATCCTCCTGTTTGCAATCGTATTGATTCCGTTAGGAACCTTAAGCACGGTGGTGGTCAACCAATATTACGGGGAAGTGCAGTATCTTGAGCATGAACACCAAGGCTTAAGCTATATCAAGGCATTACGCGGACCTATGGAACATATCCAGCAACACCGGGGCATGACTAGTGCATACAAAAACGGTGCCGAACAATTCCTGAGCCGCATTCTCACCAAACGTCAGGAGATCGATATTGATTTTGCCGAACTGGTTAAGATCGACAATCAACTGCTTACAAATTTGCAAACCCAGGATCGGGTTAATCAACTGAGTGCGCAGTGGCAAGCCATCAAAGCCAATTCCTTGCAGCAACCGCTGGAGGAGGCCATAAAAGCCCACAACATCTTGATTGCCGACATACTGCGACTGATAACCCATATTGCCAATACCTCGGGCATTATTCTCGACCCAAAACTGGATAGTTACCACCTCGGCAACGCCATCACCAACAACTTGCCGCAACTGATCGAATACATGGGCCAAACCCGCGCCACCGCATCCGGTATTGCTGCCCATGGCAGCCTTAACCCGCAATCCTTAACCAAGTTATTAACCTTGCTCAGTAATGTCGACGCAAAAAACCGGGATTTGGACGACGACTGGAATGTCGCGTTTACCGACAATCCCGACATAGGCAAAAAGCTAACCGGCAGCACGGATTCCGCAAAATCCACACTCCGGACCATGCAGGATACCTTGCAACGGAAGCTGTTAAACAGCGAGCCAATTGCCATCGACAGTGAGAGCGTTTTTGCCGTGTCCACCCAGGCGATCAGCGCCGCCTACCAGCTTTACACCAACGCCTTAACCGAACTGGATGACCTGTTCTCGGCTCGGAGCCGGCTTGCCAATCAAAGGCTGCAACTAACAGTGACGGGTTTGATTGCCACCTTGTTGATCGTCATTTATCTGCTGTGCGGATTGTCTTATTCGATACAGCACAACATTAACGCCATCGACTCGGCAACCAAGCGTTTGGCCGCAAACGACATAAGCACCCGTATCCGAATATCCACACGCGACGAAATGAGCGAAATTGCCGACAACTTTAACACTATGGCCGAAGCCTTCTCGACATTGATAAGCCGCATTATCGAGACCGGTATCGACTTGCACGCCTCATCGAAGGAAATGTATCAAGTTGCCCAACGAAGTGCAGGCAATATCGAACGGCAACGCATGGAAACCACATCAGTCGCCACCGCCGTGACCGAAATGAGCGCCACCATTCAGGAAGTCGCCACCACCACCAGCCGTGCAGCCACTGCCGCAAACCAGGCCAACGCCCAAGCCCGGCAAAGCAAGACCGTCGTCGAATCGGCCAGCACCTCGATCAGTCAATTAGCCCGCGAAATAGAAAATGCCGCCAACGTGATTCAACTGCTGGAAACAGACAGCAAGGCAATTGGTTCGGTATTGGACGTCATAAAAAGCATCGCGGAACAAACTAATCTGCTGGCACTGAATGCCGCTATCGAAGCGGCACGGGCCGGCGAACACGGCCGGGGATTTGCAGTGGTGGCCGACGAAGTACGAACGCTGGCCAGCCGCACCCAAGAGTCAACCGCCGTAATTCAAAGCATGATCGCCAAATTGCAGAGCGGTTCGCGCAACGCGGTCAACGTCATGCAGCAAAGCCGTATTCAGGCCCAGGCCAGTGTCGATCAAGCCAAGGACGTTGCACAAATGCTGGAAGTTATTAACCAGTCGGTGGCGACAATAGATGCCATGAACATTCAAATTGCCAGTGCCGCCGAACAACAAACCGCGGTTACCGAGGAAATCAGCAGAAACATCGTGCATATCAGCGATCTGTCGCAGCAAACGTCGGCGGGTTCGGCGCAAACCACTGCCTCCGCCGGCCACCTCAATCAGCTGGCCGACGACCTGCAAAAACTGATCAACCAATTCAAGACCGGTTAGCGAAGAAACTGAATGCTATCGACCCGCACGAAATGACGAGGACTCCAATAGTTTTAAAATTTCACTTTATCGCCATCAACGGCCCCGAATAAACGCCGTTACGGGCGGCTACATTGGCATCCGGATCGGTCGATTCGTAATAAATTTTGTCCAGCAGATTGCGGCTATTGAATTGCGCGGGTCACCGGCACTTGATGCGCCCACCATTTATTCGCGGCAAACGCATCCACCCAGACAGAATCCGGCATAAGGAATAACTTATTCAGCCTGCCGGGCCACGTTAAATAACACAGATTAATTACTAACATTAAGCTTTCCCGGAAAAGCTCGCCCCTCCTCAATTAACCGGCTCTACGCCCAATGCCATTAAGCTAAGCGATGATCTGCCCCCTCTCTGGCTGAGAGGGATGGGTGAGGGGAATAGGACAAGGAAAATGCCTTATGTTGATCCCCTCTCCCGGTGGGAGAGGGAATTTGTCCTTAACTTAACGGCATTGGCTCTACGCCCCGGCAAATTTCATAAGCTGTGGATATTGCCTATCATGTCGGCAAGAAAGGCTATCACCTGCCCCAGAAAAACCGTCAGCGCATCCAGCTTGTTCTGCAGCATACCCAGAAAGGTACTGTGCCTGAAGTCTTCATTCAGATAAAAACTCAGGCCCTTATGGATGGTATTTGCGCCCATTACGATCATGATTAACGCGGCAGCCTTCAGCATCAAGCCGCGTAGCTTGGCGCTCATCTTGCCGAATGCCACGCTGATGAACAGCATCATCGGCAAGGTGCCGGCCCCGAAAGCCAGCATCAGCGCCCCGCCCTCCAGCAGCGAGGTGGCGGTGGTGGCTTTTACCGCCATGGCGAAGGTTAGCGGACAGGGCATTAGACCGTTTAACACCCCGGCAATCATCGCCCCCAGCACCGGCCCTTTTTGCTTGGCTGAGGCATAACCCTTGCGCAGGGTCTGCATCGGAATCAGCCTGACCGAGCCTTGCCAGGGAATCCACCCCAGGATCCCCATGGCCAGCATGATGACCACGCCGCCGATCAGCATTTGCAGGATGCTCTGCAGCTTGCCGAACATGCCGCCGGCCACCAGCACCACGCCCAAGGCCGCCGCCGAAACGCCGATTAGGGTATAAATGCTGATCCGGGAAAATTGATAGGAAAAATACGGCAGATAACTTTTAGTCTTGCCGGAGTTCATAAAATAGCCGGACACCAGCGCGCCGCACATGCCCAGGCAATGACCGCTCCCCAAAAAACCGGCGACAAACGCCAAGGTGTAATCGAATCCGGTCGCCGCGGCCATTTCCGTCATGCCGTGCATCGCATGGTCCATACCGTGGTCCATGCCTTCCATATTGTGTTCCATTTATTTACTGAGTCTGAGTGAATTGACGATGACGGAAACCGAACTTAAAGCCATCGCAGCCGCGGCTATCATAGGATTAAGCTTGCCCAGCGCCGCCACCGGAATAGCGATAGTGTTATAGCCGAAGGCCCAGAATAAATTCTGCTTGATGACGCGAATAGTGAAGGCGCTGAGTTCGATGCTTTCGGTGACTTTGGAGATATCGCCCTGAACCAAAGTCAGGTCAGCTGACTCGATGGCAATATCGGTACCGCTGCCGATCGCGAAACCGACGTTGGCGGCCGCCAATGCCGGCGCGTCGTTGATACCGTCGCCTATCATGCCCACCTGATGGCCTTCGGCCTGCAGCTGATGGATGATGTCCAGCTTGTCGTCGGGCTTGGCATTGGCGACCACATCTTCGATACCCACCAGACCGGCGATGTAATGGGCGGTTTTCTCGGTATCGCCGGTCACCATCATGGTCTTGATGCCCAACTGATGAAGCCGGGCAATGGCTGCGGCGGCTTCAAGGCGAGGCTTATCGGCTATCGCAAAGATGGCCGCTTGCTTGCCGTCTATGGCCATATATACCGGCGTCTTGCCCTGTTCGGCAAAGCTATCGGCCTGTAACTCCAGGCGCGACACGTCGACTTGCTGGCTTTCCAGCCAGGCCTTGTTGCCCAATAGCAATTTGTGTCCGGCCACCTCGGCACGGATGCCCCGGCCTGTTTCGCTGTAAAAGTAGGCGCAATCCTGTAGGCTGATGCCCTGCTCTTGGGCATGATCGACGATGGCCTTGCCGAGAAAATGTTCGGAATTGTTTTCGGCCGATGCCGCCAGCATCACGATCTTGGCCTCCGCCATTTTCGACAGTTTGAAAACGTCGCTGACCTTGGGCTTGCCTTCGGTGATGGTGCCGGTCTTGTCGAAGACGATGGCGTTGAGTTTGCTGGCCACTTCCAGGCTTTCGCCGTTGCGGATGTAAACGCCTTTTTTGGCGGCCTGACCGGTACCGACCATGATTGCCGCCGGCGTCGCCAATCCCAGCGCACATGGACAGGCAATTAGCAGCACGGTAATCGCATTGCCGAACGCAAACGCGAACGGCGCACCGGCCAGCAACCAGCCGGCCATCGTCAAACCGGAGACGCTGATCACCGCCGGCACGAATAGCGCTGAAATTTTGTCGACCTGTTTCTGGATCGGCAATTTGGTAGCCTGGGCCTGATCGACCATGTGCACGATGCCGGCCAATACGGTATCCATGCCTATCGCGGTGGTTTTGACATGCAACACGCCGTTGCCGTTGACGCAGCCGCCGATCACGGTATGGCCGATATTTTTCACCACCGGCATGCTTTCACCGGTGACCATCGCTTCATCGACGGTGGAGAGACCAAACACCACGATGCCGTCGGTGGGAATTTTTTCGCCGGGCCGCACCAACACTACGTCGCCGACCAGAACCTCATCGACATCGACCAGCCTTTCCTGGCCATCTTTCAGCAAAGTCGCGATTTGCGGCTGCAGATCGACCAGCTTGCGTATCGCCTCGCCGGCCTGACCCTTGGCGCGCTCTTCCAGATAGCGACCCAACAACACGAAGGTGATGATCGCCGCCGCCGCTTCGAAATAAACATGGCCACGGCGCCTGAACAGGGCCGGCAAACTATAGCCGTACGCCGACCCCACTCCCAAGGCAATCAGGGTGTCCATGTTGGCGGCGCGCTGCTTGGCCAAACGGTAAGCCTTGCCGAAGAACTGCCGACCGGTGCCGAATACCACCTGGGTCGTCAAAACAAATTGCAGCCAATGCGTCCAGCGCGAGGTCGTCATCGACATCGCCGCGGCGACCACGGGTACGGTCAACAGCCCTGCCCATACAAATCGACGCCGGGCTGCGTCAATTCGAGCCTGCTCCTTTTCGATGAGCTTCTTCCTTTGCGACAAGGTATCCACCATCAAGGCGCTGTAGCCCAGGCTTTCGATTTTTTCGACCACCTCGGCCTTGCTAAGCTGGCCGCGAACGCTGACGGTTTCGGTGGCAAAGTTGACGCTGGCGGTTTTGACCCGCTCGTCGCGGTTCAACACCATCTCGATCAATAGCGCACAGGAGGCACAGCTCATGCCTTCCACCGCCAGATCGACCTCCTGCAGCGGCCCATTGAATTCTTTTTTCTGTTGTCTTTTGACCACGCTCTGCTTTTGGGCGATGTTACCCAGTACCGCGTCCAATAAAATCAGCAGATTTTTTTTCGGCAAACGTTCCGAATCGAATTCGATCGCCACGGAACCGATGGCAAATACCGAGCGCACCTGGGTAATTTCCGGGCGCTTTTTCAGCAGGATTTCGAAAATATAGCCCCGCTCCGGATCGTCGATAAGCACCGGCGTAATAATGCGGAGACGGTTTTTTAACTGGTGTTGCAGGCGAAAATTCTTGTGATTCAGGCTGTCTTTAACCATCGGCTTTCTGGATTGTTAGTCGAGATCGTCCGGTTTGTACTCGGACAAACCGGACCGGGGGAGGAACCGCTATTTTTTTCTACGCGACCGCACCAGCAGGAAGAACAGATAAAACACCGCCATCCACTCGTAACGGTGAACCAACGGCCTAACCAACCATTCTTGGGTAATTCGCGTCCAGTGCACCCTAATCAGATACAGCACCAGCACGTCGTTCAGAAAGTCGATGACGGCTTTTTCGGGATCCTTGATCAGTGCCTTGGGGCCTTTGCTACTGAGTTTGCCTATCAGTTTTGCCGCCTGTGCGGTTTCCTTTGCGGCTTGGTATTTTTCGCCGAACCAGCGCGACAGCCTATTCTGCTTGAGGCGTGTTTTTATGCCGGCCTTGGCCGATTCAACGATGGCTTTAGGATCGAACCAGCCTTGCTCCTCCAGTTCGGCCAGCACTTGAAAAAGCTGCCCTGCCAGAGTATGAAAATCGCAGACACTTTCATGATAGCGAATGGAAAGTTTTTGCTGCCCCCGATACAGCCTCACCGAATAAACCCCATCAATCGCAGCGACATTATCGCTGATCAGCTTGGCAACGGCGGCTTCGCAAAGCCTCGATGGTATCTGAAACCGCAGATGCCCATCATGCCGATAGCGGAGTACAAATTCTTTTTGGATAGCCATAGTCAACATAACAAAAAAGAAAACGGGCGAACCGGTGGTCGCCCGTCATCGGTTATAACATAAGCCGTCTAGCAAACCATGCTCTACGGAAACTACTTGCCTTCTTTTGCTTCCGCGACAATGTCTTCCAGATTTTCTTTTTGCTGCAAGACGAAATCCTTGCCGGCATCAATGGTTTTAGTGGCGCTGGAGATGATTTCTTTTCTGTATTTGTAAACGAAATAACCGGCAACTATTCCCAGCCCAAAAACCAGCGCCGGATGCTTTACTACCTTACTCATTAGTTTTCCCCCTGTATTAACCGTTGCCGTCGCCAATGTACCCGCCACCACTTGTTTACTCATCGATGAGCCATGTGCGTCGTGTTTATTTGCCATATATCCTCTGTCTAAATTCAGTTAGCGCTCGGCTGCTCCGCCGTTTCCGCCAAAATTTGTTCCTCGTGCAGCATCTGATATATACCTTTGCAACCTTCGCAACAGAAACGTTTGTCGCCTTCCGTGGTTTTCAGTTCAAATCCTTCGATTTCAACCGCCAATCCACAAAGATCGCACTCTTTTTTGTTGTCACTCATTGCCACTTCAGTCCAAATTCAGTTTGAAAATACTACACGTGCTCCGATTATAGCGGCCTGTCCGGACAAGACAAGCGGCTACCTTAAGCAAACCAACGGTTTTCAAGCACCGGGAAAAACCGACGCGACACATTCTTGCCTGAAAAACCATGCCGGCAACGATAGCAATGTCTCCGGCAATCACTTGCTCGGGGTCGTCGCTCGGCTGGACGCCTTCATCAGCGCGATACGCAAAGCGCCGGTCAAGCTGGCGCTCAATCCCAGGCGCATCGCCAGCGCCGGGACCAGGATCATCGAAGTCAAAGCCAAGCCGGCGCCCAGCACTAAGGCACCGGTATTAATTTGTTGCGCTGTTTCGTAACTTGAGACTATTAATTCTTGAGCCATATTTTCCAACCTCACACAGAGAAAATTAAATCCGCTCAAAAGAAATGCACAAAAGATGCCATAAAATAAGTATTTGATAATAGACGAAAAAGCAAAAATTCCCGGCAAAACTCCTAAAAAACAGAGGATATAGCCCATTTTATTTCAGTCATTTAACATAGTTTAATTTGAGGCCTGCTTAAACTTCCCCCCTCAAAATCCGGCGTCCCTGTACAAGCGCTTATTTTCATATAGACTTTAGCCTTTAGTTTGACTGTTGTGAACACATGCCAAATGTATCAAGGGTTTCCAGCCTTAAGCTCATAACGACTTCACGTCTCTTTATTACACGAATTGAAAAGCAAAGTTTTTCGCTTGGAAGCCGCTGATTGTGCGATTACTGCAAAAATTACTGAAAAAATCATCCGTCTCTCCAGGTATCGTCGCCATCAGCTTTCTAGCCAATGGTTTCGCGGTTGCCGTGGCCCGTTACACCGAGCATAACCGCCCTCGCCTGCTGCATTGCGACTTTGTGTCGGCCACGCCGCAGCAATTGCTGCCGCAACTTGAGGCATTGGTAAAAAACCATCGTCTTGAAGAATACGACTGCCATATTCTGCTGGCACCCGAACAATACCGGTCGATCAGTATCGAGGCCCCGGCCGTTACCAGCGAAGAAATCAAGCAAGCCGTGCGCTGGCGAATTGCCGACTTACTGGATTATCCGGCCGACCAAGCCACTATCGACTTTTATCCGCTGCCGCAATCCAATCGCGCCAACAGCACGCCGATGCTGGAGGTTGTCGCCTGTGCCAATCAAGTCATCTCGACATTAACCCAGCAATGCCGGCAAGCCGGACTTAACGTCAAAGTCATCGACATTCAGGAAACCGCGCTACGCAATCTTGCCACCCTGTTGCCTGAAAACGAACAGGGTATCGCACTGCTACATTTGCAGAAAGACGGCGGACGCGTCATTATCCAGAAGCGCGGCGCGCTTTATCTTTCCCGCAAAATCGGCAGCGGTTACCAGCAACTGGCTGTGAACACGGCGCTTAGCGACAGCAATCAACTTTACATGGAACAAGACAGTCTGGCGCTGGAGATTCAACGCTCTTTCGATTATGTGGAAAACTATTTCGACATTCCGCCCATCACCAGTCTGGCGGTGGTATTAACCCCCATAGATACCCAAAATATTATCAACTTTCTCAGCATCAATCACGGCATCACCGCCCGCGCCATGGATCTGTCGGCCATTGTCGATTGCGATAGTTTATTGGACGATGCTGCGCAAAACATCTGTGCGCCTGTGATCGGCGCCAGTTTGCGGCGCTTGCTGGAAACGAGCCCGTCATGATCCAACAAGTCAACCTTTATCAAAATGGCGGCACCAGCGACGGCCACACCTTACTCAACCCATATCTACTGGCCATCGTTTCGACCTGCCTATGCTTGGCGATCATTAGCGGCTTAGGCATAAACGAGCTGCATAGCAACCAGGCCAATCGCCAACAACTGCAGGCGCAAATGCAGGAAGCGCAGCTTCAGTTGCAAAAACTGCAAGCGCAAAACCCCAACCAACAAATCGATGCGCTGCTGAACCAGGAGTTGCAGCAAACCCAAAGTCTGTACCAAAGCCTGTCGCAGGTACTGGAACTCCTCGCCGACAACCAATCCGACCGGGCACTGGGGTTTTCCCGCTATCTGACGGCCCTGGCTGATCAGGCCGACAGCAATGTCTGGCTAACCGGTATCCGTATTAATAGCGAGACCAACAGCATCAGTCTGCATGGCAGCAGCTTCAAACCCGAACAGATTCCATCGCTGCTGCAGCACCTGCAAGGCACCGGCGCCTTCAAAGGCCGGCATTTCGCCAGACTCAGCATCCAGCAATCGCCACAAACGGCCGAGCAGGTCGATTTCAGCGTCAGCTCCAGCCTGAAACCCGAAACGGAAACATCCGATGACCACAAACATTGAAACGTTCCAACAACGTTTCGCGATGCTCAGCCAGCGCGAAAAACTGATGGTGGTTGGCGCCGTACTACTCATACTATGGGCTGGCTGGGACAATCTGTTTTACCAGGCTCTGCAGAAGAATAATCGCGCCGTTGAAGCCGAAATCGCCTCGCTGCAAAGTCAACTGCATGCTCACGAGCAAATCGCCAAACAGCTCCAAGACATAAGCCGTAATGATCCGAATGCCGGTAACCGCCAACAACTGGCGCAGCTGCAGCAATCGGTCAGCAGCCTTAAACAACAACTCAGTCTCGGCGAGAAAAAATTCGTGCCCTCGCAACTGATGGCCAATGCCTTGCGCGACATGCTGAAACAACACGGCAACCTAAAATTGATCAAACTGGAAACCCTGCCGGTCAGCGCCTTCGGCATCAACGAACAGCAACCGGCCTGGGTCTATCGCCATGCGATGGCCATGACTCTGCAAGGCGACTATTTCAGTACTCTGAATTACCTGAAAGCCCTGGAAAACCTGCCGTGGCGCATCCATTGGGATAGCATAGCCTATCAGGTCAAGGACTATCCGATGGCCGAAACCCGCATTCAGGTTTATACCCTGAGTTTCGAAGAGGATTGGCTTGGTGTTTAAACAGTTTCCGATTTTGATCGCAGCCTTGTCGATTACCCCGACGCTACAGGCCGAATCGCGCGATCCAACCTTGCCCGGCAATCTGCCGCCGGCTCAGTTCGCCGAATTACCCGGCGGTGAAACGGCCCTCAATTTGACCGGCATCTGGATTTCCGACACCACCCGGCGTGCCACGATCAACGGCGAAACCGTCACGGCCGGCCAAACATTGGCCGACGGCAGCCGTCTGCTGAAGATTAGGCCTGGCTACGTTTTGATCAGACAGAACGGCGTCGACAAAAAACTCACTCTCGTCCCATCCGTTAAAAAACCGGTGAAATGATCCCCAATGCCTAACATCATCCCCTTTATTGCCAGCCTTTTGTTATTGCTGTCGGCCTGTAACCACCCCTCAACGGTTAAAACGGCGAACGTCGACAAGACTTTTCCCGCCGCGCCAAGCGCACCGGCCAGCCAAGCCAGCGCCACGCCACCGGCGGCAGTCACCGATGCGCTGATTCCCAATTTCAATCAGGCCCTGCTCTCCGAACCGCTAGCCGGCAACCCGTCGACCTTTAACGTCTCGGTACACGAGGTGGATGCCCGCGAATTCTTCATGAGCCTGGTGGTGGACAGCCAGGAAAACATGGTGGTTCATCCCGCCGTGGACGGCCGCATTTCGCTGGAACTGAAAAACGTTACCATCCCGCAAGTACTCAGCGCGGTGCAAAAGGTCTACGGTTACGATTACAGCAAAACCGATATCGGCTACATCATTTACCCCGCCACCCTGCAAACCAAGATATTCAAGATCGACCGTATCGACCTGTTGCGCGAAGGCAGCTCCAATACCCGCGTTTCCTCCGGCCAGATCAATAATGCCTCAAGAAGATCGAATTATCAGAATCAAGGCAACCAAAATATCAACCCCAACAACCCAAACAGCAACGCCCCCAACAACGCCACATCAGGCAGTTGGATCACCACCTCGTCGAAAACCGATTTCTGGGACGAACTGCAGCAATCGTTATCGGCCATCGTCGATGTCGCCCAGGCAAGCAACAATGCCGACGAGTTGCATAATCCGCAAACCGGTTCAAAAGTCGTCATCAACAAACAAACCGGCATTGTGGTGGTGCGCACCAACCCCAGCCAAATGCGCGAAGTGGAAAAATTGATTGAAAGTACCCAGGGCCAAATCGGCCGGCAGGTGGTGATCGAAGCCAAGATTCTGGAAATCATCCTCGACGACAAACATCAGGACGGCGTCAACTGGGCGAATATCATGCACAATGCCAGAAATGCCCTACTGAGCAGCGTCAATCCACTGCCGGTTGCGGCCTCGGTCACCAGCCAAATCTTCACCATCGGCGTCCATGCCGGCGACTTTTACGCCTTCATCGAATTGATGGAAGGCCAGGGCAAAACCAATATCCTGTCCAGCCCCAGAATTTCGACCCTCAACAACCAGAAAGCGGTAATCAAGGTCGGCCAGGACGAATATTTCATCACCGACATTGCCTCCAACAACAGCCTATCGGCGGCCAGCAATACCGTCACCCAAGACATCACCTGGACGCCGTTTTTCTCCGGGATCGCCCTGGACGTCACGCCGCAGATTTCCGACAGCAACAACATCACCCTGCACATTCACCCGTCGATCACCCGCGTCGAGAACCAGACCAAACAATTCACCATTAACGACCAGCCCAACAGCCTGCCGATGGCACTGAACACCGTCAGGGAATCCGACAGCATCGTTCACGCCGAAAGCGGCCAGATCATCGTCATCGGCGGCTTGATGCAGGAAAACCGCGAAGAAACCAAGCAAGGCGTATCGCTGCTCTCGGAAATCCCCTACATCGGCAACGCCTTCCGCGAAAACAAAGGCACCGGCAAAAAATCGGAGCTGGTGATCCTGTTGAAACCGACCATCATCGCCGACAGCAACGATTGGAACGCGCCGTTGGAAGAAGGCCGCGAGCGCATGCAACAGCTTGAGCGTAAGCAGTTGTGGAAATAACCCATAACCATCATTCAAGCCATCGGTGCGAATGAATTCGCGCCTACAGGTAAGGTCGGGTTTATTCGACCCTGAGGAATAAAAGTGCAAAATATCGGCGATTATTCGCTATGGGATGCCACATGGCTTTGATCGAATTACCCGTAAACAACGGGGCGAATAAATTCCAACCAACCAATTCAACATCTTCATATTGGGTCGAATTCATTCGACCCAATAACACGCTGCAGCCATGTACCTCCAACATTTCGGCCTAAGCCAACTCCCCTTCAACCTCACCCCGGACACCGAGTTTTTCTGCGATTTGCCCACCCATCGCGAAGCGCTGAATGTGCTGTTGATCGCGCTGCAAAGCGGCGAAGGCTTCATCAAGATCACTGGCCCGGTTGGCACTGGCAAGACCCTGTTGTGCCGGAAATTGCTCAACGAACTGCCGGCGCCGTTCGTCACCGCCTACATTCCCAATCCACATCTGACTGCCGCCGCGCTGCATCAGGCCATTGCCGAAGAGCTGGGAATCAGATACAGCCGCAACGCCGGACAAAGCCGCACGCTGGCGCAGATTAACGACTACCTGCTCAAGGCCGCCGGCCTGGGCAACAAAGTGGTGCTGATTATCGACGAAGCCCAGGCCATGCCGCTGGAAACCCTGGAAACCCTGCGCCTGTTGACCAACCTGGAAACAGAAAAGCAGAAACTGCTGCAAATCGTGCTGTTCGGCCAACCCGAACTCGACGAGGTCCTGCAAAAGAAATCGATCCGCCAGCTGCGGCAGCGGATTACCTTTAGTTACGCCCTACAGCCGCTCGATAAAAGCCAGGTCCGGGAATACCTGTTGCACCGCCTGCATATCGCCGGCAATACCCACAGCGACCTGCTGACGCCGCTTGCGGTCAGCGCCCTGCATTTTTACACGCAAGGCATTCCGCGGCTGATCAACATTCTGGCTCACAAAGCCTTTCTGGCGGCTTACGGCAAGGGCCACAGCAAAATCGGCTGGCGACATGCGCGGCTGGCGGCGCTCGATACCGACGACACCCGCGGACTGTTCCGGCAAAGAATCGCCAGGCGGATTCTGCCATGGCTGTTGCTGCTCGGCTGCGGTCTGTTTATCTATTTTCCCCCTCGCTTGCCTTTATGAGTTTGATCAATCAGATGTTGCGCGATCTGGAACAGCGCAATAAGCAAACCGCCAAAACCGCCCCAGCGCCGAACGTGCCGATCGCCGCCAAGCCTGTCGGCCGCAGACCCGGCCGTTTATGGCTATTGCCGCTAATGGCGTTGCCGCTGGCCTATCTCTGGCATCAAAACCCGGCAAGTCCACCGGCTCAACAAGTAGCAGAACCAGTCCACACAGCCGCCATTGCCGAATCGAAGCAGGCCGCGGCAACTGCGGAACCGCCTGCCGGTCCGGACCGAAGCCAGTCGCTCGCTCCAGCTCCGTTCAGCGAACGGATGGCCCCGACCACCTTGCCGGTAACCACCACACCTTCGACAACTAACGCATCGCCGGCCGAACTGCAAAAACCGGCCGTCACACCAAACCAGGCGCGCGAACCGGCAAAACTCATCGAAAAATCACAAGCGGCCGTTCCCAAACAGTCCCCGGCCGCATCGCTGGCCGAGCGAAGCCGAAGCCAATCGCCCGCCCCGGCACCGATAGATCGGGTTAAAACCTCGACGCCCAAGCAACAGGCCGAAGCGCTGTATCGCCAGGCGCAACACAGCGCCTCGTCGCTGATGGCGAAGGAAAACCTCAAAGAGGCTCTGCAACTCGATCCGCATTATCTGCCAGCTCGAACCTTGCTGCTGCAAACCCTGATGAAATCCCGCGCCGATGCCGAACTCGGCGAGTTTTTAGACGACAGCCTGGCGTTATTCCCCAGCAACCTGCTGTTCATCAAGACCCGCGCCCATTTGTACGTTCAGCAAAAAAACTTTGCCGCAGCGGTCAAACTCCTTGAGCGCATCGATGCCGACACGGTAGACGACAGCGCTTATCTAGCCTTGCTGGCCGCCGGCTATCAGCAACTGCAACGCTTCCCGCAAGCCGCACACCTTTACCAACGACTCAGCCAAATCCAGCCGGACAAGGCCGAAAACTGGCTGGGCCTGGCCATCGCTCAGGATAAGCTGAATCAAAGCCAAGCGGCGGTTCAGGCCTATCGGCAAGCCCTGGACAAAAAAACCTTGAACGCCGAAGTTGTGAGCTATATTAAACAGCGGCTCACTGCTCTAAACCCTGCGCTCTAACCCAGTAAAATCTTATGGAACAACCGCAAAAGAAAATCCGCATCGGCGATCTGCTGGTCCAGCACCGCATCATCAGCCACGAGCAATTGATGTCGGCGCTGGCCGAACAGAAAAAATCCGGCCGCAAGCTGGGCCGCACCCTGATCGACCTGAACTTCATCGGCGAAACCGATTTGCTGAATTTTCTATCCCGCCAGCTGCAAATCCCCTTCCTGGACATCGCGCAATACAAGCGCAAACCGGAAGTCTGCAAGGAACTGCCGGAAAATCTGGCCCGCCGCTTCCGGGTGATGCTGCTGGAGAGCAACGCCAACGATGTGCTGCTGGCCATGGCCGATCCCACCGATTTGATGGGGCTTGACGAATTGAGCCGGGTTCTGAAAAAACGCATCCGCCAGGCGGTGGTCCGGGAATCGGACTTGCTCAGCGCCATCGACCAGGCCTATCGCCGCACCCAGGAAATCAGCAGTCTCGCCGAACAGTTAAGCGACGAGCTGGCGGAAAACCAGTTTGACTTGAATGTCCTGTTGTCCAGCAGCGAAGTCAGCGACGCCCCTGTCGTCAAACTCCTGCAATCGATCTTCGAAGACGCGGTACAAACCAGCGCATCCGACATCCATATCGAACCCGATGAAACCGTGCTGCGCATCCGCCAGCGTATCGACGGGGTCTTGAACGAACAGGTGCTGGACAACATCAACATCGCCCCGGCATTGGTGGTGCGGCTGAAGCTGATGAGCGGCCTCAACATTTCCGAAAAACGCCTGCCGCAGGACGGCCGCTTCAGCATCCGGGTCAAAAACAAGGCGCTGGATGTCCGGCTGTCCACCCTGCCAATTCAAAACGGCGAATCGGTGGTAATGCGGCTGCTCGATCAATCGAAAGGCTTGCTCGACCTCGAACAACTCGGCATGCCGGCCGAACTACTGCGCCGTTTCAAGGCGCATATCCGCAATCCGCACGGTCTGATTCTGGTCACCGGCCCCACCGGCAGCGGCAAGACCACCACGTTGTACGCGGCGCTGTCGGCTGTCAATTACCCGCAAACCAAGATCATTACCGCCGAGGATCCGGTGGAATACAGCCTGCCGCGCATCAATCAGTCACAAATCAACGACAAGATCGGCCTGACCTTTGCCAACGTGCTGCGCTCCGCGTTACGCCAGGATCCCGACGTAATTCTGGTCGGCGAGATCCGCGACCGCGAAACCGCCGAAATCGCGGTGCGCGCTTCCATCACCGGCCACTTGGTATTTTCCACGCTGCACACCAACGGCGCGGTGGAAACCGCCACCCGCTTGTTGGACATGGGCATCGAAGGCTACATCCTGGCCGGCGCGCTGAAAGTCATCGTCGCCCAGCGCCTGGTCAGGAAGATTTGCGACCGCTGCGCCCAGACCATCGAGATCAACGAAGGCCAAGGCATCTGGCTGGAAAAGGCCTTCAACATCAGCCCGGCCGGCATCGTCTTTAAAAAAGGCGCCGGTTGCCAATATTGCAACCATGTCGGCTACCGGGGCCGGATTGGCGTCTACGAATTACTGGAACTGCGCCATGAAACCCTGGACGCCCTGCGCCGCAACGACTCCTCGGCCTTTATCGCCGCGGCACGCAGCACGCCGGGTTTCAAAACTTTCTCGGAACAGGCGCTGGAACTGGTCAAGCAAGGATTGACCACGCTGCACGAAATCACGCGCATCTCGGAAGTTTAAGATGCCCAACTTTGCTTACAAAGCCCGTAACAACCTGGGTAAATTGATCGCCGGGACGCTGGACGCCGAATCCGCCCAAACCGTGGCCCAAACTTTAAATGGCCGCGGCTTGATCCCTATCGCCATAGAGCCTGTAAAAGACAATACCGACTTATTAAAGCAATTAAGCTATTGGCGAGCGCTACACCGCATCAATATCAACGACCTGATCCTGTTCAGCCGGCAAATGTACAGCCTGACTAAGGCCGGCGTGCCGATCATCCGCGCCATCAACAGTCTGGCCGAGTCCAGCCGCAACATCGCCATGAAACAAGCCTTGCAAGGTATCGCCCGCAAGTTGGAAGCCGGACAAACGCTGTCACAGGCCATGTCGCAACACGCCAGGATTTTCCCGCTGCTATTGGTCAGCATCGTCAATGTCGGCGAAACCAGCGGTGGCCTGGAGCAGGCTTTTTGGCAAATCAGCCGTTATCTGGAACGGGAGAAGGAAACCCAGACCCGCATCAAATCCGCTCTACGCTACCCCAGCATGGTGATCGTCGCTATCGGCATCGCCATGGTCATCGTCAATATTTACGTGATTCCGGCCTTTAAGGGCGTATTCGACAAAATGGGCGCACAACTGCCTTGGCAAACCCAGTTGCTGATGGGCATCTCCGATTTCAGCGTTCATTACTGGCCGCATATGCTGATCGGTTTGCTGGCCGTCTTACTGATCGTCCGCAAGCACATAGCCACGCCGGAAGGCATCAAGCAATGGCACTGGCTATTGCTGAAAATACCGGCCGTCGGCAGCATTATCGAGCGCGCCACCATGGAACGCTTTTCCCGCTCGTTCGCGATGATCCTGCAGGCCGGCGTACCGCTGATTCAGGGCATCGCCATCGTCTCCAAGGCGGTGGGCAACGAATACATCGGCGCCAAACTGCACCGGATGCGGATCGGCATCGAAAAAGGCGACAGCATCAGCCGCATGGCCAGAAGCATAGGCTTGTTTCCGCCGCTGGTGATTCAGATGATCCTGGTCGGCGAGGAATCCGGCAACATCGCCGAAATGCTGCAGGAAGTGGCCGATTTTTATGAGGGCGAGATCGATGTCGAACTCAAAAACCTGTCCAGCGTCATCGAGCCGCTTTTGATCGTGGTGATCGGCATCATGGTGCTGGGGCTGGCACTGGGAATATTTCTGCCGATGTGGGATTTATCCACCAATATGCATCGTTAATAGACTTCGCGCAGATAAATTTGTTGGCGATTGCCCTTGTATAGGCCGAAAGCGGCTCTGGCCGACGGCGAATTATCCTGCATTCCGTTATGGTCCCAATCGAACAGCAACCACGGCAAACCGGCAAAATTGCCGTTAATATTGATATAGCCGGTATTGCCGGCACCCGGCGCACTGAAACTCAGGCCCGCATCGCCGGACACCAAGGGCGCATTGGCCAAGGCCGCTTTCGATGTGCCCGACGGCGCCAGGGTCATTGATGCATTGCCCGCCTGAGCAGCACCGGCAGCAGTATCGGGATTGCTCAGCGTTAACTGACTGTTCAGCATCAAACTGGTGCAATTGTCGCTGGTATTGGCAACAAATGCCGTGCCGTTGAAATACTCAGCGAACAAAGGCACAGATAAAATATTCAACTCCGAACCATAGGCATTCCCCAGTACCAGGCGCCCCCAGCGTTGGGTTTTATTGCCGCCGGTAAAAGCGATGCCGTTACCGGCGCTGGCCGTGCCGAACCGAACTGGATTACTTGCCGCCACCCCATTAACATTGCTAACCACGATCCCATCGGTATCCTGCAACGTAAAACTCATGGCAATTTCGGCATTAAACGGCGCGATGGGATTGGCACGAGTCACACCGAGTATATTGCTGGCCGTGTCGGCAAAACTCAGCGTACCGCTGCCATTGCCGTTATCGATAACCGCGGGCACACTGCTATTCAACACCGTCAAGGGCTGGCTGGCTTCGCTATAGTTTGGAGCAATCCCGTAACTGATATGGCTGGGGTTTATTTTCCATAAACTGCCGGTGTAATTTTTGGTGGCTGTACCCTCCGCATTTTTTGCGGTGACGCTGACAAGCGGATTTGTGGTGAATTTGATCGGTTGACCGACATAAGTAAAGCTATTACAGGCGGGCGCGAACACCGGGGTGTTGAGAGTTGCATCCAGGTGATCAGGCGAGAAGCGCCCAAAATAATTGGTGGCGCTGGTATTGCCGAAATTACAGCCATACAAGTTATTGACGGCGACGTTGGAAAAATCATTGGAACAATCGCCTGCCGCCGAATCGACCGCGGTAAAACTGTCGTCGTAAATCCCGTTGGCGGAAAAATTGAAATAGCCGACTTCCGAGTAACTAAACGCAGAACTCATGGCAGAACCAGTGCTTGCATCGGCAGCGCCGAAACCGCCTGCTAAACTGCCTTTCTGAATCGCGCCACTGTGTGCATTAAGTTTGCTGGCATCTATTTTTGGCGCCAGGTTATAACCGACCGCGCCGCTTGCCGCCGTTAAGGTAAAGCTAGCGCCGGCTTTGACGACCGGTGCCGCGCCAACATTACTGCCGTTACTGTCGGCATTGGCCGAAGAGCTGACAGTAAAGCCGCTAGGACGCACGGCGAAACTATCCGTTGAACAGGCGACAATACTGGGCGATTGGCTGGCATCGGTTACCCGGCAAAGCAAATTAGCGTAAGCCTTGGCGACAGTCATGCTGGCGCTACGCTTTCTGCCCTGCTCGGTTAACTGTCCGGCTTTACTAAACAACAGCGATTGACTCACGGCCGGACTAATTGCCGTGCGCGCGCTGCAACTGACGCTGCCCGAACCGTCAACCAGCTCGACGCTCACGGTTTTGTCCGCCTGCGAGGCATAAGTGGTTTCGATGCCATCGGCAACGCCATTGCTGTCGGCGTCTTTCAAAGCAACGACATCGAAGGCAAAGGCTGTATCTGCCTGCTTGGTATACAAATGTCCGCTCAAGGCATTCAATCCGGTTTCAACGCAATTGAAACTTAGGGGTTTAACGGCCACGGCTACCGCGCAGGCATGGGTCTGATCGGCCAGGGCCGCTATTTCATCGGCGCTCAAGGCCCCCTGAAAAACCCTGACTTCGTCGATATCTCCGTTGGCGGTGTTGCTGGTGTAATCGGAAGGCGTCCCGGTGATACCGGACATGCGTTGCGCCCCCAAGTACAGTGTCGCCACATCGCCTAATGCGCCGTTCAAGACTGTCGTTGAGCTGGCAATCGGTGTCGTGTCACCATCCAGGTATATCAATAAGCGATTCAGACTCAAGTCCCAGCTGATGGCAATATGATGCCATTCGTTAGCCGGGAAGTTGTAACTGGGCGATGTTGCCGTGGAATCGGTATCGGAACTGTCTTCCAGCGCAAAGACCAAGCCGCCTAGATTGTTTTTTGCCAGAAAGAAGTGTTTGTCGTTTGTGCCGTTATCGTTCGAGGCATCGAATAATATACGATCGGTCCCATTGTTCCAGCCCTGATTACTGCTATACCAAAACATAATGGTGCCGGTATTGCCGATGCTATTGACATCGATGGCCGTATTGACGCCGATAGCCGTTGTGCCATTGGGAATCTGCCCGGCACCGCAAGTACCCGGATTGCCGGGAATTGCCGAAAATGGCGAACTGGCCAGCGCGCCGCCGGTCGGTGTCGCCGAGCCCAAAGCAGACGCGTTACGGCCATTACCGCTGGAATCCTGTATCACACCCCAACTGGTTTCTTCCATCGGGTAATAAGCATAGGCCACCGAGGGAAATACATAGGTGTTGACGACCGTGTTGTTGACACTGTTGCCATCGCTACTGGTACCGGACACCGTGGCCGTGTTGGAGACCGTGCCGGAAGCACTGCTAGCCACGTTGATGTTGATGGTTAAGCTTGGCGCGGAGGCACCCGCGGCAATTGTGCCGCTTCGAGTGCAAGTCACTATCTGCCCGGATACGTTACAGGACCAACCACTGCCCGAGAAAGAGGCATAGCTGAGGCCGGCTGGCAGGGTATCAACCACCGTCACCGGGCCAGCTTCAGGCGTCAAGCCATTGTTGCCGATAGTAATCGTATAACTGGCGCTGCTCCCTGCCACCAGATTGCCGCTACGGGTCATCGTTATCGAAGTATCGACCTGTGCCGGACGCAAGGCCATCAAATGTCCGACACCGTAATCGGCCAAGCTGGAACCGCCTGAAACCGTCGCCGAAGCCGGACCCACCGAACCAGTTGCAGCCTTTAGCGTTGTCGACATTTGGATGGTCGTACCAACTGCATTGCTGGCCAAGGGCGCCGATTGATCCAGTCTTTCCGTCAATCCGGTTATCCCGGTCGGATTGTTAAAGCTACTGGCCGACAGATAACTGATCGACGACACGATCATGGTGTTGGCCACTGTCGTGCTAATCGTGCTGGTCGAATGCGTAGTGCCGTTGCCGCTTAGATTAGCGCTCCAGACATTGATGGGGGAAGAAGTTGTATCGATGCCGGAAAACGCCAAAATCCCGCCCACCGCACTGCCGCCGGTATTGGATGCGTTCTTGAACGTCCAGGTATAGCTGCTGGGGTCGGTGGTCGTGACAATCTTGTAAAAAGTCGTCAAGGTCATACCACCAGGCGCGGTCGAATTACCGCCATTCGGTTGGTTGGTGGTCGTCATCAACGTCCAGCCGGGCGGCGCGGTGTAGGCCATCGATTGCGGCCTGGCGGCAATCGATGCAATCAAGGCTTGTCCGGCCAAAACCCCCGCTGGTTTGCTGATAGTCAATGCGCCGTATGTGCCGTTGGTGGGTAATGCATCGTTACGTCCACTGGCACCGCTAATGTAGGTTATGTCGGCCCAAGCTAATATCGGCAAACATGCGGCCAATAATGTAAATAATCGTAAAAGCGAAATGAGATTATTCTTCATCAGCTTCTGTTGTTCGAACGAATGTTAACGGCGCAATCATTGCTTTAAACAAATTATGGACTGCTATGCTGTTTACAAACCGGACAAATATGCATCCCTTCAGTAGTACACACCCAACCGGCCTTGATAGCCATGTTCACCTCCCCTTCAAACCAGGCCCGGCCATCGCTGATTCGCCGACCGGTGCGTGATTCCTTACGGGTTCCCCGGCGGAATTCTATCGACCTTAAAGCTTGCGGATTACAGATGTCGCAAAAAATGAATTTTCGTATGCTCATGTGAATTTTGTCGGAAAGAGAGCGGGGCAATCAATGAAGCGGAACTCGCTCCTCGATAATGATCAACTGGCCTTAATCGCAGTATAGACTACAATCTCTCCTTACAAAACCAGTAGTCTCGACGCTACTTTTTGTTAAAACCATCATTATTAAGGTGAAAAATGAATCGCAACAAACAGCTAGGCTTTACCATGATCGAATTGATCATGGTCATCGTGATTTTAGGTATTTTGGCGGCAACGGCGTTACCGAAGTTCGTAGACATGGGCAAAGATGCTAGAGCCGCTGCCCTGCAAGCCATGGAAGGTTCGCTGAAGTCCTCCATCGCCATGATCCATGGTTCGGCATTGATTGCCGGAGCAACAACCGGCAATTTAAGCGTCACCGGCATCGGCTCAGTAGCGCTGACCAACGCCTATCCTTCCAATACCAAAGCCAATCTCGATTTGATGCTGGATTACGATAGCACCGCGTTTACCACCGCCGATGGTTCAATTGTCCATGCTAAAGCAAGCACTGCCGCCAACTGTAAAATAACCATTGGCAACGCGGCGGATGCCAATACGCCACCGGTAATCAGTATTCTTACCACCGGTTGCTAAACAGCCATATCGCAAGATTTACGTTAACTTGCCAGGCATCGATAATACAATGCCGGCTGCAGCCAATGTCGATAGACGAAGGCTCAGCCGGCAAACCGGTTTCACTCTGGTCGAATTGATCATGACCATCGTCATTTTAGGCATCCTATCCGCCACGGCACTGCCCAAGTTTTTCGACCTGTCGGCCTATCGGCAACGCACTTTTTTCGACGACACCCTAGCCGCGATCCGCTACGCGCAAAAGCTGGCGGTGGCCACCGGCTGCAATGTGCAGGTAGCGATCGCCGCCAACCAGTTCGAACTGAAACGCCCCGGCGCCACGGATCGCAGCCAGTGCGCGTCGACAACCGCCGGCGATTTTACCCAGGCCGTGATTCGCCCCGGTTCCGGCGAAGTCAGCTATCAGGGCAGCCAATCCGGCATTGCCGTGAGTGCCGCCACGGTTTATTTCACCGCCAAGGGTGACGCCTCGGCAGGACTCGACATAGCTGTCGACAGCAGCAAAATCACCATCGTCAAGGACACCGGTTTCGTCTATGACAATTCACCCTAATGGCATCGTCCCCACGCTCCGGCGTGGAAACGCCGCTTGTGACGCTGGAGCATCGCCGGCAGAATTCCCACGCCGTAGCGTGCGAACCATTAACCGACTGCGGCAAGCCGGCGTGACGCTGGTGGAACTGGTGCTGTCGATGGTGATTATCAGCATTGCGCTGGTCGGCATCCTGTCGGTGATCAATCTCACCGTCAGCCACAGCGCCGACCCGGTGGTGCAACACCAGGCGATAGCCATTGCCGAATCCTATCTGGAAGAAATTCTGCTGCAAAACTACAGCGGCGGCGCCAGCACAGGCCGCGCCAACTTCGACGACGTCGACGACTATAACGGCCTGACCGACAACGGGGCGCACGACCAGCAAGGCAATGCAATCGCCGGTTTATCGCAATACAGCGTTACGGTTACGGTATCGGCTGAAGCCTTAGCCGGCGGCGTAGCTGCCAAAAAAATCGCCGTTAACGTTTCCGGCCCAGGCGTATCGGGCTTGGCATTGGTCGGCTACAAGGCGAATTATTGATGCGCCGCCAGCGGGGCTTTACGCTGATAGAGCTAATCACCGTGATGGTTATCGTCGGCATTCTGGCGGCGATGACCACCGACATCATCACGCTGCCGGTCAAAAGTTATCTGGACCTGCAACGCCGCACCACCTTGGTGGACAGCGCGGAAATGACGCTACGGCTGATGCAGCGCGACATTCGCCGGGCTTTGCCCAACAGCATCCGCATTGCCGGCGGCGGCACGGTGCTGGAACTGCTGCACACGGCCACGGGCGGGCGCTACCGGGCCAAACCTGCCGCCGACGGCAGCGGCGACATCTTGGACTTTACGACCGCCGACAGCAGCTTCGATGTGATCGGCAGCCTAAGTACCACGCCAAGCGGCGAACTGGTGGTTTACAACCTGGGCGAAAGTCCGGCGGATGCCTATGCCGGCAACAACCGCGCCACAGTAAAAAATACCTCGACCGCCGCACTGATTACGCTGACAAGCGCCAAACAGTTTCCGCTGCAATCGCCGCTGCAACGTTTTTTTATCATCGATACGCCTATCACCTATCGCTGCGACACCATAGCGAAGACTTTGCTGCGTTACACCGGTTACGGCATCACTACCGCTCAAGCCAATCCCCCCGCCGACGCTAGCGGGCAAATCCAGGCCAACAATATCGACAGTTGCTCATTCGCCTATACTTCGGTTGCCAGCCGCTCCGGCTTGGTGACGCTGCGAATCACGCTGAGCGATGCCGCCGGCGAATCGACCACCCTGATTCATCAGGTGCATGTGGATAACGCCCCGTGAAACGGCAGCGTGGATTTTCCATCGTCCTGGCGATCTTCGTGCTGGTGGTACTGGGCCTGCTGGGCGGCTACATGCTGCGCTTGAGCGGCGTGCAAATCGGCACCTCTATTTATGCCTTGCAAGGTGCCCGCGCCTATCAGGCCGCGCGAGCCGGTATCGAATGGGCGAATGCCCGGATTAATAACGGCGGCGGCTGCGCGGATATCAACGCCCAAACCGGATTGACCTTTGCCGGCATCGACGGCTTTACGGTTAAATTAAGCTGCGCCAGCCAAACCTATTCCGAAGCGGATCAAAATCCCAGCGTTTACCGCATCAACGCCCTCAGCCAGTTTGGCTCATACACCGGCGGCGATTATGTCGCCCGGGAACTTGAAATAACCATCATTCAATAAGCTTTTCCGTAACAAATCCCGCCTACGGTAGAATAGCCGCACTTTTTTCCGCAGACATGTAAGCAATCGGGTATCAGCATGAGCAAATCTATCGTTCTCACCGGCATCACCACCACCGGCACGCCGCATTTGGGTAACTATGCCGGGGCGATTCGTCCGGCCATCAAGGCCAGCAAGGATGAAAACGTCAGGCCGTTTTATTTTCTGGCCGATTATCACGCCCTGATCAAATGCAGCGAACCGGCGCGGGTCAAGCAATCCAGTCTCGAAATTGCCGCCACTTGGCTGGCCCTGGGTCTGGATACTTCCAACGCGGTGTTCTATCGTCAATCCGACGTGCCGGAGATACTGGAACTGACCTGGATGCTGACCTGCGTGACCGCCAAAGGCCTGATGAACCGCGCCCACGCTTACAAAGCGGCAGTCGCCGAGAATGAGGAAGCCGAAGGCAACGATCCGGACAAAGGCATCACCATGGGCCTGTTCAGCTATCCGGTACTGATGGCGGCCGACATTCTGATGTTCAATGCCAACAAGGTGCCGGTCGGCAAGGATCAGATTCAGCATATCGAAATGGCCCGCGACATCGCCAGCCGCTTCAACCATATCTACGGCGAACATTTCGTGCTGCCGGAAGCGGTGCTGGACGACAATGGCGCCACCCTGCTGGGGCTGGACGGCCGCAAGATGAGCAAAAGCTACAACAACACCATTCCCTTGTTCGAACCGGAAAAGAAGCTGCTCAAGCTGATCAACAAGATCAAAACCAACTCGCTGGAACCCGGCGAGCCGAAAGACCCGGAAGGTTGCACGCTGTTCGGTATCTATCAGGCTTTCGCCAACAATCACGAAGTGGACGAAATTCGCAAACGTTATGCGGATGGCATAGGCTGGGGGGAAATGAAGCGGGTGTTGTTCGAAAAAATCAACGACGAGATTGCCCCGGCCCGCGAACGCTACGAAGCCTTGTTGGAAGCCCCGGAACACATCGAGCAGCAATTGCAGGAAGGCGCCGAAAAGGCCCGCGCCATCAGCGCGCCGTTTATTCAGACTCTGCGCGAAGCAGTGGGCATTTCTCGGATCGCCCCGCGCTAATCTCTACTGATCTTCGACACCGCACTCTTTCCTTAGATCATTAAGCCATCGCAGCTACGGCGATTACGTAGCTGCATCTTATGATCCCGGCCAATTTCATACTATAATGCTCGGTCATTTTTTCAGCACCGCCCCTTAGATTTATGTCCAGAAAGAAAAGCGCATCCCTGTTCGAGGACGCCATGGAAGAACTTGAGAAACTTGTCGAGCAGATGGAACAAGGCGACATTTCGCTGGAAGAATCCTTAAAAGCATTCGAACGCGGCATTAAATTGACCCGCACCTGCCAGCAAGCCTTGCAGGAAGCCGAACAAAAAGTGCAAATCCTATTAGAAAAAAACGGCCAACAAACCCTGGAGCCCTTTAACGATGAGTAACCTAAAAGCCTATCTTACCGCCTGTCAAAATCGCGTCGAACGCGCATTGGATGCCCGGCTGCCCGGCGAAGACATTCTGCCGCAAACCCTGCACCAAGCCATGCGCTACAGCGTGCTGGACGGCGGCAAACGCACCCGGCCGCTGTTGACCTATGCGACCGGCCAGGCTTTAGGTTTGAGCGAAGATTTACTGGACGCACAGGCTTGCGCGGTGGAATTTATCCATGTGTACTCGTTGATCCACGATGACCTGCCGGCCATGGATAACGACGACCTGCGCCGCGGCAAACCCACTTGTCACAAAGCTTACGACGATGCCACCGCCATTTTAGCCGGCGACGCATTGCAAGCACTGGCTTTTGACGTATTGGCCAACGACCCGGCCATTCAAGCAGGCGCGGAAGCCCGGGTCAAAATGATCGCGGCATTAACCAGGGCCAGCGGCTCGCAAGGCATGGTCGGTGGCCAGGCCATCGACCTTGGTTCGGTCGGCCGCAAACTGACTTTGCCGGAACTGGAAAACATGCATATCCACAAGACCGGCGCACTGATCCGCGCCAGCGTCAATCTGGCCGCTCTGTCAAAACCCGATCTGGATGCCGATGTCGCTAAAAAACTGGATCATTACGCCAAATGCATAGGCTTGTCGTTCCAAGTCAAAGACGACATCCTCGATGTGGAAAGCGACACCGCAACCCTGGGTAAAACTCAGGGCAAGGATGTCGACAACGACAAACCCACCTACCCTGCTCTGCTAGGCATGGCCGGCGCCAAACAAAAAGCTCAGGAATTACACGAACAGGCCGTCGAGAGCTTGGCCGGATTCGGCAGCGAAGCCGACTTGCTGCGCGATTTGTCGCTGTACATCATCGAACGCAGCCACTAAGCGCCGCATCATTCTCACGATTTAGGCATTTCCCAGATCGACACCCACACATTGGCCTTCTCTCTGGGAGAAGGCCTGCGCCGGGATGCCAACCGAATCCTGCGGCTAACACACTGTAAAGGAATTTTTTAAGACATGACTCTGTCCAGTTACCCCTTGCTGAACACCATCCACAGCCCTGCCGATGTCCGCGCCCTGCCGAAAGAGCAGCTCAAGGCCCTGGCCGATGAGCTACGCGCTTATCTGACCCATACCGTCAGCATTTCCGGCGGCCACTTTTCGGCCGGCTTGGGCACCGTGGAGCTGACCGTGGCGCTGCATTATGTGTTCGATACACCGGTGGATCAGTTGGTGTGGGATGTGGGACATCAGGCTTATCCGCATAAGATTTTGACCGGCCGCAAGGAGCGGATGCCAACCATTCGCACCCTGGGCGGGGTGTCGGCGTTTCCGTGCCGGGCCGAGAGCGAGTACGATGCCTTCGGCGTCGGCCATTCCAGTACTTCGATCAGTGCCGCCTTGGGCATGGCGATCGCTTCGCAGTTGCGCGGCGAGGATAAGAAGATGGTGGCGATCATCGGCGACGGTTCGATTACCGGCGGCATGGCTTTCGAGGCGATGAATCATGCCGGCGATGTGAATGCCAATCTGTTGGTGATTTTGAACGATAACGATATGTCGATTTCACCGCCGGTGGGGGCGATGAATAATTATCTGACCAAGATTTTGTCCAGCAAGCTGTATTCCTCGGTGCGCGAGGAGAGCAAGAAGGCACTGGCGAAGATGCCTTCGGTCTGGGAGATTGCCCGTAAGACCGAGGAACATGTGAAGGGGATGATCGTGCCCGGCACCTTGTTCGAGGAGTTGGGCTTTAATTATTTCGGCCCTATCGATGGCCACGATGTGGATATGCTGGTGTCGACGCTGGAGAATCTGAAGGATTTGACCGGTCCGGTGTTTTTGCATGTGGTAACCAAGAAGGGTAAGGGTTATGCGCCGGCCGAGAAAGACCCGCTGGCCTATCATGGCGTGCCGGCTTTCGATCCGAGCAAGGATTCTCTGCCTAAGGCGGCGCCTTCCAAACATCCGAGCTATACCGAGGTATTCGGCCGCTGGCTGGTGGATATGGCCGAGAAGGACGAACGCTTGCTGGGGATCACCCCGGCGATGCGCGAAGGCTCGGGGCTGGTGGAGTTTTCTCAGAAGTTTCCGAAACGCTATTTCGATGTGGCGATTGCCGAGCAGCATGCGGTGACTTTGGCGGCGGGACAAGCCTGCCAGGGTGCCAAACCGGTGGTGGCGATTTATTCGACCTTTTTGCAACGCGCTTACGATCAGTTGATCCACGACGTGGCCTTGCAGAACCTGGACGTGTTGTTTGCATTGGACCGCGCAGGCTTGGTGGGACCGGACGGCCCGACCCATGCCGGCGCCTTCGATTACAGTTATATGCGCTGCATTCCGAATATGCTGGTGATGGCCCCGGCCGACGAGAACGAGTGCCGGCAGATGCTGACCACCGGTTTCCATTATCAAGGCCCGGCCTCGGTACGTTATCCGCGCGGCAAGGGTCCGGGAGCCAGCATCGATAAGGCGCTGAGCGAATTGCCGATCGGCAAGGCCGAGATCCGGCACCAGGGCGGACGCATTGCTATCCTGGCCTGGGGCAGCATGGTGGCGCCGGCCGTGGAGGTCGGCAAGCAGTTGGGGGCGACGGTAGTGAACATGCGCTTCGTCAAGCCTTTGGATGAAACCTTGATTCTGGAGATGGCGAAAAGCCACGACGCGATCGTCACCGTCGAGGAAAACGTCATCGCCGGCGGCGCCGGCAGCGCGGTCAACGAGTTCCTGCAAAGCCAATCGATCCTGATGCCGGTGTTGAATATCGGTTTACCGGATCAGTTTGTCGAGCAAGGCAGCCGCGAGGAACTCCTGGCGCTTTGCGGCTTGGATGCCAAGGGCATCCTTGCAAAAATAGAACAGGTTTGTGCTTAACAGAGGCAATACGATGGATAGACTAAAAAGCAAAATTCGCGACATCCCCGACTTCCCCAAACCGGGCATAGTCTTTAAAGACATCACACCACTAGTCAAGGACCCGGCGGCGCTCAGGCTGGCGGTTCATCAATTGCTGCATCCCTTCCTAGGGCGCGACATTACCGCCGTGGCCGGCATGGAAGCGAGGGGCTTCATTTTCGGTTCATTGGTCGCCTGGGAGCTCGGCATCCCCTTCGTTCCGCTTAGAAAGCCGGGAAAACTGCCGTATGACGTGCAAAGCGTTAGCTACGATCTCGAATACGGCTCGGCCGAGCTGCAGGTCCATATCGATGCATTCGACAAGAATGACAAGGTCTTGCTGATCGACGATTTATTGGCGACGGGCGGGACGGCCAAGGCCAGCTGCGAATTGATTGAAAAACTCGGCGCGGCGGTGGTTGCCTGCGCGTTTGTGGTAGAGCTGGACTTTTTAGAGGGGCGGGAAAAGCTGAAAGACTACGAAGTACATTCCCTGCTGCATTATTGATCCACTAAAGCCGCGTCCTTGCGGCGTTTACTTTAGGCTAGCGCCTTCTCAAACGTCTTTTTTTTTTACTGATGTCGTCCATCTTGGCGGAGGCGGACTGGAATTCCCGCTCCGCCGCATCAAAGGATTTAGACATGCTGTCAAAAGCTTGAGTGGTGCTATTGACACCGACTTTATCGGCGTCAATGGTATTTTCGACATGACCGCCGGAGTCCTTGGCTTCGTTCTTTTTAGGTTTTTGAGCGCCATTACCTTCTTTAGGCTTGGCCGAGGAAATCTCGCCGACATCGACTTCCGCGTCAATATCAAACTCGTAATTACTCGCATCGGTCTTGCCGTCATTGACTAGGTTATTGCGATATTGCAGAAAGGATTCCCGCGTAAATACATAGGGGTCCAAAGCGGCTTCGTCAATAAAGTTCAAAGCGCCTTCGGCGTTGGCTCTATCGTTAATACCTTCGACGATGCCTGTACCGGGAACATACGTACCGGGATTAGCAGCCTTATCAACAATGACGGCCGAACCGTCGCGTACCGTAGTCGGCCCGAAGAGCGGCAGGACAAGATACGGGCCTTGATCCACCCCCCAAACGGCGAGTGTTTGCCCAAAATCCTCTACATTGTTTTCCAGGCCAAATTCACTGGCAACATCAAACAACCCAAACAAGCCAATGGTGGAATTAGTGGTAAATCGGCCGGCATCCTTGGCACTTTGTTCAAATTTGCCTTGCAGAACATCGTTCAGGACGACATTAATACCTTTAAGATTAGTAAAGAAATTGCTGACACCTGTTTGCATGAAGTCCGGTGTGATGGTTTTATAACCAACCGCAACCGGTTTAAGCAAGTACTTGTCCAGTGTCATATTGAAGCCATACATGGAACGGTTGAAGCCTTCATAAGGATCTACCGAGGATGATTCAATTTTTTTGCCGCCGCCCACCGCAGCAGAATCCGCGGTTTGCTCACCGCGCTGTTCCGTAGTGGCACAACCACCTAATACCAATGCCGTTGAAACCAACAATGCGTACGGAAGAACCGCCTTGCCGCCCCCCAATTGACTTTCATTAAACATCTTACTAATCCTGACAAATTTATTGCGCTGCGTAGTTATCGATTTTTTCGGTGATTTTGGCTATCAACGCATCAAAGCCGTCCTTGCTGAGCACGCTGGTATATTCGGATCGCTTCAAAGCCAAGTCACTGACACCATCCGCTATTATATTAATTATTCGCCAGCCATCGTCTTTTTTCTTCATCATATAATCAAATTTGACGTTCTTTTCTCCGGGAATCAACAAATTGGAATGAATGACAACACCGCCCCGGCCGGTTTCCTCTTCCGAAAGGAACGTAAAGGATTCGCCGGAAAAGTCCTTAAAGTTGTGCGCGTAAGCGGAAACGCTAAGCTGGCTAAATACCGTCTCCAGCTTGGTTTGCTGCTCGGCGGATAACTCCTCCCACTGTTTGCCGACGACAATGCGGGCAATTTTTGGCAAATCGTGGCTTTTTCTTACCGACGGATCCAGTTTGTCGTAACGGCCTTTAAACCCCAATGCCTTGCCTTGTTTCATGACCGTCAATAGCTCATTTTGAAACTCCTCCACAACTTGGCGCGCCGACAATTCGTCCGCGAACGATATTGAAGAAGCCGTTAAGGACAGCAGAAAAACAAAGCTGAATAAAATCTTTCTAAACATAATTGTTATCAAAACCTCGTTGAGAGAATGTCCGTCGGATGCCGACCGATCAAGATTCTATTTTGACAGGAATATCGGCGAGAGCGTTTTTCTTATAGCCGGTTGCTAAATCCGGTTTTTTTTCGGCAACCATATCGCCCGAGGTTCTTGGGCCGCGAATGTTGGCTAACAGCGCTTTTAATGGATGCGCGAGTGTGTCTTCGACTGCCGTCGCTTCATAACCACAATGCGCCATGCAGTTCGCGCATTTCGGATTCTTAACGGTACCGTATTTATCCCAGGGCGTAGAGTCCAGCAGCTCCTGGAAAGAACCGGCATTACCCTCGTCGGCTAGCAAATAGCATGGTTTTTGCCAACCGAAGACGTTACGGGTTGGGTTCCCCCAAGGCGTGCAATCGTAACTTTGATTGCCGGCCAGATAATCCAGATACAACGAGGAGTGATTCAATTTCCATTTGCGGTTCTTGCCGATTTTAAAAATACCGCGAAACAGATTTTTGACATCCACACCTTTAATAAAAACATCCTGCCTAGGCGCATGCTCGTAGCTAAATCCAGGCGCGATCGTAACACCCTCGACCCCCAGTTCCATCGCATAATCAAGGAACTCAGCCACCTCTTCCGGCGTTTCGCCCTGAAACAGCGTGCAGTTGACGGTTACCCGGAATCCCTTGCTCAAAGCCAGTTTAATCGCTTCCACGGCAATCTCGAACACACCTTCCTGACAAACCGAGGTATCGTGCCGATCGCGATTACCATCCAGATGAACGGAAAAGGTCAGATAAGGCGAAGGCTTGTAATCGTTGATTCTTTTTCTGAGCAACAAGGCATTGGTGCAAAGATAGACGAATTTTTTTCTGGCAATGATGCCTTCGACAATTTGCGGCATTTCCTTATGAATCAAAGGCTCGCCGCCGGGAATGGAAACCATCGGCGCGCCGCATTCGTCAACCGCATCGAGACACTCCTGCACGGTAAGGCGCTTATCGAGAATATCATCCGGGTAATCGATTTTGCCGCACCCTGCGCACGCCAGATTGCATTTAAACAACGGCTCCAGCATCAATACCAGCGGGTATTTCTTTACCCCTTTAATTTTTTGCTTGATTAAATAACTACCTACCGCGATTTGCTGACGTAACGGAACACTCACAGACTCATTCTCCAATAACCACACTAAAACCAGAGGGACTTGTTGCGCAATCGCAACAAGACAACTCCCGCAAAAACTGTTTTTCCAGTATCAAAACCACACGCTCTTCAAGGCATTACAAGAGACACAGACGCTGAAAATATAAATGTGGCAAGAATACTACTTTTTTTTACAACACTCCAGATTTAAATGATAAAAAACAACAACAACATTGCATGATTGGCAAAAACCTTACAGCACCTGCAAAATCGCAACGCCATATTTCTTTTGCACAAAAAGCCCATAACCCATTAATCCTGATCATTATTTTTTTACGCCCAACAAAAAACAGCCCTTTCAAGAACAGCCCTATCAAACACCTTCCAGCGCTTTTGCAATAACGCAACAGCACTTTGCAAAATACCAACAAACAGTCTATTATTAGCCTTAATCTAGTAACACTGTTTTTAGCTAAAACACATGAACGGATATCAACCCTTGATAGAAAACCCGGAATCGCTCGCCCAGCTAGCCGACGACGAACTTCAGGCAGTATTGCTTGAGGGCGTGTCTCGCACATTTGCGCTAACCATCCCGCAACTGCCGGGAGCGCTATATCCGGCCGTGGCCAATGCCTATCTGTTATGCAGAATCGTCGACACTATAGAAGACGAAGTGTCCCTATCGGCCGAACAAAAAAAGCATTTTTGCAGCGCCTTTATCGACATCGTCAAAACCGGCGACCACGCACAAGCTTTCGCGGCAGAACTGGCGCCCCTGCTTTCCAAGCAAACCATTCCGGCCGAACACAGCTTGATCCGCTTAATCCCCAGGGTAATCGCCATCACCCATTCTTTGGATTCCGCACAAATCGAGGCATTGGCCTGTTGTGTCGAAACCATGGCCAACGGCATGCCGGTTTATCAGGCTCTTGATTTACACGCAGGCCTTAAGACCATGAAGGACATGGACGACTATTGTTATTACGTCGCCGGTTGCGTCGGGGAAATGTTGGCTAAATTGTTTTGCCACTATTCGGAAGAAATCAACCAACACCGCGAAGAACTACTCAAGCTGTCCGTTTCTTTCGGGCAGGGCCTGCAAATGACCAATATTCTCAAGGATATCTGGGACGACGCCCAACGCGGCGTCTGCTGGCTGCCGCAGGATATTTTCAGCGAAACCGGCTTCGACCTTGCCAACCTGACACCGGCCACCGACGACGAACGCTTCAGACTCGGCCTGACCCATTTGATCAGCATCGCTCACGGCCATCTGCAAAATGCACTGACATACACCCAACTGCTGCCCAGTCACGAAACAGGCATCCGTAATTTCTGTCTGTGGGCATTGGGCATGGCGGTTCTGACCCTGAAAAAAATCAAGGAAAACCTTAATTTCAACGAATCCAATCAGGTCAAAATCAGCCGTAACAGCGTTAAAGCGACGATCATTGCCAGCAAATTAACTGCCCGCAGCAATCCGCTGCTGTCATTACTTTTCAATCTGACCAGCCGCAACCTTAAAACACCGGGCTGGCAGTATTCACTCGTATCCCATACTGGACAATAAGGAATCATCATGTTTACTGAAGCCCATGTAGAGACTAATAGCAACGACCTATCCAGCAGCGCATCCACCGGTAAAAATGCGCTGGGCATGCTCAACGCCGCGATTGAGCGGGCGCAAACCAAACTGCTCAGCTTGCAAAACCCGGCGGGTTACTGGGTATTCGAATTGGAAGCCGACTGCACCATCCCGTCCGAATACATCATGATGATGCATTATTTGGACGACATTAACGAAGAGCTGCAAGCCAAAATGGCGGTGTACCTGCGCAGTCGTCAGGCCGCGGACGGCAGCTATCCGATGTTTACCGGCGGCCCCGGCGACATCAGCGGCAGCGTTAAAGTTTATTACGCCTTGAAAATGGCGGGCGACGACATCAACGCGCCACACATGGTGAAGCTGCGCGAATGGATACTCGGCCAAGGCGGCGCAGCGCGCGCCAACGTCTTCACCCGCATTGCGCTGGCCACATTCGAACAGCTGCCCTGGCGCGGCGTGCCGTATATTCCGGTGGAAATCATGTTGTTCCCCTCCTGGTTTCCGTTCCACCTCGACAAAGTATCCTACTGGTCACGTACCGTAATGGTGCCGCTGTTTATTCTTTGCACCTTAAAAGCCAAAGCCAAAAATCCGCACAAAGTCGACATTCTGGAATTGTTTGTGGTGCACCCGGACCTGGAAAAACATTATTTCCCCGAGCGCACCCTGTTAAACAAGGTGTTTCTGGGCTTGGACAAGCTGGGCCGGATTACCCAGCCCCTGATCCCAAAACGTATGCGAGAACGCGCGATCCAGAAAGCCGTGGACTGGTTTACCGAACGTCTGAATGGCGAAGACGGTTTGGGTGGGATTTTCCCGGCCATGGTCAACGCCTACGAATCCATGCTGTTATTGGGCTTTCCGGCCGATCATCCCAATGTTTTGATCGCCCGCCAATCCATCGACAAACTATTGGTGATCAAAGAAGACCACGCTTATTGCCAACCCTGCCTGTCGCCGGTTTGGGATACCGCCCTGGCTTCATTAGCCTTGCAGGAAGCCGACAAGCAAGGCAATAGCGCCAGTCTGCAACACGCCTACGATTGGCTGAAAAGCGTACAGCTTTCCGACGAACCCGGCGACTGGCGGGTACGCCGTCCCGATCTGGCCGGCGGCGGCTGGGCTTTTCAATTCGCCAATCCGCATTATCCCGATGTCGACGACACCGCCATTGTCGGTTTCGCCATGGCGGATTCGGATATAGACGGCCTGGATGAATCCATACACCGGGCGACTCGCTGGATCGTCGGCATGCAATCCGAAAACGGCGGCTACGGCGCGTTCGATGTCGACAACACTTATTACTACCTGAACGAGATTCCTTTTGCCGACCACGGCGCCCTGCTCGATCCGCCTACCGTGGACGTCAGCGCCCGCTGTGCGATGTTGATGGCTCGGGCCGCCAAGGATCACGACGAATACCTGCCGGCATTGCAACGCGCCATCGAATACGTGCGTAGCGAACAGGAAGCCGACGGCTCCTGGTTCGGCCGCTGGGGCACCAATTACATTTACGGCACCTGGTCGGCGTTGCTGGGTCTGGAACAAACCAACGTTCCAAAAACCGACCCGATGTACACCAAGGCAGCGGCGTGGCTGAAAAGCGTGCAACGCGAAGACGGCGGCTGGGGCGAAGACAACCTCAGCTATCACGACGATCAAAAATACCGCGGCAGCTACCATTTCAGCACCGCGTTCCAGACCGCCTGGGCGGTATTGGGCCTGATCGCCGCCGGCGAAGTCAATAGCCCGGAAGTAAAGGCCGGCATCGACTTCATCTTAAGAACTCAGCAAGCCGACGGTGTCTGGAATGACCCATGTTTCACAGCTCCAGGCTTTCCTCGGGTGTTCTATTTGAAATATCACGGCTATGACAAGTTTTTCCCGCTGTGGGCATTAGCCAGATACCGTAACGAACTGAACAAATAGTGACTGACGATAGCCTCCAACAATCCGCCACAAACGCTTCATGCGCAAGGGTTTGTGGCATTGTCGTTGCCTTACCGGAAGAACTCGCCACCCTGACCGGCCAAAAGCTGGCTCAGGGTGATTGCATTAGCATTACCGAGACTATTTTGCTTAGCTTTGCCGGCGCGGGGCCTATAAACGCCGACCGTGCGGCCCGACGGCTGGTAGACCAGGGCGCAAACTGTCTGATCAGCTGGGGTTGCGCCGCCGCATTGGCGCCGCAATTAAAGCCTGGCGACCTGGTGGTTCCCGAGCGGGTGTTATCCGAACAACAGGCTTTCGACGTCGACAGCCAGTGGTCGCAACACCTGCAAAAGACGATGGGCACTCAGTTGAATCTCTTTACCGCCGCCCTGGCCGAAAGCGACATTATCGTCGCAGGCAGCGCCGACAAGCAGCTCATCCATCGGGACAGCGGAGCAGTGGCACTGGACATGGAAAGCGCCGCAGTCGTTAAAGCCGCGCACCAGGCTAATCTACCCTGTTTGGTGATACGCGCCATTGCCGATCCGGTAACGATGGATTTACCGCAATCGGTGGTTCACGCCTTAAACAGCCAGGGCCGGGTCGAGTTAAGCAAACTGTTGCGATTTTTATTGACCCACCCATGGGAAATCCCGGCACTCATCAAGCTCGGCCTACATTTTAATGCCGCACAGAAAACCTTGAAAAAAGTTGCCAAACAACTTAACGAAATTATTCATTTTTAGTATCCAGTTATTGACGCTTATCGACTCGTTCCTGATTTATGGAAGTCATTTAATTAATCCCGTCAATAAGCAAATTACACACGAGGTATTACATGTCCTTTAGCATTGCCGAACTTTTTACTCAGCATTTCGACAGCAAATTCGACTTGCATGAGCAATATCTCAACAACCAGATGGTGCGAGTACTGCGTACCATCGGTTACGACAGAAATTACAAAAGAGCGCTCGGCCAATATCTCTACGACCAAGACAATAACGAATATCTCGATTTATTGAGCGGCTTCGGCGTGTTCGCGATCGGCCGCAATCATCCGACCGTGATCAGCGCGCTGCAAGAAACTCTGACCCTGGAATTGCCTAATCTGGTACAGATGGACGTATCGCTGCTCAGCGGCTTGCTGGCCAAGGAAATCCTCGCGACCTGCCCGGATAATCTGGACAAGATGTTCTTTTGCAACTCCGGCACCGAGGCGGTGGAAGCGGCCATCAAATTTGCCCGTTACACCACCAAGCGCCCCCGCATCGTGCATTGCGAACACTCTTTCCATGGCTTGACGCTGGGCTCGTTGTCGCTGATGGGCGAGGAGATTTTCCGCGAAGGTTTCGGCCCCTTGCTGCCAAACTGCAGTTCCGTGCCTTTCAATGACCTCGAAGCACTGGAAAAAGCCCTCAGCAGCCAGGATGTGGCGGCCTTCATCGTCGAACCGATTCAAGGCAAGGGCGTCAACGTGCCGGATGACAACTACCTGCCGGAAGTGGAACGTTTATGCAAGAAATACGGCACTCTGTTCGTTGCCGACGAAATTCAGACCGGCATCGGCCGCACCGGCAAGTTCTGGGCCATCGATCACTGGAATGTCAAACCCGACATGATCCTGATGGCGAAAGCCCTGTCCGGCGGCTTCGTACCGGTCGGCGGCGTGGCAATGACCACCAAAATCATGGACACCGTCTTCAACCGCATGGATAGAGCCGTCGTCCACGGCTCGACTTTCTCGAAAAACAACATGGCCATGGCGGCCGGTCTGGCGACGCTGGAAGTGATGCGCGCCGAAAACCTGGTGGAAAACAGCGCCAAGGTCGGCGAAGACATCATCAACAGCATCAACGCCTCCGCCGGGCAATACGAGTTTCTCAAGGAAGCCCGCGGCAAAGGCCTGATGATCGCCGTCGAATTCCAGGCGCCGAAAAGCTTAGGGCTAAAAGCCGCCTGGGCTATGCTGGAAGCGGCCAACAAGGGCCTGTTCTGCCAGATGGTCACCATCCCGCTGTTCAAGGAACACCGGATTCTCAGCCAGGTCGCCGGTCACGGCATGAACGTCGTCAAACTGCTGCCGCCGCTTAACCTGACCCAAAAAGACCGCGACTGGATCGTCAATTCCATGGACAAAACCATCGCCGACACCCATCAGGTTACCGGCTCGATCTGGACGCTGGGCAAAAACCTGGCCAGCCATGCTCTGAAAAACAAAAAATAAGGTAAACACTATGCGTTATTTGAAACATGCCCTATTGGCGCTGGCACTGGTAACCAGCAACACCGCATTCGGTCATGCCGTGGTCACTCATAACTCGTTAAAACTGAAACCGGTTCCCGTCAATCAGGCCAGCCAGGTGGAACTGTCGTTCAACTCCAAGGTAGAGCTAGATCTATCCGAGGTATTTCTGGTCAGCGCCGGCGACAAAATGACCACCATCACCGCCACCCCCGGCGACAAAGCCGGCCAGGTATTGCTGAATCTACCCGCCCTGGAACCCGGCGAATACGCGATCAAGCTGAAAATATTCGCCGCGGACGGCCATCTTAGCGAAGACCTGCTCCGTTTCTTCGTGCGCAACCCAACTAAGTGAACTTTATGGAAGGCATTGCAAATTATCTCGATTCTCTGATTGGCGGCGTCGATCTCACTTTTTATTCCATCGTCATCGGCGGTTTGCTGTGGAGCCTGTTCGTGTTGCGTCCCTGGCAGGATGAAACCCATTACAACAGCACCTTGCTCAATAAAACCGTCAATCTAATCCATTTCGGTAGTAAAGCGCTGGTCATCACCCAACTTTCCAAAATCGGCCTGAAAATCTGGCTGATGGCGGCGACGCTGGGCAAATCGCCATTCCCGGCGTTCTTTCAAACCGTGCAATTTCAGGCCGGCCTGGTCAGAGCCAGCTTCGCCTTCGTGTTGGCAATTTTTATCAGACAGGCCCTGAAAAGCAATCCGCGCTCGAAGCAGTACTGGATACTGTCAGCCTTGATCATCGTGCCACTGGTGATTTCCGCCGCCTGGCTGGTGCATGGCGCCAGCCGTCTGGAAGATCGCGGCTTCCTGATGACCTTGACCGTCACCCACCAGATTGCCGCCGCCGCCTGGGTTGGCGGAATTTTCCAGCTTCTGCTTGTCTGGGGCCTGAAAAAACGCAACGCGATCAACATCGAGCTTTGGCCACTGCTACTCAAGCGTTTCGCAGCACTGGGCATCGTCGCAGTAGTCGCCTTGGTCGTCACCGGCACACCGCTGGCCTGGTATTACATCCGCACTTTCCAGGGTTTCATCGGCGCCGGTTACGGCAATCTGCTGATGGTCAAGATCATGATGATGGGACTGGCCCTGGGTTTTGCCTGGTTGAATCGCAAGGCAGTCGAAGAGTATTTCACTAGCCGCAGTCTATATGCACTCACCGCCCGCGTGCCTTACTACATCGAAGCAGAAACCCTGATTCTGCTGACCATTCTGTTCACCGCCGCCAGCCTGGCCTCCCAGCCGCCGGCAGTCGACATTCCGCATCTAACGGCATCCGTGGACGAAGTGTTGAACATGTTCCACCCGCGTATTCCGCGTTGGGAATCGCCAACTCATGAAGCCTTGATTGCCGGCGAAGCCGGACGCGTCGCCATCGTCGGCCAGGTGCCGTCGGAAGCGGCCACCGCCTGGTCGGATTACAACCACAACATCTCCGGCATCTTCCTGGCCACGATGAGCTTCTTCGCGATGCTGTCGTTTTCCAGCCGCTTTCATAGCTGGGCGCGCTTCTGGCCGGTCGGATTCATGGCGCTGGGTATATTTCTGTTCTTCCGCAGCGATGCGGAAAGCTGGCCGCTCGGCCCTATCGGCTTCTGGGACAGCACCTTCAACAACGGCGAAATTCTGCAACATCGGATCGCCACACTACTGGTTTTCGTACTGGGTGCGATCGAAGTTAGAGCCCGCCTGAACAATAACAGCGGTTTCATGCCTTATATGTACCCGCTGCTCGCCGCTTTCGGCGGCATGATGTTGCTGGCCCACTCGCATGTCGGTTTTGAAGCCAAAACCGCGTTTCTGATTCAGGTCGGCCACACCTTGATGGGCGTGTTCTCTCTGATTCTGGCCTGCGGCCGCTGGCTGGAACTCAAGCTCGACTCGCCCGGCAAAAACGTTGCCGGCTTTATTTCAGTGTTCGCCTTGTTCCAAATAGGCGTCATTCTGATGTTCTATCGTGAACCCTTGTACTGATTATGAACCTGACAAACGATTACCCATTACTGAAAGACATCCACAGCCCTGCCGATGTCCGCGCCCTGCCGAAAGAGCAGCTCAAGGCTCTGGCCGATGAGCTGCGCGCTTATCTGACCCATACCGTCAGTATTTCCGGCGGCCACTTTTCGGCCGGCTTGGGCACCGTGGAGCTGACCGTGGCGCTGCATTATGTGTTCGATACGCCCGTCGATCAGTTGGTGTGGGATGTGGGACATCAGGCTTATCCGCATAAGATTTTGACCGGCCGCAAGGAGCGGATGCCAACCATTCGCACCCTGGGCGGGGTGTCGGCGTTTCCGTGCCGGGCAGAGAGCGAGTACGATGCCTTCGGCGTCGGCCATTCCAGTACTTCGATCAGTGCCGCTCTGGGCATGGCGATCGCTTCGCAGTTGCGCGGCGAGGATAAGAAGATGGTGGCGATCATCGGCGACGGTTCGATTACCGGCGGCATGGCTTTCGAGGCGATGAATCATGCCGGCGATGTGAATGCCAATCTGTTGGTGATTTTGAACGATAACGATATGTCGATTTCACCGCCGGTGGGGGCGATGAATAATTATCTGACCAAGATTTTGTCCAGCAAGCTGTATTCCTCGGTGCGCGAGGAGAGCAAGAAGGCACTGGCGAAGATGCCTTCGGTCTGGGAGATTGCCCGTAAGACCGAGGAACATGTGAAGGGGATGATCGTGCCCGGCACCTTGTTCGAGGAGTTGGGCTTTAATTATTTCGGCCCTATCGATGGCCACGATGTGGATATGCTGGTGTCGACGCTGGAGAATCTGAAGGATTTGACCGGTCCGGTGTTTTTGCATGTGGTAACCAAGAAGGGTAAGGGTTATGCGCCGGCCGAGAAAGACCCGCTGGCCTATCATGGCGTGCCGGCTTTCGATCCGAGCAAGGATTCTCTGCCTAAGGCGGCGCCTTCCAAACATCCGAGCTATACCGAGGTATTCGGCCGCTGGCTGGTGGATATGGCCGAGAAGGACGAACGCTTGCTGGGGATCACCCCGGCGATGCGCGAAGGCTCGGGGCTGGTGGAGTTTTCTCAGAAGTTTCCGAAACGCTATTTCGATGTGGCGATTGCCGAGCAGCATGCGGTGACGCTGGCCGCCGGCCAGGCTTGCCAGGGCGCAAAACCCGTAGTGGCGATTTATTCGACCTTTTTGCAACGCGCCTACGATCAGTTGATTCACGATGTGGCCCTGCAGAATCTGGACGTGTTGTTTGCATTGGACCGCGCAGGATTGGTGGGCCCGGACGGCCCGACCCATGCCGGCGCCTTCGATTACAGTTATATGCGCTGCATTCCGAATATGCTGGTGATGGCCCCGGCCGATGAGAACGAGTGCCGGCAGATGCTGACCACCGGTTTCCATTATCAAGGCCCGGCCTCGGTGCGTTATCCGCGCGGCAAGGGTCCGGGAGCCAGCATCGATAAGGCGCTGAGCGAACTGCCGATCGGCAAGGCCGAGATCCGGCACCAGGGCGGACGCATTGCCATCCTGGCCTGGGGCAGCATGGTGGCGCCGGCCGTGGAGGTCGGCAAGCAGTTGGGGGCGACAGTAGTGAACATGCGCTTCGTCAAGCCTTTGGATGAAGCCTTGATCCTGGAGATGGCGAAAAGCCACGACGCGATCGTCACCGTCGAGGAAAACGTCATCGCCGGCGGTGCCGGCAGTGCGGTCAACGAGTTCCTGCAAAGCCAATCGATCCTGATGCCGGTGTTGAATATCGGCCTACCCGACCAGTTTGTCGAGCAAGGCAGCCGCGAGGAACTGCTGGCGCTTTGTGGGTTGGATGCCAAGGGAATTTTGGCGAGAATCGAGAAGATTCTAGCCTGACAACCCGACTGAATCAGACTTTGGATTGCGGGAAAAACGCGGCTTATTTTTAGGCTTTGCTGCTTAGGGTAAAGCTCGACGGAATAAAATTTCGCTCCCGCAAGATCTTTTGACAGGGCCGATTCTCCCAACGGATAAATACCAATCGGTTTTAATGCCGATTGGCCGGGACGGCTTCCTTAGTCAGCCGCCAACATACCCTGCCTAACAATAAAATTAACGATCTCATCCAAGCCCTGGCCTGTTTTGAGATTGCTGAAGACGAAAGGCCGCTCGCCGCGCATCTTCCTGGCGTCGCGATCCATCACTTCCAGCGAGGCGCCGACATAAGGTGCCAGATCGATTTTGTTTATCACCAACAAATCCGAACGAGTGATGCCGGGACCGCCCTTGCGCGGAATCTTGTCTCCGGCCGACACATCGATCACGTAAATGGTCAAGTCAGCCAGTTCCGGGCTAAAGGTGGCGCTGAGGTTGTCGCCGCCACTTTCCACCATCACAAAATCCAGCTCGGGCCAGCGCTCGCACAATTCATCGACCGCCGCCAGATTCATCGAAGCATCCTCGCGGATCGCGGTATGCGGACAACCGCCGGTTTCCACGCCCAGAATGCGTTCTTCCGGCAAGGCCTGACTGCGGATCAAAAATTGCTGGTCCTCGCGGGTATAAATGTCGTTGGTGACCACGCCGATTTCGTAATCGTCGCGCATCTTCTTACACAAAGCGTCCACCAGCGCGGTTTTGCCTGAACCAACCGGACCGCCGATGCCTACTCTTAATATTTGTTTGTTGTTCATAGTGTGTTTCTCGCAGTGTTTGGATTATTTCAAAGAGTAGGTCAGGGTACGCGCAGCGCTCCCTGACAATTTCGGAATATTGTCAACGTCACGTAACCGCTCTCGCGGCAACGTGACCTACTTGTTCATCAAATCAGTTGGCGGAAGTTTTACGAGCGAAACAAGCGCGAATACTGCATCTCGTGCCGACTACTGGCCAGGGTCAAACCAAAACAACTGCCGCCGATCTCATCGTCGTTTAAGTGCAATGCCTCATTCACCAAGTCCGGCAATTCGTCCGCCAAGCTTTTCAACAACTGCTGCCCGGCCACCTGGCCCAGTGGCACCAGCTTGACCGCGCACAACACCTGATTCTCCAGCCAGCCCCACAGATAGCCGGTAATCGCATCGGCCTTGCCGATTTGCCAGCGAGCCGCCGCCAGCGCAAACAAGCTTGCCAAGGTCGTATCGGGGCGTTTTAGCCAAGCATTGGCCTCGGCTAATTCCAGGTTAATCAACAAGCGGGCCAGGGCCTGGCCGGTTTGTCTATCCTCGGTGCGCAGCTCGGCGGTTTCCCGGCAGGCGGTCAATACGCCACTCCAATGTTCAACTGCCGCCATATCGTTCTCGTTCCAGGCCTCGTACAGCCGCGCCAAAATCGGCGCATCGACACGGCTTAAACCGTTTTGCAACAAGCCGTGCAGCCAGTCGGCGGCCTGCTCGGCAGAGGTGATCCAGCCATCCTCCACCGCTCGCTCCAGCCCTTGCGAATAGCTATACATGCCAATCGGCAAACCGGGGCTGACCAGTTGCAGCAGCCTTAACAGCGATAAATCAGTGACCATGGCTGTGATAAGCGCCCGCTTCCGGTTCGAAAGGCAGGGTGTGATGTTCTACGATCAACCCTAAACCGACCAGCATTTGATCGAGCACGTGGTCGGCCAGATACCGCAGTTCGTCGGGCAGGATTTGCAACGCGAGATGGCGGTTGCCGAGGTGGTAACAGGCTCGGGCGAACAATAGTGGGTCTGTACATTTGACGACCGACAGTTCTTCGGGAGCCGCATCGATGCGCACCTTGAAGCCTTGGCCGTTGGTCAGTATCGCGCCGTGTTTCAGGGTTTGGCCTCGCGGCAGAAATACGCCCACTTGCAGGCCGCCTTTCGTGGTTGCCGGTTGCCTTGATTTTTGGCGGGCATCATAAGGGAGGCTCAGGGTGTCATCTGGTTGTTCTTCGGTGTGGGTGGTTTCGGTGAGTTTTAGCATTTTGTCGATTTGGCTGATTCTCTAGTTTTCATGCTGGTTCCCAAGCTCCAGCTTGGGAACGATGTCTCGAAAGCTCTAGCTTTCGTTGATTTATGTGTCACTGTCACGACGGATTTTGTTTTAAGTCGGCTGTCGGGCCGAGACCCGATTTCAAACAAACCTTTCGCGATAGCGACACCTTAAAAGCCAGAGCTTTCGAGCGCTTGGATTCCCAAGCTGGAGCTTGGGAACCAGTCAAAACAAAAAATACCTCTGCGCCATCGGCAAAACAACCGCCGGTTCGCAAACCAACAACTCCCCATCCGCCCGCACCTGATAAGTTTGCGGATCGACCTCGACCACCGGCTGATAGTCGTTCAGCTTCAAATCCGCCTTGCCGATGTTTCGGGTGTTTTTCACCGTACCCACCCGCTTTTGCAGGCCCAATTGCTCTGCCAAACCAGACGTCACCGCCACCTGCGGCAAAAAGATCATCGAATTGTTGGCGGCGGTGCGGCCAAAGCTGCCGAACATCGGCCGGTAATGCACCGGCTGCGGGGTGGGGATGGAGGCGTTGGCGTCGCCCATCGGCGCGGCGGCGATCAGGCCGCCTTTGATGATCAGGCTGGGTTTTACGCCAAAGAAGGCCGGTTGCCACAGCACCAGGTCGGCCAGTTTGCCGGCTTCGACGGAACCCACTTCGTGGGCGATGCCGTGGCTGATGGCCGGATTGATGGTGTATTTGGCGATGTAGCGTTTGATGCGGAAGTTGTCGTTTTGCGCGGTGTCGTCGCCCAAACTGCCTCGCTGGGTTTTCATTTTATGCGCGGTCTGCCAGGTGCGGATCACCACTTCGCCGACCCGGCCCATGGCTTGCGAATCCGAGGAAATCATCGAAAACGCGCCCAGGTCGTGAAGAATGTCCTCGGCGGCGATGGTTTCGCGGCGGATGCGCGATTCGGCAAAGGCCACGTCTTCCGGGATGCTGGGGTCGAGATGGTGGCAGACCATCAGCATGTCCAGATGCTCGTCGACGGTGTTGACCGTGTAAGGCCGGGTCGGATTGGTGGACGACGGCAGCACGTTCCCCAGGCCGCAGGCCTTGATGATGTCCGGGGCGTGGCCGCCGCCGGCGCCTTCGGTGTGGTAGGTGTGGATGGTGCGGCCCTTGAACGCGGCGAAGGTGTCTTCGACAAAACCGGATTCGTTCAAGGTGTCGGTGTGGATCGCCACCTGCACATCGTAATCGTCGGCCACACCCAGGCAGCAATCGATCGCCGCCGGCGTGGTGCCCCAGTCTTCGTGGAGTTTCAGGCCCATCGCCCCGGCTTTGATTTGTTCTTCCAAGGCGCCGGGCAGACTGGCGTTGCCTTTGCCGAGCAAGCCGAAGTTCATCGGCAAACCGTCCAGCGCGGTCAGCATTTGTTGCAGATGCCACGGCCCCGGCGTGCAGGTGGTGGCGTTGGTGCCGGTGGCCGGGCCGGTGCCGCCGCCGATCATCGTGGTCACGCCGGAACAGAGTGCTTCCTCGATTTGCTGCGGGCAGATGAAATGGATGTGGGCGTCGATGCCGCCGGCGGTCAGAATCTGGCCCTCGCCGGCGATGACTTCGGTGCCGGGGCCGACGATGATGTCCACGCCGGGCTGAATGTCGGGATTGCCGGCTTTGCCGATCTTGAAAATCCGCCCCTGCTTGATGCCGACATCAGCCTTGACGATGCCCCAGCAATCGACGATCAAGGCGTTGGTGATCACTAAATCCACCGCATGATCGTTACCGAGCTGGCTTTGACCCATGCCGTCACGAATCACCTTGCCACCGCCGAATTTCACCTCGTCGCCGTAGAAGGTGTAATCGGCTTCAACTTCCAGGATCAGATCGGTGTCGGCCAGCCGCAAGCGGTCGCCGGTGGTAGGGCCGAACATGTCGGCGTAGGCCTGTCGGCTGATCTTGCTCATGCGGGTCTCCCCAATATCCCCATTACCTTGCCTCTGAATCCGTAGACCTTGCGTTCGCCGGCGAAAGCCACTAACTGGACTTCTCGCTGCTGGCCCGGTTCGAAACGCACCGCGGTACCGGCCGGAATGTCCAAGCGAAAGCCTAAGGCCAAGCTACGGTCGAAATGCAAAGCCGGGTTGGTTTCGTAAAAATGATAATGCGAGCCGACCTGAATCGGCCGGTCGCCGCTGTTGGCAACCAGGACTTTAACGGTGGCGCGGCCGGCGTTGAGTTCGATGTCGCCGTCGGCGGGGAAGATTTCTCCGGGGATCATGGTGGCTCCTGTTAAATTTGTTTTTCCGCGTGGGCACGATGAATCGTGTCCACCCTTATATTCGATTCCGCCTTGAAAAAGCGGCAGAATCCCCGACTGATCATCGGGAGGGCGGTGGAGAAGACGTGCCCACCCTGAGGCTTGAAAGCCTGCCTTGTAGATAGTTCTCTCCATCG
>Ga0208265_100112_pt1 | contig 77324 bp, 51 predicted proteins | sample LakWasMet44_HOW7_2_FD_183882 | JGI IMG/M metagenome (GOLD analysis project Ga0208265, IMG submission 183882) | Freshwater sediment methanotrophic microbial communities from Lake Washington under simulated oxygen tension - Sediment Metagenome... | ecosystem: Environmental > Aquatic > Freshwater >... | reverse complement strand
GGCGGCATCCGCCCAAGGCCGTGCACACCGTGGGTTGGTCATTATGGCGAAGACGCCATCAAGCCGTGGCCCGTGCTTGCCACTACCGGCGGCGCAGGCAGCGAGAGAATCTACAACTGTAGTACTAGATGCATATCCTCTGCTCAGAAATATTAAGGAAAAAAAGAAAGCACATAAAGATCAAAAAAAAATAGTACAACCACAACGACCTGTTGATGAATGTGAGATAAAAGCACCAAATTCCTGGGCTAAATGCAGGCTAGGCGATTTGGTTCTTACAATTACAGGAGGAGGGACACCCTCGAAGAATAATCCTGCTTATTGGAATGGCGATATTCCATGGGCTAGCGTTAAAGATTTAGGCGATAAAACAGTTCTTACTGATGCTATAGATAAAATTACGCTGTTAGGTTTAAAGAACAGTTCTTCGAACTTGATACCGGAAAATAGTGTAATTGTTTGTACGCGAATGGGTTTGGGGAAAATTGTAGTAAATACAATACCCATAGCTATCAATCAAGATTTAAAGGCGTTTGAACTTCCTGAAGAAGTGGATAGAGATTTCTTTCTGATACTGTATAAAACGAGAAAAATTAAGGGAAAGGGAACCACTGTTTCTGGAATCAGATAAAATGATCTTTTGGCCTTACCTGCATCATTACCAGTACTAGAAGAACAAAAACGCATCGTCGCCAAAGTTGATGAACTCATAGCGCTTTGCGATAAACTGGAAGCCCAACAACAAAAACGCCGCAAACTGCAAACCCTGACTCGCACCACCGCACTGGACGCCCTCGCCAACGCCCAAAGTCCCCACGAGCTCAAAGAGGCTTGGCTGCGTGTGCATGGCAATATGACGTTAATGTTTGATGAACCCGAGGATATTCTAGGACTGCGGGGACTGATTTTAGATTCCGCGGTAAAAGGAAATCTTGTTTTACAAAATTCTTATGATGCAGATGCTAGCGAGTTAGTTTTAGAAATAGCTAAGGAAAAAGAGCAGCTTCTAAAAAATAAGAAAATTGGAAAGCAAACTAAATTTCAGCCTGTGAAGGAGGAAGAAAAGCCATTTAATCTACCAAAAGGTTGGGTGTTTGTGCGGCTTGGTGCTATCACCAATAAAATTGGTTCAGGTAGTACTCCGCGTGGAGGCAAGAGTGTTTATGTTAATAAAGGTGTGCCTTTTTTGCGATCCCAAAACATTTGGGATGATGGGATTAGGATGCATGATGTTGCATACATACCAAAAAGTACACATGAAAAGATGGCTAACACAGCGGTTATGCCGAAAGACATCCTTTTGAATATCACTGGTGCCTCGTTAGGTCGTTGTGCATTAGTTCCAGATGATTTTGAACAGGCCAATGTCAGTCAACACGTTACTATTATCAGAGCGACTAATTTAGAAACGAGGCATTATTTGCATTTGTGTATGTTATCGCCTTATGCTCAAAAAATGATATGGGGCAGGCAAGTAGGAATGGCGAGAGAAGGCTTAAGCAAAAAGGTGCTCGAACAGTTTGAAATACCACTGCCATCGATTGAAGAACAAAGACGCATTGTAGAAAAAGTCGCGAGTTTGATGACGCTTTGCGATGAACTAGAAAAGCAACTTGCTAAAGCCAAAAGCACAGCAAGAAAACTTGCCCAAGCGGCGGTCGCCTCCATTACCGGCACCGAATCTAAGGAAGAGAAAAAAATGAAAGCGCCCAAAACAGAACTGGTTTCAAAACTCAAACTTAAGGTCAGCCCCAACAATAAAGATCAGGCCCCGCTATCCGCCATTCTGGCCAAACATAATGGCGAGCTTTCATCTAAAGCCTTATGGAATTATTCCGGCATGGATATTGATAAGTTTTACCAACAGCTCAAGATTGAAATGGCGCGCGATTGGATTGTGGAGCCGGAAAAGGCCCGCATGATTGAAAAAGATGCCGATAACCAGAGCGGGGCGGAGGCTGGCTAATGTTTATCCGCAGGTTAAAGATCAAGGAATTTCGCAACCTGAAAGATTTTGAGATTGCGTTTTCAGAAACAGCACAATTGCCGGCCGGCGAAATAAAAGCATTAAAAAGCCATGCGATTATCGGTCAAAACGGCTCGGGTAAATCCAATCTGCTTGAAGTGATTATTACCATCTTCAGGGATCTGGATTTAAACGATGTCGCCAGTCTGGATTATGAGCTGGAATATGAGCTGCGAGGCCATATCATTAACCTTGAAGCCATGAAAGATCAAAAGCCGAAAGTGCTGATCGATGGCGAAAAAAGCAGTACGAAAATAATCACCGATAATCCCCATACTTATCTACCTGCGCATATCTTCGCTTATTATTCCGGTAAAAATCAGCGCATTGAAGAACTTTTTTATCCCCACCTTGAGCGCTTCAATAAAAAAATGCGCTCCGGTTCCCAGGAATATATGCCTGCCCATTTATTGGACAACTTCGATGGCACACAAGCCAGTGCCGGGAAAATAAAGGCCCATGAAGAACGTGTACAACGGGCGCGGCAGAACATGGGCAATGACGAATTGCGGCGTTTGTTTTATTGCCGTGGTCCGCATACCCAGCTTGTACTATTGTCTTGCCTGTTATCCGACGATCCGGTCTTTCGCCAGTTGACGGATGATCTTGGCATTATCGAGTTGGATTCCGCCTTATTCGTATTAAAACAACCTCACTCTTTAAAATCCAGGCTCGATGAAAATGACATCGCCAATGGCGACAGCCGTTTCTGGTATGCGGGCGGGACCGTCGTCAGTGAATTTTTGGATAAGCTTTGGGATGTGGCGATTGCGCCGATTGATCAGAAAGTCCAAAAACGCATCGATTTTCGTGGCCGTCGAGAGCAGCAAGAACAGCTCTACCTGTTTGTCCCCGATAACGAAAAGCTCAAGGAGTTGGGCGAAAAAGTCGGGCCGCCGAAATGGTTCTTCCGCTACGCAGAAGGGGCTTACATTGGCGACTTGATCGATGAAGTCAGAATTACCGTCAAACATAAAGACGTCGAAGGCAACATCAGCTTCGATCAATTATCGGAGGGCGAAGTCCAACTGCTGACCGTGCTCGGCCTGATGCGCATCACCAGCCAGGACCATTGCCTGTTCCTGCTGGACGAGCCGGATACCCACTTAAATCCGATCTGGAAACTGCGCTATTTTGATGACATCGAAAGAATCATCAAACAGGAGGAAGGCAAAACCCTTGCGGGCGATTCGCAAATCATCATTACCACCCACGATCCCATGATGGTTGGCAGCCTGAGAAAAGAGCAAGTACGAATACTTCGAAATGAGCGGGGAAGGTCGGCTGTTGACGAGCCTGATGAGCATCCGCAAGGAATGGGGGTATCAGGATTATTAAAGAGCGATATGTTTGGTCTACCATCTACGCTAGACAATCGGACACTGGAAGAATTGCAGCGTCGAAATGATTTGCTAGCCAAGCGAAGAAAAGAGGGGCTGACAGATCAAGAATCTGCTGAACTTGAGCGTTTAAAAACTTATTTGGAAGATTTGGGTTTTTCGCATGAATATCGAGATCCTTTGTATCAGTTATTCATTGAAAAGATGTATGAAATGCGCAGCCAGCCCTTGAACAAGATTTTATCAGAAAAAGAAATCATAGAGCAGGAAGCATTAGCAACAGAAGTGGTTAAGGAATTGATAAAAAGAGAAAAAACGGATGATTTGTCGGCTTTGGCCCAGGAACTTGCAATTCAGTTGAAGAGATAGGGATGAGAAGAGTAGTCATTACTGGTACGCCACCGCAAGATTGGGTTGATGAAGCTGATGCCATTACTCAACAATTAATTGCTGCTCCGAATGAGGCAGCAAGGAAAGCGATCCTTAATACACATGAAGGTTTCTGGCGCGATGACAGAATTCGTAGCTGGCTATTAAGCCAGTTTGCAAATAAATGCTGGTATACAGAAGCAGAAGAAAGTGTCTCATCAATACATGTGGATCACTTTAGACCTAAGGGTCGGGTAACCAATCTGAATGGTACTACAGAGCCTGGCTATTGGTGGCTGACATTTAATTGGAAAAACTATGTTATTGCCGGCCAGTTAATCAATACAAAGAAGAAGGATTACTTTCCTTTAGTTCAGGGTATAAGAGCAGCAGAAAATTGCCCTGAACCGTTGTTAAAACTAGAAGCAGCATTATTAATTAACCCCCTTACCGATCAGACTCGTTTGATTTCGTTCGAGAGGGACGATGATGGCTGCATCGCTGTGCCAGCCGGAGGGATTGATGAAGCCGAGGAGTTTAGAGCAACCCATACCATTGATATTTTAGGTTTAAACAGACTGGACCGCTTAAATCAAAAGCGAGGTAAATGCTGGGATGAGTGCATGATGGAAATTGCTAATTACAAAGGTGCGAAAGCTTATGGTGCACAAGCATTAACATTGCTGGAAAGGGAGATGGCTATTGTTCGTTTAAAAGCAAAAATAGCATATAAAGCAGAGTTCTCGTCGGTAGCAGAGGCGTGTATACGAAAGAAAGCACCTGAGCCCGTTGTTGCTTCCGTGTTTTCCTGAATAGATAAAGCCTGAGCTATGCAAAAAAGTTAAATAGACCAGAGGGGGCCAAATGGATATATCTAAGCTTCAAAAACATATACAGGCTTACAAAAAATCAGGAAGAATGAGCCTGATCGTTTCACGGAAGATTCAGCATCGCGAATGATGCGCTTCGTACCTCAGCAGCATCCTATGGTGACTTTCGGCAATCCTTAAAACCCCACACGTCTAACCCATCAGTAAATACAGCAAAGCCAGATTGGTAAACAGCAATAGCGCTGACAAGCCTTTCCAGAAACCGGTCGGGTTGCGCTGCATGAGCGGCAGCCGCTCTTCCGGCCTCAGGAATTTCGGATTGGGCAGGGACAGGTCGAACAGGAACTCCGACAGGTCGTCATAGCGCAGTTGCGGGTTGACGGCCGTGGCTTTTTTCAAGGCGCCGTCTATCCAGGCCGGCACCATGATGTTGTGATAAATGCTGGGCACGTATTTCAGTTTTGCCAGGCTCGATTGATTCGGCCGTTCCGGCATGTCCGGGCCAAAGGGCAGGGTGCCGTTCAGCATTTCATAGGCGATGACGCCCAGCGAGTACAGATCGGATTTGATGCTGCCGCGCTGGCCCAAATGATATTCGGGCGCGGTGTAATTCAAGGTGCCCAGCACCTCGGTATGGTCGATGTGCTCCAGCGGCGTTATTTCCTTGATGCCGGCGATCTTGACGGAGCCGAAGTCGATGATCTTCACGGTACCGTTTTTAGCGAACATGATGTTTTCGGGTTTTAGATCCTGATGCAGCATTTCCATGCGGTGGAAGGCGCGCAGCCCTTTGGCGATTTGCTCCAGGATTTTGCGCGTCTCCTTGATATCGGCTTTCGGGTTGGCATCCATCCACTGCCTGAGCGTGGGGCCTTCCAGAAATTCGGTGACATAGTAAATGCCGCTTTTTTCGCGGTCGTTGCCGAGGGTTTTCAGGACATTGTCATTATTGATGCGTTTCCCCGCCCATTCTTCGTGCAGAAAATGTTCGATGTAGTGCGTATCGTCGTCATACAGAATGGACGGGGTTTTCAGTACGACCTGCGTGCCGGTTTTCATATCGAAAGCCCGGTAAATCTGAGTGCGTTTGCTGGCATGCAGTTCCTCTTCAATCCGGTAGCCGTCCAGCACCATGCCGGGCTTCAGCGGCGGCGGGAAAGGCAGGTTGGTATGGCGGCGCAGAATTTCATCCTCTTTCGCCGGCGGCAGTTCTTCGATCCTGACCAGTTGGCAGGTTAAATTGTCGTCGCTTTTATTGTCGGCTGCCATGCGAACGATTTTTTCAGCCGTCAACGTTAAATCGGTGCTTTCCTGCAAAAGCCTTTTCAGGGCCTTTTCATTGATGAAATCATGCACGCCGTCCGTTGTCATCAGGAACAGGTCGCCTTTTTCCAGCGGCAGCGCCTGGTAATCGACATCCAGCCGGGGCTCTATGCCCATTGCCCGGTTCAGGTAGCTCTTTTCCTGGCTGATCCAGACGCGATGGTCGCGGGTGATCTGTTCGAGATTGTCCTTGCGCAGGCGATAAATTCTGGAATCGCCGATATGAAAAACATGCGCGGTGGTCGATTTGAAGACGCAGATGCTGAGCGTGCTGACCAGGCCCCTGGCGGACGCGTAGCGGGCCTGCCCCTGGCTGTATAGCCAGGAATTGGTCGCGGAGAGGATCTTCTGCCCGGCATGGATCACGGACCAGGAATCAGGCGTGCTGTAATAATCCTCCAGAAAACCGACCACGCAGCAATGGCTGGCCTGCTTGCCGGCATCGCTGCTGCTCATGCCGTCGGCAATGGCAACGGCGATGCCTTTATAGGTCAGCTGGGGCTCTTCAGGCACCAGCGCGCCGAAGAAGTCTTCATTATCGGCCTTGATGCCCTTGTCGCTGGCATGGCCCAGGCTGATCCGAAGTTTCGCTGATGACATAACCGGCGTCCTGCCTAACTCACTTCAATGATGGCCACGGTGCCGTCTTCCTCAATCTCGACCATATGGCCCTGCGGTTCTTCGATGAACTGCACGGCGACCAGGACCAGCAGCGCGCCGCCGGCGATCACCATGAAAAACACGGCGGGCGAGACAAAAGACAGAATGGTCAGGAACAATACGCCGCCGACATTGCCGTAGGCGCCGACCATGCCGGCGATTTGCCCGGTCAGGCGCCGCTTGATCAGCGGCACCATGCCGAACACGGCCCCTTCGCCGGCCTGCACAAAGAAGGAGCAGGCCATGGTCAGAAGCACGGCCACGGTAATGGACCATTCCGACGTGATTTGCGACATCAAAAGGTAGCCCACCGATAACCCGGAAATAAAAAGCGTTAACGACAGCTTGCGGCCGAACTTGTCGCTGATCCAGCCGCCGCCGGGGCGGGCGACCAGATTCATGAAGGCAAAGCCCGATGCCAGCAGGCCGGCCTGCACGGATGTTACGCCTTGCGATTCATGGAACGTCTCGAAGAAAAACAGGGGCAGCATGGACACGACGGCCAGTTCGGAACCGAAGGTAATCAGATAAGCCAGGTCAAGAATGGCGACCTGTTTGAATTTGTATTTATGAATCTCTTCAATCGGTTGCTGCAGGTGTCCTTCATTGACATGGATGATTTTGTAGACATTGTAGATGAACAGAAGCCAGATGCCGGCATAACAGCCCAGCGCCGCGGATTGCGACAACAGGTGCGCGCCGGCCGGCGACAGTTTCCAGGTCAGTAAGGTCAGGGTGGCGTAGAGGGGGATGTTCATGACGATGTAGAAGAACAAATCCCAGATGCTGCTGACTTCCATGGCGCCGGCCTTTTTGGGCTTGAAATAAGTGGAGCCCTTGGGCGTGTCCGAGACCGAGAAAAAATAGACGCCGGCATAAAGCAGTGACACCAGTCCTGTGCTGGCGATCGCATAGCGCCAGCCATCGGGGCCGCCGTAAAGCAGCGCGAGCGCCGGCAGCGTCATAGCGGCCGCGGCGGAGCCGAAATTGCCCCAGCCGCCGTATATGCCTTCGGCAATGCCGACCTGCCGGGCCGGAAACCACTCGCCGACCATGCGGATGCCGATGACGAAGCCGGCGCCGATAAAGCCCAACAGGAAGCGCGCCAGCGCCAATTGTTCAAAGCTGGAGGCAAAGGCGAACAGGAAGCAGGGCGCGCTGCCGACCGCCAGCAGCGCCGAGTAAGTGCGCCGGGGGCCGAACTTGTCGACCAGGATACCGATGACGATACGCGCCGGAATAGTCAATGCCACATTCAAAATCAGGATGGTCTTGATATCCGTCTGGCTCATGCGCAGCGATTCGGCAACGGCCAGCATTAACGGCGCGTGGTTAAACCAGACGACAAAGCTGATAAAAAAAGCCAGCCATGACAGGTGCAGGATTTTGATATTGCCCGAGAAAGAAAGCAGATTTAACGTGGGTGAAGACATAATTATTTCCTGTTGAAAATTTTCTCCAGGAAACTGCATGTTGCATGCCAAGAGTGCAAACGGGGGGCGGCTCTGGCGTCAAGCCTGATTGGGGAAATAGCGGCCGGCTCAAAAGCGGCGGGTAAGCACCAAAATCAGGCAGTCTGCCTGATTTTGGTGCGGGCATGACAGGAAATGTCAGGGTACGCAATGCGTATCCTATGTTGCTCGCTGTTAATTGATTTTGCCGGGCTTCAACGGCTTGGCATCCAGCTCGAAATCCATGCGGATGCGCTGTGCAACGGTTTTGACTTCTTTTTTGTTCTTGAACGGGCCGGCGATAACCTGATAAACGCCGTCTTTCTCCATTTTGCGCGCCGGGATCGGTGGTCCCTGATGCGACAGCATCGCGGCCAGCTGTTGGGCTTCAGTCTCATTGTCGAAGGTGGCCGCTAAAACAGCCCAATCGCTTTCCTTCAATTCTTCGACAACAGGCTGGCCATAGAGCTGTTCGGGGTGATCCAGTTGCACGGCCGCTGTCGTCAGTTCTGCTATATCAGGGCTGCCGGTCAGTATCGGCGTAGGAATGCCGTCTGCGCGTTCAATGATACGGTCGACTTTTTCCCAATCGATGGATACGTTTTGCTCGGTGCTGATTCGTTTCAACTCGCCGACCAATTTCTTTTTCAGCTTGGGTTTTTGCTTGGCCCATTTTTGCAGCGGTTCATGCGCTTCAAGATAAAGCATGTCCTGATCCCATGCCGCTAGATAAGGCTGATGAACAATCTGTACGGGCATCCCAACTTTGGATTTATTGAACAGAACCTCGATATCCTCGGGATAAAGCTGCACGCAGCCATGACTGATCTGCATGCCTATGCCATAGGGTTTATTGGTGCCGTGGATCAAATAGCCTGGAAAGCCGAGCGGCATGGCGTACTTGCCGAGCGGATTATCGGGGCCGGAGCGCACGACTTTCGGCAGCGTATCGCCTTTTTCGGCATGCTCACGCTGTATCGATTCAGGTACGGTCCAGGTCGGGTTGGCTCTCTTGGAGACGATTTTGGTTGCACCCATCGGCGTATTCCAGCCCTGCCGGCCGATACCGACCGGGTAAGTGAATAAGGTGTTCGGCTGTTTTTGAGGGTAGAAGAACAGCCGCATATTGGCCAGATTCAGCACGATGCCTTTATGAGGGGCTTCGGGCAGAATGAAGCGCAAAGGCAGCAGCGCCTGGCTGCCCGGTTGGGGTGTCCAGGGATCAAGCCGGGCGTTGGCTATTGTGATGTCGTTATAACCCAGGCCGTAGTGCCGGGCAATATCGGGCAAGGTATCATTTTCGCGTATATCGACAGTCGCCAGTGAGCCGACAATGTTCTGGCCGTCAGTCAGCTGAAAATTGTGGGATTCAATATTTTCCTGCTTCGGCAGCGAGGCTGCGGCCGGCGGTGCTTCCGAGGGTCCGAAGGACGGCATGATCTGACAGCCGGCTAGAGCACTGCCGAGCAATGTGCAGACTATTAAAAGCGAAGGCCGAAAAGCTGTTGATTTTGAATGGGACATGCTGGTTTTTAATTTTTCTTCTAAGGTAAACATCTATGAAATTCATTCAAGTATAGTTGTAAATACCCGAGGCGAGCTGGAAATATCGCACGTAGGCAAATCAGACGATAGCCTAACGCGTCTTAATTAAGAAGAAGTTAAGTTTGAATTAAGAATAGATTAACGTTTACGTAATCCGACAGCCGAGCTTATGAAGGCCGGCAGGAGGGTGGATTTAATCGTAAATAAGGCCGTATGGCAGACTGAGAGGACAATGAAACGCTGATAGGAATGGTTGTGAGCGACCCTTTAACAGTATGCTGCTGTTAAAGGGTCGCTCCGGTATGAAGATTAATGCTTTTTGCCACCGCCATGGCTGTGCTGGCCGCCTTTGCTGGCTATTTCACGTTGTTTTTCTTCATCCATTGAAGCAAAACCGCGGGCTGATTTGCCTTTGCCGCCTTCTTCTTCCTCTTTACCGCCGCGAGCGGCTTTTCCGCCTTTGCGTCCGGCTTCCCGGGCTTCCTCGGAAGTAAACTCGTGGGCGGTGCCTTTTTCATGAGCGGCTTTGCCGCCTTTGCGTCCGGCTTCCCGGGCTTCCTCAGGAGTAAACTCGTGGGCCGTGCCTCGCTCATGAGCGACCTGGCCGCCTTTGCGTCCGGCCTCTCTTGCTTCTTCCGGCGTAAATTCATGGGCCGTGCCCTTTGCATGAGCGGCATGGCCGCCTTTGCTTGCAATTTCACGTTGTTTGGCTTCGTCCATTGAAGCAAACCCGCGGGCTGATTTGCCTTGGCCAGAACCCGTACTACCTCTTTGTTGAGTCATGATCGTGTCTCCTCAAACATAAGATTTAAATTAATGGTTAATTCCTCTTGGGATAAAACCAAACACCATCTTCTTTTTCATATAAAAAAAGAATGATTAAAATATACCAACGACATAGTGAAGTTCTGTGCGTTAGCGTACATTCGAGGTCTGCAATGATTAGGCAGAATAAAAGGCGACAGGTTTCGTCAAGCAAGCGATATCGCGCCGTATAAAAAAAATTACTATGCAGAAGAGGGAATAACATGTCTGACAGCATTCAATTACAAATTCATCACGTCAGCATTATCGTGTCCGACACATCGAAAGCGCTGGCGTTCTACAGCGGCATACTGGGCCTGAAGACCTGCGAGCGCCCCAATCTGCCGTTCCCGGGCGCCTGGTTGCAGCTCGGCGAGCATCAGATCCATCTACTCGAAGTACCTAACCCCGACCGGAATGAAAATCGCCCTGAACATGGCGGACTGGATCGCCATACGGCTCTACTGGTCAATGATCTGGACGCCGTTCAGCAGCAACTGGAACAGCAAGATATTTTCTACACATTAAGTAAATCGGGACGCAGGGCCTTGTTCTGCCGCGATCCTGACGGCAATGCCGTGGAATTGATCCAGGACCTGAGCGTCATCAATTAAAAACAAGGCGTTTGCCACGCCGTAGAATGGGCAGCGCGTAACCTTCCCGGAACCGTAATAATCCGGTAAATTTCGAAAGGTATGCTACAGAGCCAGTGCTTTTCGCAGCTTCGTATTGTCTTCTAAAGTTGCATAACCGCTAATGCATACGAGAGGAACCCCATGAATCGGCTAAATCAGTTAATCTCGGCGCTTGCCGATCGGCCTTTTGATCATGTACAGGCATTAAGAGGCAGCTATGATTTCCCCGGTTTCAATTTCAGACTGATCAGGGTTCAACGCAGTGCCGGCGCCCATCCCGCCTCGATCGCCTCGGTCACCGTATCCCGGCAGGACAGCGCCATTCCAGAAGTTTTTCTGCAGGCCGAGGCCGGCAGGCTAGCCGTCGCAGATTTTCTGATTCGCCGCTTTCGACAGGGAATCGATATGTTTGCGCTGCAAAATCGCGGCAAGGAAGGCAGCGGTTCATTCGATACCATCGAGTTAAGCCAGAAAATGCTGGAAAGGGACAGCGTTTTGATCAATCAAGCCGCCATTGAATTGCGCTTCATGATCAGTTGGCCCGCAAAGGGGCAGGGCGGCGGCGTTTTTGATGCCGAACAGGCGAGGATCATGATAAATCAGGAACTGCCCGCCATCATCGATGCCACGTTTTTTTATCAGCGCTACGACGAACAAACCAGAGCGCAACTGGAACAGTTTGTTGATGTGCTGACGATACGTACAGAGATCAGCCGATTTATGGACGCGCATCGTCTGGTTGCTTTTATCGCCGACGGCGCCCGACTGCCGCGCAACAGCGGCATCGACGACAGGCCGGCCGAGAGTGAGGCTGTTATCGCTTTTCAATCGCCCGATTCCCTGCAGGTCAAAATCCCGCTATCGGATGGCCGTTACCTGACCGGCATGGGCGTCCGGGAAGGCATTACCTGCATTACCGGCGGCGGCTATCACGGCAAATCGACCCTGATGCAGGCGATTTTGGCCGGCGTCTATGCGCATGTGCCGGGCGATGGCCGCGAATTTGTCGTGACGCGTGAGGACGCTTTCTTTATCCGGGCCGAGGAAGGGCGCAGCGTCAGGAACGTGGACATCAGCCCTTTTATAGGCGATTTGCCGAACGGCCTGAAGACTGATCATTTTTCTTCGGACAATGCCAGCGGCAGCACGTCGCAAGCGGCCGCCATTGTCGAGGCTATCGAAAGCGGATCGAGATTGTTGTTGTTCGATGAAGATACCTGCGCGACCAATTTTCTGGTGCGCGACGCCTTGATCAGACAAGTGCTGGATGCTTCGCTGGAACCGATCAGGCCGCTTTATTCCATGATACGCCCGCTTTGGAACGAACGGCGCGTGTCGATGATTTTCGTGGCAGGCGGACTGGGCTGTTTTCTGCAGAAAGCCGATACTTGCCTGCTTATGGCCCATTACCATTGCCAGGACATCACTGCCAGCGTGCGCGGCAGGCTGGGTGAAATTGCCAATGAAGATGAAACGATTAAAGACTTCTCATCAGCACGCCGGTTGGCTGCCGATAATTTTGATCCGGCGTATGACAATAAACGCCTGAAAAAAACCATTGCCAAACGCATCAAGCCGCTGCGCAGTGCGCTGAGACAACTGGAGTACGGCATGGACCTGATCAATCTGGAGGCCGTCGTGCAGATCGCTGAAGCGCCGCAGGTGTTGGCTCTGGGCTATTGCCTGCTGGCGTTGCGCAATAAAATCAGTCAGTCGGCCGGTCAGCCCGAAACCATCCGATTCTGGATAGACTGGCTTTACAGCGACATCGCCGAACAGGGTTTGCAGGTGCTGGCGCCCGATTACCCTGGCACGCTTTCCCTGCCGCGCAAATACGAGCTGGCTGCCGCCGTCAACCGGATCAGGTCGTTGCGAATTGCCTAGGGTTCGGTTAAAAGTAACTTTCCAGTTTGTCGTTGAAATCAGCGCTTATGTCGGGGCGAATTCATTTATGCCCTTCGGGTACTTGTGCCCCTCGGGTATTCGCCCTGGGCGACTGAAGTCGCCCCCACATGGCTTGTCATAATTCAGGGAAGTTATTTCTCGCCTTATCCTTAGCCTATCGCTGTCAGGACACGCCAGGTATTGGCGGCACCCGGCTGGAGAATATTGCTAATAAGACGAAGGGAATGTTAGTCTTGCCGGAATTGATTTACCTGAACGGTCAACACGATGAATATACGCGCGCCGATCTTGCGAAGCCAGCATTCAACATTATCTTTAAATTGATGAGCCCGATTATCGGCATACTGTTGGCCGCCGGAGCCAGCCGGCGCTTCGGCGCTGACAAACTGACCCATATTTTGCCCGACGGCGATCAAGTAGCAGTGCGTGCCTGCCGCAATTTACTGGCCGGCACGGATGGCGTGCTGGCGGTGGTTCGTCCCGGCAGCGAGGAACTGGCTGCCCGGTTGCAGACCGAAGGGGCCGAAGTTCGAATCTGCGCCGATGCCGGGCAAGGCATGGGCGCGAGCCTTGCCTTCGGGATTCACGCCCGGCCTGAAGCCGCCGGCTGGCTGGTCGCTTTGGCCGACATGCCCTGGATAATGCCTGCGACCATTCGTAGGGTAGCGGATGAGCTTCGTTTGGGTGCACTTATCGCCGCGCCATGCTGGCAAGGCCAGCGCGGGCATCCGGTCGGCTTTTCGCACGTTTTAGGTCCGAATCTGACCGCGCTGAGCGGCGATGCCGGCGCGAAATCGGTGATTCAGGCCCATCTTGAGCAGCTTCGCCTTGTCGATTGTGATGATCCCGGTGTGCTTCGGGACATTGACAAACCGCAAGATTTGGAAATACTGACAAAAATTTAAAAAACCATCGTGACTCGGGACATTCTCAATCTCCAGCTGGAACTGCGCGAAGCGCGTCATCCCTACGCACTGGCCACGGTGATCGAAATACTGGGCTCGTCTTCGGCCAAGCCTGCCGCCAAGGCGCTGATTGACCTTTCGGGCAAGATTGTTGCCGGTTGGGTCGGCGGTGGTTGTGCGCAGGCCATAGTGTCCCAGGCGGCGCTTGAGTGTCTTGATACAGGAGAGCCCTGCGTGATCGAAATCGACTTGAACGATGAAGTTTTCGGCGCGGGTATGCCTTGCGGCGGCAGCATGCGGGTATACGTCGAACCGGTATTGCCCAAACCGCTGCTCTGGCTGATGGGGCATGGCCGCATCGTGGAAAGCCTCTGCGAATTCGCTCACCGGGTAGGATTTGAAGCGGTTGTCAACGATCCGCAGGCCACCGAGGATCGCTTTCCCGCGGCTTTCCGCGTGATCAGCGACGACAGCCGATACCAGCAATTGCAGCCGCAAACGGGTGATTTCGTGGTTATCGCCACTCATCATAAGGGCGACTATGAATCGCTGACCCGCGCTCTGCAATCCGAAGCCCTGTATATCGCGCTGGTCTCCAGTCGCAAGCGGGCGAAACTGGTGCTGGCGCGACTGCGGCAGGAAGGTTTTCCCGAAACCAGTCTTGCCAGAGTGCGAGCGCCTGCCGGCCTGGATTTGGGGGCGAGATTGCCGGAGGAGATTGCCTTGTCCATCGTCAGCGAAATGGTACGGGTGAGACGGAGAGGAAACGGCGAACCATTGAGCAAAATTTCGCCGGCGACGGACTAAAGGAAACAGATACTGCTCTGCCGCATCGGCGTATGACCTTTATTGCCCAAAAATGTCCATGTAGAATCCTGGTCAGCACGCCACGGATGTTTATGCGGGCGTCTTGTATTTTTAACGACTCGAGGAGAAATGCCTTATGATCACGCTCGATATCAACGGCAAACCCCATCAGATTGATTTGCCCGAAGATACCCCCCTTCTTTGGGCCCTGCGCGACTATCTAGGCTTGACCGGAACCAAGTACGGCTGCGGCATGGCTTTATGCGGCGCCTGCACGGTGCACCTCGACGGAAAGCCTGTGCGCGCCTGCGTAACGCCTGTCTCGGCCGCGACAGGCAAAAAAGTTGTCACCATCGAAGCGATCGATCAGGATGCAACGGGAAAGAAAGTTCAGGAAGCCTGGTTAACGCTGGGCGTACCGCAATGCGGTTATTGCCAGCCTGGTCAGATTATGGCGGCCACAGCCCTGCTCAAGCAAAAAGCCAAACCGACCGATGCCGATATCGATGCCGCCATGAGCGGCAATCTCTGCCGTTGCGGCACTTACACACGCATACGCGCCGCCATCAAACAGGTCGCTGGAACGACGGAGGCTAAGCCATGAAAACCCCACTGGATCGCTCTGAATTGAACATCGACCGGCTGGATACCGATGACCTGCATATCGTCAATATCAGCCGACGCGCGTTTCTCAAGGATCTGGCGCTGACCGGATTCGTGCTGGCCGTCGGGTTTCCTTCGCTGATAGAGGCGGAGGAAACCGCTCCACATACAGACGAGGCGAAGTATGGCGCCGACGCCATGCCGCACGGCTGGGTGGACAATCCCCTGGTGTTCGTCGCGATAGCGGATGACGGCACAGTCACCATCGTTTGCCACCGTTCGGAAATGGGGCAAGGTATACGTACCAGCCTGCCCATGGTCGTGGCCGACGAACTCGAAGCCGACTGGAACCGTGTACGCATCGAACAGGCGCCCGGCGACGAAAAACGCTACGGCAATCAGGATACCGACGGCTCCCGCAGCATGCGCCATTTCTTCCTGCCCATGCGCCGGGTCGGTGCGGCGGCCCGCGCCATGCTCGAAGCGGCGGCGGCCGCACAATGGCAAGTGCCGATTAAAGAGGTTCGTGCCGAGCAACATCAGGTCCGCCATGCCGCAACCGGCAGAACGCTCGGCTACGGTCAACTGGCCCAGGCTGCGGCAAGACTGCCGGTACCTTCCCGTGAAAGCCTGCGCTTAAAAAAACCGGCCGAGTTCCGTTACGTCAGCAAGGGCCAGGTCGGAATCTACGACGGGCAGGAGATGGTCATAGGCAGAAGCGTGTACGGTATCGATGTTCGACTCAAGGACATGCTGTATGCTGTAGTAGCACGGCCTCCCGCGTTTGGCGGCAAGGTCCTGCATTATGACGCCAAAGACGCCCTGAAGGTGCCGGGCGTAGTACGCGTGGTCGAACTCAAAGGCAGTCCTCCGCCTGCCGAATATAACCCGCTCGGCGGCATTGCCGTGATCGCCCGCAATACCTGGGCGGCGATCCAGGGGTGCAAGGCGCTCAAGATTGAATGGGACAAAGGGCCTAATGGCAGCTATGACTCGGCAGCTTACAAGGCTGAGCTCGAGGCCGCCGCGCGCAAACCGGGCAAGGTGATGCGCAACGACGGCAATATCGATGCCGCGATGGAGGGCGCAGCCAGACGAATTGAAGCCGAATATTATATTCCGCATCTTGCCCAGGCGCCGATGGAGCCGCCGGCGGCGACCGCCCGCATCGTCGACGGCCAGTGCGAAATCTGGACCTGCACGCAGGCGCCGCAAGTGGCCCGCGACCGTGTGGCCAAATGGCTCAAGCTGCCGGCAGAGAAAGTTACGGTGCACGTCACCCTGCTGGGCGGTGCTTTCGGACGCAAATCCAAACCCGACTATGTCATTGAAGCGGCGCTCTTGTCGCAGGCCATGAACGGCCAGCCTGTCAAACTGACCTGGATGCGCGAGGATGATCTGCATCATGCCTACTTCCACACCGTTTCACTCGAGCGGCTGGAGGCGGGGCTGGACGACCAGGGCAAGCCCGTGGCCTGGCTGCACAGAACGGTCGCTCCTTCGATTTCCTCTATTTTCGCTCACGGCAGCAAGCACGAGATGACGGCTGAGCTTGGCATGGGCGTCATTAATGTGCCTTTTGCAATACCCAATGTGCGGATCGAAAATCCGGAGGCCGAGGCACATACGCGTATCGGCTGGTTCCGGTCGGTGTCCAATATCCCTCATGCTTTCGCTGTCCAGTCTTTCGTTGCTGAGCTGGCTGCGACGACAGAACGCGATCCCAAGGATTTTTTGCTGGACCTGATCGGGCCGCCGCGCCGCATCGATCCGCGTACGCTTGAAGATACCTGGAATCATGGCGAATCACCCCAATTGTATCCGGTAGACACCGGACGACTGCGCCGCGTGACCGAAACCGCTGCGCGTGAGGCCGGCTGGGGACGCTCACTGCCTCGGGGGCGGGGACTGGGCATCGCGGCCCATTATAGTTTCGTCACTTACGTCGCGGCCGTGGTGGAGGTGGCTGTCGGCGAAGACGGCAAACTGAGCATACCCAGAATCGATGTGGCGGTGGATTGCGGTCCTCAGGTCAATCCGGAAAGAATCCGTTCGCAGATCGAGGGCGCCTGCATCATGGGCGTCAGCCTGGCCACTCTGGGTGAAATCAGCTTCAAGGATGGCGCCGTGATGCAGGATAACTTCGATACGTATCAGCTCACCCGAATGGATGATGCGCCTCGGGAAATTCGTGTCCATATGCTGCCGGCAACTGACTTCGATACGCCTCTGGGCGGAGTGGGCGAACCGGGCGTACCGCCTATCGCGCCGGCATTGTGCAACGCGATTTTTGCCGCCACTGGTCAGCGCATCCGCCAACTGCCAATTGGGGATCAATTGCTTAAAGACTGAACAGGGATGGGCATGAAATACTTCCTCAAGCAGGTGGAGGATTTTCCGGTGCAGGTGCGGATTGATTCGCGCAATGTGAATGAATTTGCACCTACAATTTTCTGATTTATTCCTTGCTCACTGCTACTTCGCGTCACACAGCAAATTTGCCACCCTTCTGCTGCGTCGGCTTTACTGCGCCGTTAACTGCAAGCAAAGCGGGCATGCCTCGCCCTTAACACACTGAGTCAGCATCATGGTTAATCAGACAGAGCAAAACCATGTTTAAAGGCAGGAAATTCTATTTGAGCTAAGGTACAATTTGCTCGGGCAAGCTCTTGCTTAAACTATGCAGTATTTGCCCCCGTGTATGAGATCTCCTGCCTAGTATGGAATTAAAGTAATGATGGACTAGTAGGGAATAACAATAACTTATGGAAGAACAATAATGACAAAGCTTGAATCAACAGTAACAACCATCCCTTTGCGCAGCACAACGGAATGCTCTTGCTTATCATCCGGATGGGTTTCCAGCGGTCGTGCCATGCTGGCGCTGCCAGCCTTGCTTGCTACATCCATTGCCTTCGGCGCCCAATCCGATCCTGGCGATTATGAAAAATTACTCAATGAGGCCAATTCAAAAGGCGTGGCTAGTGTTTTGGTGACGCTGGACGATACGGTGACACTGGAAGAAATGGGAAGCAACCTTGACTCCGTAAAAGCTGAAATGGAGTCAAAAGCGGGAGTTCTGCTGGCTGAGTTGGGCGAGTATGCGTTAACGGAAGGATATTGGAGCAACGGTATCGGTCAGATCGGGCTGTATGTGAATGCGAAGGGGCTTCAGGTTCTGGCCAATAGCGCCAGCGCAGTATCCTTCTCGTCCGATGATACGCGTACATATCGCATCCGGGCATATGACGACGACGGCAGCCTCGACGCCATCGAGTCTATCATCGATAAAAAAGGCTTTGCCAACGTCGAAGTGTTTCTGAACGTTGATGAAGGCGATTACGACATAGACAGGAAAGGTAAAACTGTATTCAAGCCATCATCGGCGCTGTTGGATCAGATCACGAGTCGCCTGAATAATATTAAAATACATAAGTTCGCTAAGTCTTTCAAAAACTTTGACGTCACGCCGTCTCTGGCGGCTGTACCCAGCCCAAGTTTTCGGGTAAGAATTGACAGGAATGCGTTCTACGGGTTGCGTGAGAGTGATGACGTGAGAGCCATCCGGCCAGTAGGCTTTGTTGATCCCCGTCAGTCTCAATGGCCGGCTGACGTGCTGGAAACGGCACAGGCTGATGGATCGGCAGAGGTAATCATCACACTACGCGGCGGCTCGGTTTTTTCCACGAAGGCCGGTTCCATGTCGGCCAAAGCACTAAAGGCTCAAGCCCGCGCCAATCAGCGAGCCTTTGACGATATCCTCGTTGATGCGGATACAACATCAACATCGGCGGTTTTGGCAAGTTATGCCGACATCGGGGCCATTCATGCGCGTCTTCCGTACGACTCTCTAAAACGGCTATACAAAAAAGCCGACTCGAGAATCCTCAGCATTGAATTGAACCGGCCTGTCGCCGAGGCGACGCTGACCAACAGCACAGGGCTGATGAATATGCAATCGGCATGGAACGCCGGTTATCGTGCTGCCGGCCAAAGTATCATCATTGTTGATTCCGGCATAAGAAAAGATCACGAGCTCTTCAAGATGAATGGTGCGACTAAGGTCACCTATGAAGCTTGCTTCGGTACGACTGCTGAAGGGTATTATTCGATCTGTCCCAGTCAAGATGTTAAAGGCGATAGCCCTCTAGGTCTGTCCGACTCCGGAGAGCCGAATAGTGACTTGACAGGCTGCTCAACCTTGGCTACGAAAGCTTCCGCTAACTATCATGACTGCTCGCACGGCACACATGTCGCGGGCATCGCCGCAGGCCGCAAAAGCTCCTCTGTTTCACCGTCAAATCTTCAAGGCGTTGCGCCCGATGCCGGATTGATCTCGGCGCAAGTGTACTCGTATGACATGGTCAAGTACAAGGTAAACGCATTTAATGCGGATATTCTTGCTGTCCTCGACGCCGTATTGTCAGCCACGACAGCCGGTACGAATAACCCTTATGTGGTCAATTTAAGCATGGCCGGCAATCAAATCTTCTCTGGAGATTGTGGTTCTCTTACGGATACGCAAAAAACTTATGAGAGTATTAAGAATGCTATCAAGAGTCTGACTGACCGTGGAGTTCCAATCGTAACTCCTACTGGCAACTACAAGAGCCATACTGGGGTTAGCTGGCCGGCCTGTGTTCCTTATACTATCAAGGTAAGTTCTGTTGCCAGCGATGCGGATGGTAAAGACCTGTCTGAGTTTGCAAACATCGGTAATCCGGCCAGCTTCACTGGACCAATTCTGCTGGCTCCGGGAGGCGGTTGGAAGACATCGATCAAATCCGCGGACCGTGCCTCGACAACGGCTACTAAGCAGATAGCAGGCACGTCGCAGGCAGCTCCGCATGTGTCGGGTGTGTATGCTGCCATCAAGGCTGCCGTTCCCGGCATCAGCGTTGCTGATGCCACGGACTGGATCGTGAATACGGGCAGCATTCCCGTCACTGTCGACACCAAAACTTATCGGCGGATTCGCATCCCCAATTTTTAATAGTATCCGGAGACTTAAATAATGAAATTCTTTAATCGATACTGGATGTTGTTCGGCGTGTTTACGACTTGCTTGCTGAGCGCCGCCATTTCACAGGCTGAGCCCAAATACACTACGGTGTTTTCAGAACCGGTGGAATATTGCTTCGAGCAAACCTCCCTGCGAGGCGGGCTCGACAGAACCATCCTGGAGCATCATTTGATCGTATCGCTGGAAGACCATTTCAAACTGGGGGAGGTGTTTGTCGGTTTTCGCCGTAAAAGCGAGCCTGACAAATTATGGCTATATGGTATTTTTAGGAATTGGATAGCCTCAGACAATAATCAGTACCTTTATCCCAAGGCCACTATACCTGTATCAAAATTGGAACCGGTGATAGAAGTGCCAATTTTTTTGGATCCGACCGATGTTACCGAGTTCGTAGGGGATGGGGAGATATGGGTAGGTTATGGTTTGAGGAAAGGCGAGACATCAACCGAAGAGGATGCGTTTCAGGATATGATGGACAACCAGCGTTATTACCGGCTCTGGCAGATAGGCGGTTCTATTGAGAAGAATTCAACTGTCTGCCTGACCGCCACACAGATGGAGGAAGATACAGGCACTGGAAATACTGGGCAGGCGATCGTCCCTCCCGATAACATCCCTATGACAGTCCCGTAAAAGCAGTGAGCCAGGCATGTTGCAGCCATAAAGGCCGGCCTTAATGGCATTATCGCTGCAGGCGTGCTGCAGCCTGAATCGTTATGATGGCGGCATTTCCATCATAGTGAGTCCGAATTTATTGGCGGATTCGCATTCCCAATTTTTAAAATTATCTGGAGATTTAAAAAATGAAACTTTCCATCCGACACTGGATGTTGTCCGGCATATCTGCGGCTTGTCTGCTGAATGCCGCCCTATCACAGGCTGAGACAGTCAATACCACGGTATTCTCTGAGCCTGGGCAATTTTGTTTTGGCCAAACAAGGCTGCGAGGCGTGCCCGACAAAACCATCCTGGATCACTATTTGATCATACCGAAGGAATACCACTTTAAAATCGGGGATGTGTTCATCGGCTTTCGCCGCAAAAGCGAGCCTGATGCATTATGGTTGACCGACGGCTCTGAATGGCGTGCTTATGACGATAGCGAGCATCCCTATATGGCTTATAAAAGGCCAGCAAAACTGGACCCGGTGATAAAGGCGAAAATTTTCATGCAACAGATGGATGTGACCGAGTTTGAAGGGGATGGGGAGATATGGGTAGGTTATGGTTTGAGAAAGGATGAATCAGCAACGGAAGAAGATTCGTTTCAGGACATGATGGACAACCAGCGCTATTACCGGCTCTGGCAAATAGGCATCGGTTTTGAGGAAAAGTTTTCAACTATCTGTCTGACCGCCACAAAGATGACGGAGCGTAAAGTAACGGCTCAGTAATCGCGCAGCAGGTTGGGAAGACGCCATCTCTACGTCACGCCCTAGGTAAAAGCGGCTAATCGGCCGGGTGGCTGAGCGGAGCCGGATTGAGGATCATGTGGTCGGGAAATCGGACTAGATTATCCGAGTCGGCACCGAAAGGCATATCCCTTCGGGCAGTAGAAAAGCAATATTATTTCTCTTGGCCTGTTATTAACGCTCAATTAGGTGTTTAAGAACAACGGGAAATTTCATTTAAGTTGCGGTACAATCTGCTTTGGGTAAACTCTTACTCTGCCCTTATAGGAGCAAGCCTGTTCTGTATGAGGTATTTGGGTTAGCCCGCTACAATAGTGATAATTTAGCGATAGCCAAAAAAGTGCCTTGTATTTGTGTTGCTTGATATGTCCGGGGGCGTCAAAAGCAACGGTAAAATAACTCTTTAAATTTCCCATACCATTGACGAATGAAGCTTGGGCGATTTACATTATAAACGTTGTGGAAATGGCTGATGAAAAGAGCTCGGCTACTGAGCCTGGGGAAAGGTTCAGCGCGCTTAACTTTGCAGGGGCATAACGCGGATTTATAAAGACCCGAAGCTCAATTGATTTTCCGCCATCGTGACGTGAAAAGTCTCAGAACTATGTGACGATTGCGGGATTTCCTGGCGATGCTGAATAGATAACTGCCGATCACGAGGGAGTCTGATCTGATTCAGGAAGGCCATACAATAAAAAAAATAAAAAACAAAAATTAAAGACAAAATTATATAAATAAGGGACGCAGTGAAAAATATAGGCATTTTAGCCATGCGGGGAAGTATTGTCTGCGCAATGCAGCTCACCATTTCCTCCAACGCCATGGCACAAGGAGAGCAAATTCCAGGCTCCATTCAACCCGGCCAGATTGAGAAACAACTCAAGGTAGCGCCTATTCCAAAGGCCGAGCCGCCTGCCATACAGATTATCCCGGAGCAACCGATTCCAGCACCGGAAGAAGGCGCAGTTTCTTTTGAGCTTAAGGAAATTGTTTTTTCAGGCGCCACGGTCTATCCCGAAGCAGACTTGAGAGCGTTTTTTGCGGATCTGGTGGGCAAAACGGTGACGCTCAAGCAGCTACGAGCCGCTGCCAACAACGCCGCCACTCAATATCGGAATGACGGCTATGTGTTGGCCCAGGTGCTCATTCCCAAGCAAACACTGAAAGACGGACTGGTGCGCCTGGATGTCGTTGAGGGCAGTATCGGTGAAGTCAGGTTCCAGGGAGATACCTCTGACGATAGAATTGGATTGCTTCAGGATTATGTCGAGAAAATCCGCGCAACAAAGCCGGTCAGGATTGATGTGCTTGAACGCTATCTTCTGCTGATCAACGATCTTCCCGGCATTACCGCGCATGGTTCGCTCTCGCCTTCGGCCCAGCAGCCCGGGGCGGCCGACCTGGTGATCGAAATCGCCCAGCAAAACTTCGGCGGTTCAGTCGGCTTCAATAACCGACTGACCGAACTGCTCGGCACCTATCGGGGCGAGGTGTATGGCGAGGCGAACAATATCTTAGGTTTACAGGAAAAATCCTACGCACGGGTCTTGCAATCGTTCGAAGACAAAATGACCGTGCTATCGGTAGGTGAGGATTTGCCGTTGTCCAGTGAAGGAACCCGACTGTCTTTGATGTTCAACGAGGTCTGGTCTAACTCCTCCCTGTTCGATATCGCTAATGATTTAAAATCAAATCTGGTTTCCTTCAACCTAGGGGTGTCGCATCCGCTGATCCGGAGTCGTAACACGAACTTGAGCGTACGCGGCACTTACTCGATGGTCGATTCACGCTCAAAGAGCGACTTCTTCAACGAAACCATCACCAGTGACCGTATCCGCTCCTTCCGGGTGGGCTTAACCTATGACCTGGCCGACAGCTGGCGCGGCATCAACATAGCTGATCTGGAATTGAGCCAGGGCATCGACGCGCTCGGCGCGCGCAATCCTTCCGACGCGTCCCGGGAAGCCGGCACATCGCAGCTTTCGGCGGCACAAGGGCAGGTGGACTACACCAAAACCAACCTGTATCTGGCCCGCCTTCAAGCCCTGGCGCCCAACTGGTCCTTTCTGGCCGCGTTTCAGGGTCAATATACGGAAGATGTTCTGCTGGCGCCTGAGCAGTTTTCTCTAGGCGGCGAGCAGTTCCTCCGTGCCTATGACCCATCGGAGTTCATCGGCGACAAAGGTTTTGCGACCAAGGCAGAGCTGCGTTACACCTTCAATCCCTTTGATGCAGCCAGCGCAACCCTCTATGGCTTCTTCGACTACGGCGAAGTCCATTACAACTACGACAGGCCTGGCGTTTCCGTCGAAGCGGCCGGTGTCGGCATGAGACTGTCGGTGACCCGTTATTTCTCCGGTTATATCGAAGGGGCCAAGCCCATGCATCCCGATCAATCGACTGAGCAGAACAAAGACATGCGCTTGTTCGGCGGCTTTAAATTGACCTTTTGAAACACCAGGATACCAGAACAGCAGGAGCAACTACGATGAAGACTGCAACCGACCAATCACCGAACAATAACAATCTGAAAACACTGCCTGCCGTGATCAAAAGGCTGCTGATGGCCGAGGCTGTCGGGGCGATTGCCTTGGGCTGTGCGCCGATGGCGCATGCCAACCCGACCGGCGGCGAAGTGGCCGCGGGCGCTGCCGAGATCGTTCAGCAGGGCGCCCGGATGGACATCAATCAGGCCAGCCAGAGAGCCGTCATCAATTGGCAAGCTTTCAGCATCGATAACGGGGAACACGTCAATTTCAACCAACCCGGCCGCGACGCCGCGACACTGAACCGCGTGGCAGGCAACGATCCTTCAGCGATTTTAGGGCGGCTGACCGCCAACGGTAGCGTCTATCTTGTCAATCGGAACGGCATCATGGTCGGCAAGGATGCCGAGATCGATGTCGGTTCGCTGACCGCCACCACGGCGAATATCAGCAATAAGGATTTCATGGAAGGCCGCATGAACTTTGCCGAACCCGGCAATCCGGATGCCCGCATAATCAATCACGGCAACATCACCGTGCAACAGGGCGGTCTGGTTGCTTTGGTGGCGCCAGGGGTGGAGAACCACGGCACGATCAACGCCAGACTCGGCAAGATTGCTCTGGCCGGCGGCGACGCTTTTACCCTGGACCTGTACGGCGACCAGCTCATCAACCTTACCGTCACCAAGGAACAACTGGCGCAAATCTCAAGCGCCGATGGCAAACCCTTGTCCCACTATGTCAGCAATACGGGCGAGATCATCGCTGACGGCGGTATGGTGACCATCCTGGCCGGCACCGGCAAAGCTATTGTCGACAGCCTGATTAACCTGAAAGGCCATGTGCAGGCACAGACAGTCGAAAACCGTAACGGTGTCATCACCTTGCTCGGCGATGAAAACACTCAAGTCGAAGTAGCCGGAACGCTGGATGCCTCCGGGCAGACAGCCCAGGCCCGAGGCGGCCGCGTGGAAGTACGCGGCGGCGAGGTGCAGCTGGCAGAGGGCAGTCGGATTGACGTCTCTGGTAACGGGCAGGGCGGTACGGCTCTGGTCGGGGGCGATTTTCAGGGTTCGGGCGAAGGCATCAGAGCCAGGACGACGACAGTCGAACGCAATGCCGCGATCAATGCCGACAGCCATAGTGCAGGGGATGGCGGCAAAGTTATCGTCTGGGCGGACGATCACACGCACTTTGACGGCGCCATCAGTGCCCGCGGTGGGCAAAGTTCGGGCAATGGCGGTCTGGTGGAAGTCTCCGGCAAACACACCCTACATTACGACGGCGATGTCGATGCCAGCGCCAAAAACGGCAAGGCAGGCGAGCTGTTGCTCGATCCGGGCAATTTAATCGTTAAGTCGATGACTGTCGAAGAGAATAAAACGGCAGCCAAACCCGATGCTAACGGTTCTGTAACAGCCACCTCAACGGATGCGGCGGTCAACGTACAGAAAGTCAATGCTCTGCTCCAGAGCGGCACCAGCGTATCCCTGAAAGCCGACAACGACCTGACGGTCGCGGCAAAAATCGACGGCCGCCAGGCTATCGACGGTAAAACCGGCGCCTCGATCTCGCTTGCCGCCGGACATGACGTAAATATAAATGATCATATTTTCACCAATAACGGCGACATCTTAATCAAGGCCAATACCGGCGATATCACCATGGCGGGCGACATCATCCTGTCGGCCGGCAACCGCGCTATTACGCTGGCCGCCGGCAGCGATGTGGATCTGCAGCATCTCGTGACCACGGGCAAGATCGCCGTGACCTCGGGCGCCAATGCAACATTCAAGCAGGCTTTGACGGGCCTGAACAATCAGGGTATCGGTGAATTTGCCGTTGACGCCGGCGGCAACGTCGTGCTGAACGGCCTGTTGAGTAACAGTGCCGCCACCGTGTCGGCGGATGGCCTGATCGATGTCGTCAAGCCGGTGTTCACGGCCGGCGATGTCAATCTCGCCGGCAAGACCCTGACCGTTGAATCGGGCGCCGGCATCAGCACCAAGGGGGCGAGCGGAAACGTGGCCGGCAAAGCGCTGAATCTGACTGCGGCGGACAATATGACTGTCAAAGGCAGTCTGCTGACCGGCAATGCCGCGATCAACCTGCAGGCCCAGAACGGCAGCCTGACCACAGCCGGCGACATCGCCATCGACTCAGGCTCGGCAGGGCTGGCCTTGAAGGCGGGCGGCGACATCAGCCTGAGCTCCTTGTGCCTGGTGTCCGGCGGCTGTGACGGCAAGCCTGATGCGCAGACCACGGCGGCGGCCACCATCACCTCTGAAAACGGCAACATCACCTTGAATGGCAATTTGCTGGCCGACCGGTCGCTGCTGCTGACGGCCAATAACGGCGCTCTGACGCTCGGCGGCATCAATTTGAGCACGCGCACGGGCGCTACTTTGCAAGCCCAAAGCAAGCAGGGCATCAAGCTCAACAATGACATCCTCACCCACAATGGCGGCATTGCCATCCAATCGACGAATGGCGCCATTACCGCAGCCGATGACATCGCCATCGACTCCGGCTCGGCAGGGTTGGCCCTGAAGGCGAGCGGCAACGTCAACCTGGGTTCCCTGTGCCTGATCTCCGGCGAGTGCGGCGGCAAAGCGGCAGCGCAGACCACGGCGGCGGCAGCCATCACCTCTGAAAACGGCAACATCACCTTGAATGGCGATTTGCTGGCCGACCGTTCGCTGCTGCTGACAGCCAATAACGGCGCCCTGACGCTCGGCGGCATCGATTTGCGTTCACGCCAGGGCGCTACCCTGCAAGCCCAAAGCAAACAGGGTATCAATCTCAACAATGATATCCTGACCAATAACGGTGAGATGGCCATCAGCTCGACAGGCGGCGCCATCAAAATGGCGGACAATAAAATCCTGTCCGCAGGCAATCGCAACATTACGCTGACCGCCGGCAGCGATGTGGATCTGCAGTATCTCGTGACTACGGGCAAGATCGCTGTGATCTCGGGCGCCAACGCGACATTCAAGCAGGCGCTGACGGGCCTGAACAATCAGGGTATCGGTGAATTTGCCGTTGACGCCGGCGGCAACGTCGTGCTGAACGGTCTGCGGAACAACAGTGCCGTCACCGTATCGGCGGATGGTCTGATTGATGTCGTCAAGCCGGTGTTCACGGCCGGCGATGTCAATCTCGCCGGCAAGACCCTGACCGTTGAATCGGGCGCCGGCATCAGCACCAAGGGAGCGAATGGAAACGTGACCGGCAAGGCGCTGAATCTGACTGCGGCGGACAATATGACCGTCAAGGGCAATCTGCTGACCGGCAATGCCGCGATCAACCTGCAGGCCCAGAACGGCAGCCTGACCACAGCCGGCGATATCGCCATCGATTCCGGCTCGGCAGGGCTGGCCCTGAAGGCGGGCGGCAACGTCAGCCTGGGCTCCTTGTGCCTGGTGTCCGGCGGCTGTGACGGCAAGCCTGATGCGCAGACCGCGGCGGCGGCCACCATCACCTCCGAAAACGGCAACATCACCTTGGCCGGCAATTTGCTGGCCGACCGGTCGCTGCTGCTGACAGCCAATAACGGCGCTCTGACGCTCGGCGGCATCGATTTGAGCACGCGCACGGGCGCTACTTTGCAAGCCCAAGGCAAACAAGGCATCAAACTCAACAATGATATCCTGACCAAGAATGGCGACATTGCCATCAGCTCGACAGACGGCGCCATTACCATGGCGGACAATAAGATCCTGTCCGCCGGCAACCGCAACATTACGCTGGCCGCCGGCGGCGGTGCGAACCTGCAGCATCTTATGACCACGGGCAAGATCGCTGTGGCCTCGGGCGCCAACGCGACATTCGGGAGGACTTTGACAGGCCTGAACAATCAGGGTATCGGTGAATTTGCCGTCGATGCCGGCGGTAATGTTGTGCTGAACGGTCTGTTGAGCAACAGTGCCGTGACCGTGTCGGCGGATGGCCTGGTCGATGTCGTCAAGCCGATGTTCACGGCCGGCGATGTCAATCTCGCCGGCAAGACCCTGACGGTTGAATCGGATGCCGATATTAATACCAAGGGATTGAGCGGAAACGTGACCGGCAAGGCGCTGAATCTGACTGCGGCGGACAATATGACCGTCAAGGGCAATTTGCTGACCGGCAATGCCGCGATCAACCTGCAGGCCCAAAACGGCAGTCTGACCACAGCCGGCGATATCGCCATCGATTCCGGCTCGGCAGGGCTGGCCCTGAAGGCGGGCGGCAACGTCAGCCTGGGCTCCTTGTGCCTGAGCTCCGGCGAGTGCGGCAGTAAAACGGCAGCGCAGACCACAGCTGCGGCAGCCATCACCTCCGAGAACGGCAGCATTACCTTGAATGGCAATTTGCTGGCCGACCGGTCGCTGCTGCTGACGGCCAACAACGGCGCCCTGACGCTCGGCGGCATCGATTTGAGCTCACGCCAGGGCGCTACCCTGCAAGCTCAAAGTAAAAATGCCATCAAGCTCAACAGTGACATCCTGACCAAGAACGGTGAGATTGCCATCAGCTCGACAGACGGCATCATCACCATGGCTAAGGACAATAACATCGCCATCGATTCCGGATCGGCGGAGCTTGCCCTGAAAGCGGACGGCGACATCAGTCTGGGCTCCTTGTGCCTGATCTCCGGAAAGTGTGGAGCAACAACCCCAGAGAAAACCTCGAAAGTAGCAAACATCACCTCCGAAAACGGCAACATTACTTTAGCCGGCGATTTGCTGGCCGACCGTTCGCTGCTGCTGACAGCCAATAACGGCGCTCTGACGCTCGGCGGCATCGATTTGCGCTTACGCCAGGGTGCTACCCTGCAAGCGCAGAGCCAGCAGGACATCAATCTCAACAACGACATCCTCACCGACAATGGCGACATTGCCATCAGTTCGGCGAACGGCGCCATCAAAATGGCGGACAATAAGATCCTGTCCGCCGGCGACCATAACATCACGCTGACCGCCGGCAGCGATGTCGATGTGCAGCATCTCCTGACTACGGCCAAAATCACCGTGACTTCGGGCGCCAACGCGACATTCAAGCAGGCGCTGACGGGCCTGAACAATCAGGGTATCGGTGAATTTGCCGTTGACGCCGGCGGCAACGTCGTGCTGAACGGTCTGCGGAGCAACAGTGCCGTGGCCGTATCGGCGGATGGCCTGATCGATGTCGTCAAGCCGGTGTTCACGGCCGGCGACGTCAATCTCGCCGGCAAGACCCTGACCGTTGAATCGGGCGCCGGCATCAGCACCAAGGGGGCGAGCGGAAACGTGGCCGGCAAGGCGCTGAATCTGACTGCGGCGGACAATATGACCGTCAAAGGCAGTCTGCTGACCGGCAATGCCGCCATTAATTTGCAGGTCCAGAACGGCAGCCTGACGACAGCCGGTAATATCGCCATCGATTCCGGCTCGGCAGGGCTGGCCCTGAAGGCGGGCGGCAACGTCAGCCTGGGCTCCTTGTGCCTGGTGTCCGGCGGCTGTGACGGCAAGCCTGATGCGCAGACCGCGGCGGCGGCCACCATCACCTCCGAAAACGGCAACATCACCTTGGCCGGCAATTTGCTGGCCGACCGGTCGCTGCTGCTGACAGCCAATAACGGCGCTCTGACGCTCGGCGGCATCGATTTGAGCACGCGCACGGGCGCTACTTTGCAAGCCCAAGGCAAACAAGGCATCAAACTCAACAATGATATCCTGACCAAGAACGGTGAGATTGCCATCAGCTCGACGAATGGCGCCATTACCATGGCGGGCAATACAATCCTGTCCGCCGGCAATCAGAACATTTCGCTAGAGGCAAGTGGTGATGTGCATGCGCAGCATCTTATCTCAACCAATAAAATCGATGTCACTTCCGGTGCTGACGCCAGTTTCGGGCAGGCATTAACCGGGATACAAAAACAAGGCATAGGCGATCTGATAGTTAATGCTGCCGGCGATGTAACTTTGAACGGTGCCTTATCGAATGGCTCAGTGACGGTAGCTAATGCCGATAATATCAGCATCCTCAAGCCGATCTTTGCTGCCGGCACAGTCGATTTCAACAGTAAATCGCTTGATGTTGCGAGCGGGGCGGATATTAGTACCAAAGGTGCGGATGGCAAACATTCCGGTAGCCAGATCAAGCTGACTACAAACGGCAATATGATGCTTAATGCCAACTTAATGACTGGTAATGCGGCGATTGAGTTGAAAACGACCGGCATGGAGAGCTCGATAACCACGGCTGACAACATCAGCATAGACTCAGGATCGGCTGCCGTGAATATCGATGCCGATGGCGATATCAATATGGGTAACACCTGTCTTGCATCCGGCGAAGTATGCAGCAAGGATCCAAATGCAGAAATTGGTATCGATAATCCCGCCATGGCGACCATTATTTCTCAAAACGGCGATATCAATATCGGCGGCAGCCTTATGGCCGACCGCTCATTATCCATTACTGCCAGTCAAGGCAAACTAGGCCTGGGCACTATCGATTTGAGTTTACGAGAGTTGGCCGAATTGCAATTATCGGCAAATGGCGCGATTGTCTTGAATGGGGATGTGTTAACTGAAAACGGCATGCTGACTGTCAGCGATGCCGGAAGCATTACGGGTACAGTGGACAAGCGACTGGAAACCGGAACTGCCGATATTTCTCTCAAAAGTGATGGAGATGTTTCCTTATATGATGTATTTACTACCGGGAAGCTGGATTTGGTCTCTGACGGCTCGATTATTTTCAATAAGGCTCTGGGAGTAGATACTACTTATGACGGATTGGAGGCACTTTCAGTCCAAGGCAAAGGATCGATAACATTTTACGACCAGATCCATCTGACAGGCGTCAACCCAATTACTAAAGATTATGATAAAAGCGATAGCGTACTAAATATTCAGCAAACAGGCACTAGCGGAAAGTTAACCATCAACGGAAAAATCGTGGTGGATAATGGCAGCGTTTATTTAGGCAAGCCTGTTGGAACGGATTCTTTCACTGATGACAACAATATCGAATTAGGAAATTCAATCTATGCTTTAAAGGGAGATGCCATTACTCTGAACAATAATGTTCATGTGAAAAAGCCTGAGAAGACAGCATCCGATTCAGTAGAGATAACAGTGGAAAAATTTGATTTTCCCGAGGAGCTTAAAGGTTATACCTTGCAAAACGCACAATATAAGGATAATCAACCTGTAATCGTGCTGGAAAACAAAAATGGAACAATCGCAGTTAATGGAGATATAACGGGATTATTCCAACCGGATTCGCCGCTTAATATAGCGTTTTCTTATAAATCATCTGAATCATCTGTTTCTCTACCGAAATGGAAAGCAATCGAAAAGACCTTGTATTCATCTGGATCAGATGAAAACTCAAATAAATACTGGATCCTCGATGGCGAAGTCGTGGAAGAATACTTTGATACTGAGATTAAGCCGTATGCGTATGAATACGTGCGTTTGATAGGAAGCGCAGCATTTCAATTTAAATTCATCCCAGATTTCGGTGCAGTTACGGCGCAAAGCATAGCAGATACTGCTACGACAAATCCTTACTCGGAATATGGGGTAGTCTCTTTTACTACATTTAATGGCTTGAATGATAATGTCATTTCTGTGCCTAAAGCGAATTCTCAAAGCCTCTCCAGCCTTGCTTCCGTTAATGGACATTCAATCGACGTTGATCCATTGGAAATTAATACAACAGATATCAGTCTGTCGGGAAGTTCAGCAATTCTTTCCGCTCCTGGTCAAATTTCCATTTCGCCAGCTATCAAACAAGCTTCGGAGTACACAAAAACACTGGAAACGGTTCAGGTTGATGGCCATTCAATTACTGTCAAGCCAACGGAAGAAAGTACAACCAAAATCACATTATCCAAAAATTCAGCCTCGACCCCTGAGCAAGTTAAAATTTTCCACACTGAATCAACGCTGGATGGCTTAAAGACATTGGATGTGCCAAAAACAAACGCTCTGGACCCTGACCAAACCGACACTTCATCCAGTACCAAACAGACGTTGAATTACGCCAATTCGTTGGAAGAAGGGCCGGACTCTGCGGATCATCCTGAGAATGAAGAGTCGGTTATCCTGGGCGGCGGCAGTGAGGCCGATAATACCGATCTGGGTTTGAACTCTCCGGAAACCGGTGCAGTACAGGATACTTATTCGACCAAGCATTCTCCCGTTTGCAGCGTCAATAAAACAAACGGCAAATCCAAAGCCGGTCTTCCGCATTGCGGTAATTCTTCGCTATCAAAAAGCTGAGGAATAACTATCCCATGATCATAAAAAAAACGCTTTTCGGAATGGCGGCCGGATTTCTCTTGATCCATAAGGTTTATGCCGCAGTGCCCTCCAGCGACCCGGTTATCCGGGTCGATACCGCTTACCATAGCGGGCCGATTTATGGCGTAGAGCCATTGCCGGATAATGAAAGGCTGGTAACCATATCGCATGATAAAACCGTCAAAATCTGGCGTAGCCGGGATTTCAAGCTGTTAAAGACGCTTCGCATCCCGATAGGCGATGCTTACGAAGGCAACCTCGACAGCATTGCTGTTTCGCCGGATGGCAAGTTTATCGCGGTAGGAGGCTGGACCTGCTGGCAATGGGATCAGCAGGGGTGCGTTTATCTTTTTGACGCGGCGACCGGAAAATTGCAGCATAGCATCGAGCAGTTAAAAAACATTATCGGTGCGTTGCAGTTTTCCCCTGATGGCAAAGTCCTGGCGATCGGCCTGCACGGCAATGGCGGCGTTGTTTTTGTCGATGCTCAATCTTTTCAGGTTCTGGCGCAGGATCAGGAATATGGCGAGCGGGTCACGGGACTGTCGTTTTCCAGTAATGGTTATGCCGTTAGCGCTTCCAATGACGGCTATCTTCGCGTTTATGATCCGCAATTCAAACTGGCTGCGCGCGTCAAGGTGCCCGAGATCAACCGCATTGCCGACAGCTATTTTTCTCCGGACGGCAAGAGACTTCTGGTCGGTTCATACGATAGCCCGCTGATCCAGATCTTATCCTTGCCGCAGCTGCAGGTTGAACACAGTTTGCGTGCCGCTCCCGGGCAGTCATCCTTGAAAACGCTCAGAGGCGCTGTCTGGAGCCAATCCGGCGAATTCATTTACGGCGCCGGAGATTCCGACAGTGTTCATGAGACGGAAATCCTGCGCTGGCGCATAACAGATTTGAGCCGGTATGAGACGATTAAAGTCGCTCATCGGATTCAATCCATCCGGCCTCATGGCCAAAATGGCGTAATTTTTTCCACTGAGGACGCTTCGATTGGCATTATTAACGATCAGGACAGTGTGGCGCATATTTCCGATACGCATCTGGTTCAATCGCCGATCATGAGTGACGAATTCCGGGTGTCGGCCGATGGCAAGCAAGTCACTTTTCCGGTGAGCATAACCGATAACCGGGATTTTACGTTCGATATCGAGCGCTTATCCTTAAGCGAATCCGCTTCTGTGCCTGGACTTAAGTCCAGGAACAAACCTCAAAAGCGTATTCAATTAACGCATTGGCAAGATAACACAACGCCGATGTTAAACGGGCAGCCGCTGAGGCTGGAACCGTTTGAAGAGATTCGATCCTTTTCCGGAACCGGCAAGCAGACATTTCTGGGAACCGATTGGCTGTTGCGGGCATACGATAAAAACAGCCAGCTGAGCTGGAAAACACCGACGCCTGGCGCAGTATGGAATGTTACAGTCAGCAAGGATGATAAATGGCTTGTCGCCGTTCTGTCTGACGGTTCCGTGCGCTGGTATCGGACCGAGGACGGACTGGAGTCTTTGGCATTGTTTGTTGATCGGCTTTCCCGGGAATGGGTGCTCTGGCGGCCTGACGGTTATTATGCTTCATCGGAGAATGGCGATAGTCTGATCGGCTGGCACGTCAATCGAGGCAAGGGCAATGAGCCTGATTTTTATCGTGCGGTGCAGTTTGAAAAGCAGTTTTATCGTCCTGATCTGCTGCGCGCACAGATAGGTGCCATGCAAATGGCTGCAAACAGCAGCGCGGATTCCAGTCCTCAGCCTGGTCAGGCCAGTGCGGGTACACGCCAGGCCGTTACATTATCCGGGATCATGACGCCAAACCTGGCGGAACCGGCTCCAGGTACGTTTACGCTAAATCAACTGAATGAAATTGCCCCGCCTCGCATCCAGATCGCATCGGCCCGGGCAGTGCAGACTCCCGAGGGCGCGACCGAACTGGAGTTGACGGTAGAGGCGGAAAAAAACAGCCGTCCCATGCAGGATGTCACCGTTTATGCCAATCTGCTGCCGGTTGCGGCGAACGAGGAACGCCGCCTTGGCGTTAACGAGACGGATACGTTTCGCAGGACTTTCAGATTTCCTGTCAGCGGCGGAGACAATCTGATCCGCGTGGAAGTCAATAATGGCGTTTCCTTAGGGCTGGCGGAACAGTGGGTGGAAGTGCCTGCCATGAGTCAGGCAGCGCCTCCCAAAGGCGATCTCTATGTGCTGGCGGTCGGCGTCAATCGCTTCGACCGTATCTCGGCGGCCGATAAGAACAAAGTGCCGGATCTGAAATACGCGGTCAACGATGCCGAAAAGCTGGCTGGCCTGCTGGGAAATTCCGCGAGCAATGACGGCTTCAACCAGGTCCACGTCCAGTTGTTGACCGATTCCGCCCAGCTGCCGCCCAGCCGGCAAAATATCCTGGCAGCACTGAAAGCATTTGAGCTGGCGGGCCCGAATGATACGGTGCTGTTATTCCTCGCTTCCCACGGTTTCAGCGACCAAACCGGCAATTACTATTTTCTGCCGCAGGATGGCGAATATAACGATGTGGAGTCGGTATTGTCCGGCAGGAATTTGAGCGGTAAAGCCTCTACATTGCTCAGCTGGACCGACTTTTTCGATAACATGCGCAAGGCGGCGGGACGGCGCATACTCATCGTGGATACTTGTCAGGCGAAAAGTATTTTCGGTGAGTTTGACGCCAGATCCCTGCGCAAACGATCAGCCGCCTCACTCTTTCCGCTGTTGCTGGCTTCCAAGGGGGATGAACTTTCGCAGGAATATGAGCCGGCGCAACATGGCTTATTTACTCACACGCTATTGGAGGGTTTACAAGGACTTGCAGATTACAACCACGACCGCAGAATTACGCTGGCCGAACTTCACGATTTTTCAGTGCCGCTGGTGAAAAAACTGCACAATCCGTCTGCCGGCGCGCAGACGCCGCAGTTGATCGCACCAGGCTCACTGGCGAATATCGAGCTGCCTTTAGCACAATCAAATTAAAGGGTTTACGAAAAAAGACGGTTACTGACGAGTAAGGTCAGACGAATATTTATCATAATTTTAAGAGACGAGAGCATAGGATATGAGTATTTTAAATAAATCAAACGGCATCACTTTGGCCATAGTATGTTGCCTGGCTTCAGTTAAAGCCGGGTGGGCAGAAGATTTAAACGTCGGAGCAAGGGCGCCTACAAAAGAGGAAGTTATTCAAGCGTTTAAAACAAATTCTGATGGCGGTGAGAAAGTGCTTACACGGGGCATTCACATTCGCCCGACCGGACAGGGAATGGCTTCTCCCTTGGCCTCAACGCCCAAAGCAATCTCCCTGGAAGTCCATTTTGGCTATAACTCCGCTCAGTTGACTGATGATGCCGTCAGGCAGTTGACGCCGGTGGCGGAGGCCCTGGTATCCGGTGAGTTGAAGAATTTGAACTTTCATGTGGAAGGCTATACGGATGCCAAGGGCAGTGATGGATACAACAAGGATTTATCGCTGAAGCGAGCCGCCACTGTACGTGATTTCTTTGTCAAGAGACATGGGCTGAATGCCTCAAGAGTACAATTCTCAGGATTGGGAAAGAGCAACTTGCTGGATCCCAATAACCCATTCAGCGAGGTAAACAGGCGCGTACGCATTGTAGCGACTCAATAGCTGAAAATTTATAGAACCGGTACGGTCAAACTGACCCTTGACGAGATATAGGATTGCAGTTGAGGGTTTAGTTTACCGTCCGGATTAATAATATTCTCCGTGACAGGCAGAGGTTCAGCGCTGCCGAAGGCTTCTATGCGGTCTGTTCCCGACGGGCCCGAAACAGTCAGTTCATAGCCCGCATTTTTCTTCGGCAGGCGAATTGTCTTACCGGTCGCTATCCAATTATTCGGCTCATAGGCATTAGGAAAAATCGTAGAAATTTCTCCATCCGTGCTTATGTGAACGATGGTCACATACATCGCTTTTTCCGTTTCCAGCAATAACGTCATGGCTTCCCCGATACGATAACTCGGTGCGGAAGACCTCAGTTTCAATGGTTCATGCTGCACGGTTGCAACCGTACTTTCCTGATATTGCCGATCAGCTGGCGTATCGGTCTGAACGGCATTGGCCTCAACCTTATCTGAAGGCGTCTGTTTTTGTGTCTCGGATTTGGCAACATCGTAGCCCGGCTCGTTTTTACCATAAAACAGCCATAAAAGGACCGCAAGCAGGCCTAGAGAGAACAGGCTGGCCGCGGCAATTGCTCCTGATTTATAACGCTTTTCCGGAGAAATTTCCTTTATAAACTGGCTGATTGTTCTACAACGGTTTTCCTGCTTTAGTGCCAGGCCGTGCTGCAACCCTTTCCATTGTGATTTTGTTATCGAAGTTATAGGCGCAGGCTGCACTTTCAAATCGAAGGCCTGCTGGGCAGTCGACCGCGAAAAGGGATGTTTGCCGGACAGAAGTTCATAAACAATACAGGCGAGGGCATAAATATCATCTCTTGGGTCAGGCTCAAGGTTATTAAGCATTTCCAAACTTGCGTAAGCGGGCGATAGCGCATTTAACGAGCGGGAATGGAAAACGGTGGCATCGTCATCACTTTGTCCTGTTCTCTTGAATGGGCAAGCTATGCCGAAGTCCAGGACTTTGACATGGCTCTTGTCGTCGACAAAAACGTTACCCGGTTTGAAATCGGAGTGGACTATACCGTTTTTGTGCGCATGGGAGAGTGCTGCCGCCATATCCTGTATGATGGGCCAGGCCTTTTCAAACGGCATGCCTGACGGGTATTCTTTAATCAAGGAACTGAGCGGACGGCCTTTGAGAAGCTGCATGCTCAGATAAACGTTATCCGCATCGCGATCAAAATCGTATACTGTAACAATGTTCGGATGAGCAAGAGATTTAGCTTTTTTAGCCTCCCGTTGCATCGCCACGAAAAAAATAGGGTCATCAAGAAATTCAGGATTAAGAAGTTTTATCGCGAGGTAGGGGTCCTTGTCATGGGCTTCCTGAGCCACTAAATCCAGTGCTTTATATACGGTCCCCATTCCTCCCTGACCGAGCACCTCTTGCAGTACGAATCGTCCTTTTAAAACTGTTTTACCCTCAATACATAATTTTTCCATTGTTTCTACCTAAACTAAATAAGATCCTGCTTATACCAATAAGTAATTTGGTTTTTTCCAATCAAGTACTTTTTTACGATCAGAACATTGTCGTTAGCAAGATTGATTCCTTGCTGCCTATAAAAACTATTGGATTATTTGAGCACATATATGGGCTCCTTCCTAAATCTGGCCTTGACTGAATCGATAGCGCTAATGATTCCGTTCAGATTCTCAAGACATGAAAGATATTCATTGAAATAACATTATATTCAATGGGCAACTTTCCAGGGAGCGTTGATTGATACGCTTTTTAATCTGCAAATGGGTCATGTGAATTTATCAAGAATTCACCGTCCAGCAATATCCATTAAACAATATTTTTCAATTATTTTTCATGATTTTCTTCTTAACTGATATTGTGCGCGGTCGATCTCTGTTCTGTTTTAGTTTTAATGCGGACATTCCGGTACAGATGAAGTCCCGGAGGGCATGGGGTAAGGCTGTCAAGTTACGGAGATAGAGTGGGCGTCTCGGGCGAATCCAACGGCAGGTAGAAGCGGAGATAAGGCAGATCAAAAAGGTGCGCGATACGTACGTACACAAGGCAAATTTAAAAATGCCGCGCTATAATTTCAGATTTGATCAGTCAGAGGTAAGGGTGTGTTCAGAAGTCGGTTTTCGGTGAAGCAATATGGGATGTTTTTTCTGGCGCTGAGTGCCTTTTCCGGCAGCGCCGTCGCGCAGCCTGCCGCCCATGTCTGGGCGCGGGTCACCACGCCCGCTATAATGAGCGGCGCGGCGCAGAGCATCGGCACTTATACCGCTGGCTGCCTGAGAGGCGCCGCGGCGCTGCCGCAGGACGGAGCCGGCTACCAAACCATGCGCTTATCGCGCAAACGTGTCTATGGCCATCCCGACCTGATTCATTTCATTGAAAAACTCGGGCAGACGACTGCCGATAAAGGCTGGGGCACCCTGTTAATCGGCGATCTAGGCCAACCGCGAGGCGGACCGACGTTGACCGGACATCGCAGCCATCAGACCGGGCTCGATGTCGATATCTGGTATTTGCTGTCCCGGGAAGCGGCGGCCAGAAGCCTGAGTCTCGATGAGCGTGAAACTTGGGGCGCGCCTTCCGTGCTGGCCGTCAGATCGGATGCAGTGGACGCCAGCCGCTGGTCGCCGGCTAACGAAAAAATTCTCGAAGCCGCCGCGCGCATGCCCGAGGTCGAACGCATCTTCGTCAATCCCGGCGTCAAACGCCAACTGTGCGCCAGCAGGACGCCGCACGACTGGCTCCGGAAAATCCGGCCGTGGTGGGGGCATGATGACCATTTTCATGTGCGCCTGAAATGTCCGGCCGGCAACAGCCAATGCCAGGGCCAGGAACTGATTCCCGAAGGCGACGGCTGCGATGCCTCGCTGGATTGGTGGTTCTCGGCCGAGGCGCGCGAGCAGCTTCGCTCGGGCAAGGCCCGCAAGCCTGCTGCAGCGCTTGTGCTTCCCGAACAGTGTCAGGCTGTGTTAAAGGAATAAAAAATAGCGGATGTCTGCATTCACCACAGCCATGCCGTGAATGCAGACATTGCCTTCCTTAGTCTTTCAGCAGCGGTGCGCTTCGGGTTTGCTTATGGGTAATGTATCTGAAGACGCTGATTACGGCTTTTTCAAACTCCGCGACGGAAAAGACGAACGCTCCGGAGAGAACCACTTTCAGCCATTCTTCCTGACTCAGGTCGGTCGAGCCGAACAGTTCCTGCATGGGGCCGGCATGGGTGTAGAGTACCTGCAGCCCCGCGCAGGCCGCGATGGCGAGCAGCACGTAACGATTGCCGAACAGCCCTTCGAGAGATAAAACGGACTTGAAGATGTATCGGCTGTTGATCAGGTAGAACATCTCGGACAGCACGACCGAGCTGACGGCCATGGTGCGCGCGGTTTCCAGGCTGGAACCCCGCTGCATTTCCCAGAGAAACAGGCCCAGCGATCCCACCATGAAGAGCACGGAAACCATTAGGACCCGCCAGGCGAAAAACCAGGACAGCAGCGATTCACGGGGATCGCGGGGAGGCCGGCGCATGATGTCGCGCTCCGGGCGCTCGAAGGCGAGGGCGAGTCCCAGGGTGCTGGACGTGACCATGTTGATCCACAGCACCTGGGCCGGCGTCAACGGCAGCGTCAGTTCGAACAGGATGGCGGCGACCACCACCAGGGCTTCGCCGCCGTTGGTCGGCAGCATGAACAGGATGAATTTCCTGATGTTGTCGTAGATGCCCCGGCCCGCGCGCACGGCGTTGCCGATCGTGGCGAAATTATCATCGGCCAGCACCATGTCCGCCGCTTCCTTGGCCGCCTCGGTGCCCTTCAGGCCCATGGCCACGCCGACATCCGCGCGCTTCAGCGCCGGCGCGTCGTTGACGCCGTCCCCGGTCATGGCGACCACCTGTCCCGCCGCCTGCAACGCTTGCACCAGGCGCAGCTTGTGCTCCGGGCTCGCCCGCGCGAACACGTCGACATCCAGGGCCACGCCGCGCAGTTGCTCGTCATCCAGGGTTTCGATCTCGGCTCCGGTCAGCGCCGGCCTGTCTCGACCGATCCCCAGCCGGGCGCCGATGGCGCGGGCCGTCTCGACGTGGTCGCCGGTGATCATCTTGACCCGGATGCCGGCGCTGTGGCATGTCGCCACGGCGGCCACTGCCTCTTCCCGCGGCGGATCGATGATGCCGATCAGCGCCAGCAGAGTGAAACCGTCTTCCAGATCCGAAAAGCGCACCTCGCGCTGCGATTCATCGACAGGCTTCGCGGCGATCGCCAGGAGGCGCAGCCCGTCGGATGCGGCCTCCCTGCCGCGGCGGTGCCAGTAGTCGGTGTTCAGCGTTGTCCCGAGGGCGCCGGCCTGGCGATCGCACATCTCCATGATGCGTTCGGGCGCGCCTTTGACATAAATGCAGCCCCGGCCTTCGTGGTCGTGGTGGAGCGTGGCCATGAGCCGATGTTCGGATTCGAAGGGGATGGCGTCGATGCGCGGCAGGCTTTCGCGCTCCGATGCGGGATCGGCGCCGGCCTTGGTCGCGAACGCGAGCAGGGCGCCCTCGGTCGGATCGCCTTCCACCTGCCAGATATCGCCGTCATGTCTGCGCAGCAGCGCATCGTTGCAGAGCACGGCGGCACGGGCAATTTCGGCCAGTTCGGGATACTGGTCGGCCGGTACCGCCGCTCCGTCCAGATGGATGGCGCCTTCGGGCGCGTAGCCCGTACCGCTGATTTCAAACACATGATCGCTGGTGATCACCTGCTGTACCGTCATCTCGTTCCGGGTCAATGTGCCGGTCTTGTCGGAGCAAATGACCGTGACCGAGCCCAGCGACTCCACCGCCGGCAGATGCCGGATGATGGCCTTGCGTTTGGCCATGCGCCGCACGCCGAGGGCCAGCGTGATGGTCATGATGGCCGGCAACCCTTCCGGTATGGCCGATGCCGCCAGCGCCACGGTCATCATGAACATTTCCTTGGGAGGATGACCGTGCCACAGCACCCCGATGACGAACGTGGCCGCGGACATCAGCACGATGGCCAGCGCCAGCCAGTGGCCGAATTTGGCTATCTGTCGCAGCAAAGGGGTCGTGACCGCCTGCACGCGATCCAGCATCGCGCTGATGCGTCCCAGCTCGGTAAGGATGCCGGTCTCGACCACCAGCCCCGTTGCCTGTCCGGAGGCCACCAGCGTGCCCGAATAGAGCATGCAGGTGCGATCGCCCAAAAGTGCATCGGCCGGCACGGAATCGGTGGTCTTTTCCACCGCCTCGGATTCGCCGGTCAGGATGGCCTCGTTCACGCGCAGGCCCTTGCCCGCGACGAGCCGCAGGTCGGCAGGCACCTTGTCGCCCGAGGCGAGCGCCACGATATCGCCGGGCGCCAGGTTCTGGGCTTCAATTTCGATGCGCCCGCCGTCGCGGATGACTATCGTGTGCAGCGAGAGCATGCCGCGTATCGCGTCCATGGCCTGTTCCGCCTTGCCTTCCTGGATAAAGCCGATGATGGCGTTGATGAAGACGGCGCTCAGAAGCACGCCGGTATCGACCCAATCGCCTAACATCGCCGTGATGCCGGCCGCGGCCAGCATCACATAGATCAGGACGTTGTGGAACTGGAGGAGAAAGCGCAGCCAGGCGGGGCGCTTGCGGGGCGGCGGCAACCGGTTGCCGCCGAAACGCTTCAGCCGTTGGCGGGCTTCCTGGGAGGACAGCCCGCGATGGCGATTCGAATCGAGGCGTTCGATGGCTTTGTCGGCGTCGAGGCCGTGCCAGTCGATCGTTTGTCTGTCATGGACGTTGTCTTTATGCATTGATTCTCCTGATGATGGCCAAACCGCCCTGAAACGATTGGTCATGGCCTGAAACTGGTGCACAGCTTGGGCTTGCAGAAACTGGTCATGCAGGCTTAAGACCCTCAATTGCGGGGGCGAATTCACTCGGTCCGAACGCGGCGAACGGTACATTGGGCTTTGATCCAATGCGCCACTGAACCCGGATGCCGTGGAAACGCCAGGACCGGGGCTGCAACCCCGGCCCGCTGGAAAACTTAAGCATAACCGGCAAACCTTTCATGAGTCTTTCGCTAGCTCAGACTGAGGCACGGGCGGATGTTGACCGGCAGGCAGCGACAGGCCGGCGAAATCGGTTTCCGGAACGATCAGGCCATCGAGCCGATGGTCTTGCGGAAGCGCCCCAGCGCCAGCACGAAGAAGACGCCGCCGATCGCGAGCAGGGCGAGGAATTCCGGCCAGACGATGCCGAAGCCGGCGCCGCGGTAAAGAATGGCCTGGGCGAGCGCGACGAAATGCGTGGTCGGCGCCGCCAGCATCAGGTTCTGCACCAGTTCCGGCATGCTCTCGCGCGGGGTCGTGCCGCCGGACAGCATCTGCAGCGGCAGCAGCACAATAATCATCAGCAAGCCCATCTGCGGCATCGAGCGCGCCACCGTGCCCATGAAAATGCCCATCGAGGTGGTGGCGAACAGGTGCAGCGTCATGCCGGCGACGAACAGCCCGATCGAGCCTTCGATTGGCACTTCGAGCACGCCCTGCACGACGAAGACGAGCGAGGCCGTCGCCACGACCACCACGACCAGGCCCATGGCCCACACCTTGGCCATCATGATCTCGAACGGCGTCAACGGCATCGCCAGCAAATGTTCGATGGTGCCGTGCTCGCGCTCCCGGATCAGCGCCGCGCCGGTCAGGATGATGGACAGCATGGTGATGCTGTTGATGACTTCCATGACCGAGCCGAACCATACCGAGCTCAGGTTGGGATTGAAGCGAGCGCGCACTTCGAGCTCGACGGGCAGCGTGGCGACCGCGCGATGTCCCTCGACGAAGGCCGTCACTTCGCCGTTGACGATGTTCTGGATGTAGCTGTTGCCGATGAAGGCCTGCGACATGCGCGTGGCATCGACATTGAGCTGGATCGTAGGTTGGCGCCCGGCCAGCACGTCGCTCTGGAAATCGGGCGGGATGTCGAGGACGAAAGTATACAGACCCGTGTCCATGCCGGGATCGGTGGCGTATTGATCGATCATCGCGGGCGTCAGGAAGTGAGGCGGATAGAAGGCGTTGGCAATGCGCGACGACAAAGGCGAGCGGTCTTCATCGACAATCGCGATCGGCGCCTTGTGCAGCGATTCGGGCACACCGGTCGCGGTCATGTACACCTGCCCGGTGAACGAGAACAGGATCAGCGCCAGCATCAGCCTGTCGCGCCCGAGGCTGCGCAGTTCCTTGACTCCGAGATGGAAGATGTTGAGCAGGGCGCGCATGGCTAGCGCTCCTGCTTCTTCAGCAGCGCGACGCTCAGAGCCAGAATCACCGGAATGGCGATGGCGAGCGGCAACAGCGAGAAGCCGAGGTCGGCGAAGCCCAGCGCCTTGGAGAAGGTGCCGCGGCTGATGTTTAAAAAATACGTGGTCGGGTAGATTTCGCCGATCAGGCGCGCCCCGCCTTCCAGTGTCGACACGGGGTCGATCATGCCGGAAAAGCGCGTGGCCGGGACGGTGGTGGCGATCGTCGTGCCGAAGATGGCGGCGATCTGGCTGCGGGTGAAGGCCGAAACCAACAGGCCGAGACCGGTCGCGGACGTGACGTAAAGCAGCGCGGCCACGGTCAAGAGCAGGAAGTCGCCCTTGTGCGGCACGCCGAAAGCGAACACGGCCAGCGCGCACAGCAGGAAGAAGTTGACCATCGCCAGCCCGATGTAGGGCAGTTGCTTGCCTAGCAGAAACTCCGGTTTGGTCACCGGCGTGACGTACAGGTTGAGGATGGAGCCCAGTTCCTTCTCGCGCACCACGCTGAGCGCGCTGAGCATGGCCGGGATCAGCATCAGCAGCATCGGGATCACGGCCGGCACGATGGCCGGCAGGCTCTTGACGTCGGGGTTGTAGCGAAAGCGCGTCTCGATGGTCATCAGGCTGGCCGGCAGGTTGCCCGTGTAATGGCGGCGCGCCTGCTCCATCAGCCAGCCCTGGTGCATGGCCTGCACGTAGCCGAGCACGTTCTCGGCGCGGGTGGGCATCGCGCCGTCGATCCAGGCGCCGATCCTGACCGTGTTGCCTCGCTCCAGATCGCGGGCGAAATTGGGCGGAATCTCCAGCGCCAGGCTCAGCTCGCCGCTGCGCATGCGCCGGTCGAGTTCGTCGTAATCGGCGATCGGCGGCTGGGCGATGAAGTAGCGCGAGCCGCCGAGGTCGAGCGCATAGTTCTGGCTGAGCATAGTCTGGTCGCGGTCGAGTACGGCGAAGCGCAGGTTCTCGACGTCCATGCTGATGCCGTAGCCCATGATGAACAACAGCAGCACCGTGCCGAACAGCGCGATCGAACCGCGCAGGGGATCGCGGCGCAGTTCCAGCGCTTCGCGCCGGGTATAGCTGAACAGCCGTTGCAGGCTGAAGCGGTCGATGCGGCCGTGCGCCGGGTTCTGGGGCCGGGCGCGCGTTTTCGCGGCCTGCGCCTGGGGCTCGGCCGCTGGTTCGTTATCGAGGCCGCTCGCTTTCTTCAGGTAGTCGATGAAGGCGGCTTCCAGCGAGGCGTGGCCGCCGCGCTCGACCAGCGCGGCGGGGCTGTCGCTGGCCAGCACCTTGCCGGCGTGCATCAGCGAGATGCGGTCGCAGCGCTCGGCCTCGTTCATGAAGTGGGTGGAAATGAAGATCGTGACCTTGTCGCGGCGGGCCAGGTCGATCATCAGCTCCCAGAAGCCGTCGCGCGCCACCGGATCGACGCCCGAGGTCGGCTCGTCGAGGATCAGCAGGTCCGGCCGGTGGATCACCGCCACGGCCAGCGACAGGCGCTGGCGGATGCCCAAGGGCAGGCCATCGGGCAGGGCGTCCATGACCGGGCCGAGCAGGAAGCGCTCGGCCACCTCACCGACGCGGCCCGGAATTTCGGCCTCGGGCAGGTGGAACAGCCGCGCATGCAGTTCCAGGTTCTGCCGCACGGTCAGCTCGGTGTACAGCGAGAACGCCTGCGACATGTAGCCGACGCGCTTGCGCGTGTCCAGATTGCCGGCGTCGACGATCCGGCCGAACAGCCGCGCCTCGCCCTCGCTCGGCGGCAACAGGCCGGTGAGCATTTTCATGGTCGTTGTCTTGCCGCAGCCGTTGGAGCCGAGAAAGCCGAAAATTTCGCCGCGCTCTATCCTCAGGTTGACATGGTCGACGGCGACGAAATCGCCGAAACGCATGGTCAGGCTGTGTGCCTCGATGGCGATTTCCCGCGTGCCACCGGTGTCGCGCGGCGGAATCGCCACTTCCTTGTGGCTTCGGCGCTTTGCCTCCGGCAGCAGCCGGATGAAAGCCGCTTCCAGCGTCCCGGCGCCGGTGCGTGCGCGCAGTTCGGAGGCGGTGCCGGTGGCGAGAATCCTGCCCGCCTCCATCGCCACCAGCCAGTCGAAGCGTTCGGCCTCGTCCATGTAGGCGGTGGAAACCAGCACGCTCATGCCGGCATGGCGCGCGCGCAGGTGATCGATCAGCTCCCAGAACTGGACGCGCGACAAGGGATCGACGCCCGTGGTCGGCTCGTCCAGCACCAAAAGGTCGGGATCGTGGATCAGCGCGCAGCAAAGCCCCAGTTTCTGCTTCATGCCGCCCGACAGCTTGCCGGCGGGGCGGTCGCGGAACGGCGCCAGGCCTGTGCTGTCGAGCAGTTCGGCGATGCGCGCATGGCGCTCGGCTCGCTCGTGGCCGAACAGGCGGCCGAAGAAATCGACGTTCTCGAACACCGACAGCGTGTGGTAGAGATTCTTGCCCAGGCCCTGCGGCATGTAGGCGATGCGCGGGCAGACGGCGCGGCGGTGCGCGGAGTCGGCGATGTCGCCGCCCAGCACGTCGATGCAGCCCGCCTGCATGGCGCGCGCGCCGGTCAGCAACGACATCAGGCTGGACTTGCCCACGCCGTCGGGGCCGATCAGGCCCACCATGCGGCCGGCGGGAATGTCCAGGCTGAGATCGTCGAGGGCGAGAATGTCGCCGTAGCGCAGGCTGACGCCCTGCACGCGGACGACAGGCGCGGCAAACGTGTCTGTATTCATCGCGGCAGCCTGACCTGAAGTTCGGGAGGCCATTCGGTGTCCGGATCGATCTTGACGTAGGCCATGCCGGGCAGGCCGGTCTTGACCTGTTTGAGATGGCGCTTCAACAGCTCGGGGTCGATCGCCGCGCGCACCCTGAACATCAGCTTCAGGCGCTCGCTCTCGGTTTCCACCGTTTTCGGCGTGAACTGCGCGACGCTGGAGACGAAGCTGGCCTTGGCCGGGATCACGTAGTTCGGCGCGGCGTCGAGCACGAGGCGGATGTCGCTGCCGAGCGCGACCCGGCCGGCAGCCTCGGTGGGCAGGAAGAAAGTCATGTAGACGTCGGACAGGTCCACCATGTTCAGCACGCGGCCGCCGGCGCTCAACACCTCGCCCAGTTCGGCGACGCGGTACTGCACACGGCCGTCGACCGGCGCCTTCAGTTCGCTGTCGTTGATGTCGGCCTGCAGGCGTGCGACCGTGGCCTTGGCTGCCTCGATCACCGATTGCGATTCCACTACCTGCGATTTCGCTGCCTCGATGCCCGCCCGCGCCGCCGCGACCTGGGCCTGCGCCGCGCTGACGGCCGCCTCCGCGCTCAGCACCCGCGCGCGGTCGTCATCAAGCTGCTGCAGCGGCGCGGCGCCCTCGACGGCGAGATTCTGCGAGCGCTTCAGGCGCTTGCGGGCGGAATCGAGTTCGGAGCGGCGCTGGGCGACGACTGCCTGGGCGGCGTAGTGTTCGTTTTCGCGCTGGATGACGACGGCTTGCGCCGTTCGATAGGCGTTTTCGGCCTGCCTGACCTGGGCCTGCGCTTCGGCCTTCTGGGCGCGCAGCACTTCAATGTCCATGCGCGCGAGCACCGCGCTGGCCTTGACGAAATCGCCCTCGCGCGCCAGGATTTCGACGATACGTCCCGGCGTTTTGGTGGCGATGTTGATCTCGGTGGCTTCGATGCGGCCATTGCTGGAGACGATGCCTTCGGGCAGGCCGGTCGGGCGCAAGGCCCACCATGCCGCGGCCGCCGCGGCGATGGCGATGCCGGCGAGGATGAGGATCAACGTCGATTTTTTCGGTTTGTTCATGGGTTTCTCAAGGACAGGGGCGGCAGGGCATCCGCGCCGCCGCCCAGCGCCTTGTACACGGCAATCAGGTTGGTGGACGCCGAGGCTTCGGAGCGGGCCAGTTCGATTTCGGCGACGAAAAGGGCGCGCTGGGAGTCCAGCACGTCCAGAAACGAGATGACGCCTTCCTGATAGCGCAGCTGGGACAGCCGGACGGATTCGCGCTGGTCCGCCACGGAACGGGCCAGCGTCTGCCGCCGGATTTCCTCGTTGAGATAGCGGGTCAGGGCGGTTTCGGTCTCGCGCAGGGCTTCGAGCACCGTCTTTTCGAAGGCCAGATAGGCTTCCTGTTGCTGCGCCTTGGCCAGATCGATGCCGGCCTGGATGCGGCCGAAATTGAGCAGCGGCTGCAACAGATTGGCGGCGGTGCTGTAGGAAAAGGCCGCCGACTTGAACAGGCTCTCGATGTCGGTGTTGCGCAGGCCCAGAAACGCCGACAACGATATATTGGGGAACAGTTCTGCGATCGCGGCGCCCTGCAGGGCGGTCGCGGCCGCGAGTTGGCGCTCGGCGATGCGCAGGTCGGGGCGATGGCGGAGCGTATCTGCCGGCGAGGCCAGGAGTTCCCGCCCGGACGCTACCGGAACGCCGGTCGGTTCGCGCAGATCGGCCACCAGCGTGCCGGGCTGGCGGCCGATTAGCACTTCCATCTGCCTGAGCTCGGCAATGATTCCCGATCTCAGGGCGGGAATCTGGGCGCCCGTGGCCTCGGTCTGGGCCCGTGCCCGCACCGAGTCATGCCGCGTGCCGACGCCTTCCCTGAACTGTACCTCGGTCAGATGCTGCGTGTTTTGCTGCGCCGCCAGGTTCGCCTGGGTGATGCGCAACTGGTTTTGCAGGCTGCGGTATTCGATATAGCTGCGCGCCAGGTCGGCCGTCAGCGTCACTAGGGCCTGGCTGTACTCCGCCCGGGCGGCGTCCAGGTCGGCGGAAGCGGCTTCCAGCCGGCGCCGCAGGCGGCCGAACAGGTCAATTTCCCACAGGGCGTCGAAGCCCAGCTCGAACAGATTGTAGCGGATGCCGGGCGCCAGTCCGGGCAGCGGGTTGTCGTTGCGCTGGGCGCCCACCGTCGCATCCACTCTGGGAAACAGTTCCGCGCGGTTGGCCCGGCGCTCGGCGCGGGCCTGTTCGATGCGGGCCATCGCCACCTTGAGGTCCAGGTTGTCCGCCAACGCTTTCTCCATCAAGTGATCGAGCCGGGCGTCGCCGAAGCTTTTCCACCAGTTTATCAAGGTTTCCGGGGCGACGGATTTCAAATCCGAGGCCGGGTCCTTTCCTGCCAACCAATCCTTGGGAACGGCTGGCACGGGTTCGCGGTAATCGGGGCCTACAGTGCAGCCGCACAGGCCGGCCAGCAGGCATAGCCGGCCAAACCTGGCCGTCATGGCTAAGGCGCTTGTGGAGCAGGGGAATGGCTGGCAGTTTATAGTAGGGATTGCGTTCGGCATCGTTCAAACAACGTCCTTTGCGTTGAATGTAGCGTTAACGGTTAGACTAAACCACAGCATTTAGTTCTGGCAACAGAAGAGCATGAGCACTTCGGCTTTTGCCGCGCAGGCAATTTGTCTTTATGCCATGCGCCTGTAAGGTCGAATTAACTTGCGCCTTATAAGATATTCAGCCTGAGGTGCCCGGAAACGCGGGCGATCTTTATGCCGTGCGAATGCACAAGTACCCAAAGGGCATAAATGAATTCGCACCTGCTGAGGACCATTTTATGGTTGTCAGCGGTCTGAAGAGGGTGGATATGTGAAATTTATGATCAGCCGTTAGCGGGATGCAGCGAGCCGATCTCTTACCAGGAGACGAAACCGATGACACTTCCGAAATTATTGATCACCGGCCACAGCGGCCTAATCGGCAAAATTCTGTGGCGCGGCCTGGCGGACGCATTCGAACTCCATGGCGTCGATATTTGCCTGGATGAACAGACTGGAAACGTATTTCGAGCCGATATTTCAAACTTCGAGCAAATAAATGCCGTATTTGAACGAATCCCTGAGCTTGCTTGCGTGGTTCATCTGGCAGGCGATCCGCGTGTTGAGGCAGACTGGCAATCAGCACTGATGAACAATGTTGTCGGGACTCGGAATGTCTATGAGGCGGCAAAGGCTCATAGGGTTAAGCGAATAATATTCGCAAGTTCAAATCACGTTACAGGGGCTTACGAAGGTTTTCCTCCAAGCCTGCATATCCAGGCAAGCCCGGTCAAAATCACGGCGCAAGATCCCATTCGCCCGGACGGATACTATGGCGTCAGCAAGGTTGCCGGCGAGGCGATTGCCAGAATGTATTATGACCTTCACGGCCTCGAGTCGGTATGTCTTCGCATTGGCTCGGTACTAAAGGACGATGATCCGACTAAGGTTGCCCGCAGCCAGAGCGTATGGCTCAGCCACCGGGATCTCGTGCAATTGGTGAAGAAGAGTCTTTTGGCTGAAGTCCAGTTTGCGATTTATTACGGAGTTTCGAACAACAGAGACCGGTTCTGGGATATTTCCAATGCCGTGGCAGAAATCGGGTATCAGCCTGAAGATGATGCTTCAACGCGCTGAAAAACGGCAATAGTTTCTGCCCAGCCATCGATGCAAACAGAACAGTTATTAATGCAACAGAACCATTTTTATTCCTGACGAATAAAACCTGAAGAATTCATAGTAGTCGCGTCAGGATGGCCGGTAGCATGAGAGTATTAAGCTAACTTGACTATATTGAAATGCGATAGTATTAAGCATTAATATATTTTCTAGGAGAAAGTTATGAATTGGTATCTGGACGCAGTGAAGAACAAATATGCCGTGTTTGACGGACGGGCGCAGCGGCAGGAATTCTGGTATTTCATGCTGTTCTATTTGCTCATTTATTTTGCCTTGTCCGTCGTTGATCAGGTGACAGGGGCTTTTAATGAGCAAACGGGTACCGGATTATTCAGCGGGATTTATGCGCTGGCCATGCTGATTCCATCTCTGGCCGTGGGGGCGAGGAGATTGCACGACACGGGGCGCAGCGGTTGGTGGCAGTTGCTTTCGCTGATTCCTGTCCTCGGCGTTTTGGTCCTGATTTTCTTTTTCGCGCAGGACAGCCAGCCCGGCGACAATCAATACGGGACTAACCCCAAGTCAGACCAACAGCCTATCTAGCGATGGATGCCGCGATTTGCGATTACAGCGTATCGCATTCGCGGCAAGCTTTCCCATCAGCCAGCCTTTTCTAAGGCAACAGTCGAGCAGGTCTTTCCAGGGCGACAGTCGATTCCCAGCCTCCGCCCAAAGCTTTGTAAAGCGCCGCCAGCGCAGTCGCCGTGGCGGTTTCGCTCTGCGCCAGACGGTCCTGGTCTTGCAACAGGCGCTGTTCGGTGTCCAGCACAGTCAAAAAGTCGGTCACGCCTTCCTGGAAACGCAAATGCGCCAGCTGGTGGGCTCTTTCGCTGGCTTTAGCGGCTGTGGTGAGCAATGCCCGCCGGGCCCGCTCGCGATTGTAGTTAACCAGTGCATTTTCCGTTTCCTCCAATGCATTAAGCACCGTTTGCTCGTATTGAGCCAGGCTGGCCTCGGCGCCGGCATCGGCGGCCTTGATGCGCGCGTACACTCGGCCCAGGTCCAGCGCGGCCCAACTGATTCTAGGACCGGCAGAGTAGGTGTCCGAGCCCGCCGCGCCGAGGCCCGACAGGGTGTTAGCCTCAAGGGAAATAGTACCGACGAAGGTGACGCGCGGGAAAAGATCGGCCGTGGCGACGCCGACGAGGGCCGTTGCGGCTGCCAGCGTGCGTTCGGCAATGCGAATATCGGACCGCCGGCGCAGCAGTTCTTCGGGATTGCCGATCTGGATAAGTTCGGGAATTTTGGGTATTGGCGCAGGCTGCTCCAGTTCCTTGGTCAGAGCATCCGGCAATTGGCCGGTCAGCACGCCGAGCCGATGGATAGCCCTAAAAATGGCGCTCTCCAGCGGCGGAATGATGGCCCGCGTGGAATCAAGCTGAGCCAAGGCTCTTGAGGTGTCGAGTTCCGTGCCGCGTCCGTTTTCAAGCCGGATGCGCGTTATTTCCAGCGTCTGGGTCTGGTTTTCGGCGTTCTTTCTGGCTACGGCCAACTGGTTTTGCAGGCCGCGCAGTTCAAAGTAGTTTCGGGCTACCTCGGCGATCAGGCTGACGCTGAGATCCCGAAGGCTGGCTTCCTGCGCTTCGACTTCATCGCTGCTCGCTTCGACGTTGCGGCGTACGCGGCCAAACAAGTCGACTTCCCAGAAAGCATCGAAACCGATGTTGTACAGTTTCAGTTCGCGCGGCACGAAGGCACGGTTGTTCAAAGAGCCGACGCTGCGTTTCTGCTCGTTATAATTGGCGTGCGAGCTGACAATGGGGAACAGGTTCAGGCCCGCTTCCATATACAGCGCCCGTGCTTCGCGCAGGTTGGCGCGGGCTGTTTCCAGGTCGCGGTTGTGCTGTATCGTCTGGTCTACCAGCGCCGTCAGCTGTTTGTCATCGAACAGCTTCCACCAGCTGACTTCTATGCCTTTCTGGGAAAATTCGGGCTGGCTGCCGTGGTGAAAGGTTTGGGGCATATCGGTTTTCGGCCTTTCATAGTCCGGGCCGACCGCGCAGGCACTCACCAGCGAGGCGGTCAGCAGGGCCATGACGACGCGGGATTGGGTTCTGTACTGGATCATAGTTCGGTACCGGAAGAAGGCTCATGAATCGGCAAGTTGCCGGTCTTGGGTCTGGATGGCCGCAGGCGCTGCGCCAGCGCCTGTACGGTCACATAGAAGACCGGCGTCAGCAGCAAGCCGAACAGGGTTACGCCAATCATGCCGCTGAACACGGCCGTGCCCAGCAGTCGCCGCGACTCTGCGCCCGCGCCTTCGGACACCACCAGCGGAAACACGCCCATGATGAAGGCGAACGAGGTCATCAAGATTGGGCGCAATCTGATTCGGGAGGCTTCCACGGCGGCTTCGAAGCGGTTGAGGCCGCTTTCCTGCCGCTGCTTGGCGAATTCCACGATCAAAATCGCGTTCTTGCTGGCCAGCCCCACTAGTACGATAAAGCCGATCTGCGTGAAGATATTGTTGTCCATATGGCTCAGCCACACGCCGGTCATGGACGACAGAATGCACATCGGCACGATCAGGATCACCGCGAACGGCAACGACCAACTTTCGTATTGAGCTGCCAGTGCCAGAAACACGAAGATAACGCTGAGCGGGAAAACGAGCAGGGCCACGTTGCCGGCCAGGACCTGCTGCAGGCTGAGCTCGGTCCATTCGAAGTCGAACCCGGGCGGCAGCTCCGCTTTCATCAGCTGGCTCATGATGTCGATGGCCTGGCCGGAGCTGACGCCGGGCAGCGTGCCGCCGTTGATCTCGGCCGCCGGATACATGTTGTAGCGCGTAATCTTGTCAGGTCCGGTAATTTCCTTGACATTGACCAGCGAGCCGAGCGGCACCATGCCGCCTTGCTGGTTGCGCGTCTTGAGCTCGGCAATGTCTTCAGGCTTCATGCGGAATTCGGAATCGGCCTGCGCCATAACCTGGTAAGTCCGTCCGAAGCGGTTGAAGTCATTGACATAGAGCGAGCCCAGGTAAATTTGCAGCGTGTCGAAGACTTCCTTCAAAGGCACATCCATGGATTTGGCGCGTGCGCGATCGACATCCAGGAACAGTTGCGGCACGTTCGACCGGAAGGTCGAGAACAGTCCCACCAGGCCGGGCTGCTGATTGCCTTTGGCGATCAGTTCCGAGTTGACCTGCTGCAAGGCATCGATGCCGGCATCGGTTCGATCCTGAATCTGCAGCTTGAAGCCGCCAACAGAGCTCATGCCCCGGATAGGCGGCGGCGCAAACACGGCGATATGGGCATCCTTGATCTGCGCGAGCCGCTGCTGGAGATTTTTGATCACGGCATCGGCATGCAGATTTTCGTGGCCGGCCCGTTGCTCGAAGTCATTAAGCCGGGCGAACATCGTGGCGACATTGGACTGGCTGGAGCCGCTCAGGATCGAGAAACCGGCATAGGCATTCAAATGCTTGACGCCTTCGGTCTCCAGCACGATGCGCGTTGCCTGCTGGACCACTTCCTGAGTACGCTCCAGCGAAGCCGCATCGGGCAGTTGCGCATACAGAATCAGATAGCCCTGGTCCTGCTGCGGGATGAAACCGGTCGGCACTTTTTCGAAAGCCAGGAAGTTGAGCCCGTTCAGCCCCACATAGAGCGCTAGCACGACCACAGTCATGCGGACCAGCCGCCCGACCAGGCGCGAGTAGCCTTCGCTGAACCGGTCGAAGAACTTGTTGAAGCCATTGAAAAACCAGCCGAACAGGCGATCGATCACACGCGTGAGCTTGTCTTTGTCGCCGTGCGCCCGATCCAGCAGCAGTGCGCACAGGGCAGGGCTCAGGGTCAATGAATTGAACGCCGAGATGGTCGCCGAAACGGCGATAGTCAATGCGAACTGCTTATAGAAAGCGCCGGATACGCCGGTAATAAAAGCCGTCGGCACGAACACGGCGATCAAAACCAGGGCCGTGGCGATAATGGGGCCTACGACCTCGTCCATGGCCTTGCGCGTAGCCTCCCGAGCCGACAGGCCCATGGAAATGTGGCGCTCCACGTTTTCCACGACGACGATGGCGTCGTCCACGACGATACCGATGGCCAGCACCAGGCCGAACAGCGACAGGGTGTTCAAGGACAGGCCCATGGCGGCCATGACGGCGAATGTGCCGATCAGCGAGACCGGCACGGCGAGCAGCGGAATGATCGTGGCGCGCCAGTTCTGCAGGAATATCACGACCACGACCACGACCAGCAATATCGCTTCGAACAGGGTCTTGACGACGGCGCTGATGGATTGCTGAATGAACACGACGGTGTCGTAGACCATGTTGTATTCAAGGCCTTCAGGGAAGCGCGTCTTCAGCCTTTCCATGGTTTCGACGACGGCTTTTTTGGTATCCAGTGCGTTGGAGCCCGGCAGCTGGAAAATGGCCAGACCCACGGTGGGATCGCCGTCCAGGAACAATCCCGAATTGTAATCCTTGGCGCCCAGCTCGATGCGGGCCACGTCCTTGAGCCGGGTTATCTGGCCGTCTTCGCCTTTCTTGATCACGATATCGGCGAACTGCTCGGCCTCCATGAGCCGGCCGAGCGTGCTGACGGTGTACTGAAAATCGGTGCTTTCCTTGTAAGGCGGTTGGCCGACCACGCCCGCCGCTACCTGGATATTCTGCTCGCGGATGGCGTTGATCACATCGCTGGCGGTCATATTGCGGGATGCTACCTGCTCGGGGTTCAGCCAGAGACGCATGCTGTAGTCGCGGGCGCCGAACACCATGATTTCACCGACGCCGGGCAGCCGCGCCAGCGTATCCTTGATTTGCAGCAACGCATAGTTGCTCAGGTAAACGCTGTCGTAGCGCTTGTCCGGAGAGACCAGGTTGACGACCAGGCTTAGGTCGGGGCTGCGTTTTTTGACGCTGATGCCTTGTCGTCTTACTTCTTCCGGCAATCTGGGTTCAGCCAGCGCCACTCGGTTTTGTACCAGCACCTGGGCTTTGTCCAGATTGGTGCCCGGCTTGAATGTCACCGTCAGGGCCATGAAGCCGCTGTTGGTGGACTGCGAGGACATATACAGCATGTCCTCGACGCCGTTGACTTCCTGCTCGATGGGCGTCGCCACGGTTTCAGCCACGACCTGGGCATTGGCGCCGGGATAGGTTGCGCTGATGACGACAGTGGGCGGCGCGATTTCCGGATATTGGGCAATAGGCAGACCAATCAGCGCCAGGCCGCCGACCAGAACAATCAGAATAGACAAGACCGATGCAAAGATCGGCCTATCAATAAAAAAGTGAGTGAAGCGATTCATGATTTATTGCTCTATCGGCTGCTCGGCGAGCGAAATACGTTCCGGATTCACCTTAATGCCCGGTCTGAGTTTTTGCAGGCCTTCGACGACGACCCATTCCTCGGCCTTCACGCCTTCCTTGATTACGCGCGACTGACCGATGCGGGCGCCCAGCGTCACTTTGCGGTATTCCACCTGGTTGTCTTTATTGACGACCCAGACGAAGCGTTGCGCCTGATCGGTCGCGATGGCTTTGTCGGGCAGCAGGATAGCCGGATAGGGGACACTGCCGCGCACGCGCATGCGGGCGAAAAAGCCGGGGCTCAGCAAGTCATCCGAGTTGGAGAACACGCCGCGCAGCGTTACTGTGCCGGTAGCCGTATCCTCGCGCGGCGAAATGTAGTCGAGGTTGCCCTGGTGCGGGAAGTCTGTCTCGTCAGCCACGGCCAACTGCACGGGCGCGCCGATGTGGCCGCCTCCGGTTTGCTGGGCCAGACGACGATATTTCAGCACCGAACGCTCATCGGCATCCACGTAAACATAGACGGGATCGGTAGAGACGATAAAAGTCAAGAGCGTGGCATCGGCGCCGCCGCCGCTGACCAGGTTGCCCTCGGTTATCAGTTCGCGGCCGATGCGGCCGTCAATCGGGGCGCGTACTTTGGTGAAGTCCAGGTTCAGCCGGGCCGTGACAACATTGGCTTCCGCGGACTGAACCGCCGCTGCGGCTTCTCGCAAACCTTTGCTGCGGGCATCGTGCTCTTCTTCGGAAATCGCTTTGGCGCGAAACAGGCGTTCGGCCCGCTCCAGGTCATTCTTGGCCAGCTCGCGCTTGGACCGCGCCCGTTCCAGCTCAGCCTCGGCATAGTTCAACTGGGCACTGAACGGCTTGGGGTCGATCAAGAATAACAGATCGCCTTTTTTTACTTTTTCCCCGGCTTTGAAGTTGACCTTTTCGAGATAGCCGCTGACCCTTGCCCTAACGTCTACCGAACTGACGGCTTCGATGCGGCCCGTGTACTCATCCCATTCAGTAACATCTTGAGCCAGGGGCTGGGCGATCTTGACGCCGGGCGCCTGGCCTTGAGCTTTTTGGGCTTCCGGATCGTTCTGTTCGCCGCATCCGGCTATCGCCAATAAGGTGATGAGAGTCAGCAGAACTTGCCGCGCATAATGCATTGATATCCCTGGCGAGTCTGGCCGACGGATGAGAGTCCATATGGGTGTTGCGTTTTTCATCCCTTTTGTACCTTGATCGTGAAAGGAAAAAATAAATGGTAAAACATATTACCGTTTAATTTACGGTATGATCATAGTCCGAGTCAACTAATGTTTTTATGAGTGAACAAATGATTAAATGCGGGCGCCCCCGTAAGGGCGAGGAGTGTCAGAGCCGTGACCGATTGCTGGATACGGCGCTCAAGCTGTTTCTTGAATGCGGCTATGGAAACCTGAGTCTGGAAACCATCGCCAGGGAGGCGCATGTGTCGATGCGCACTATTTACAATCAATTCGGCGGCAAGGCCGGGCTGTTCGGCGCGGTTATAAAGCGTGCCAGTGATCCGTTTATCGAGGTTCTGTCGGAGGAGCTTCTGGAGGGCCGGCCGGAGGAGGCTCTGACGGCTTTCGCCAGACAGTTTCTGTTCGGCATTACGCGACCGGACGCGGTACGCATACGCGCCATACTGATAGGCGAATCATTGCAATTTCCGGACCTTGCCATGCAGTTCTATGAACAAGGGCCACAAAGAACGCTGGATCATCTTGAGCAGTTTTTTATCCGGCAGCAGAAAGTCGGCTATTTTTCCGACGTGGATCCGTATTTTCTTGCCGAACAATTTATAAGCGCATTGCGCGGTGAAAAGGTTTTTAAGCTGCAGCTCGGCTTAGGCTCAACGCCGGATGAGGCGCAAATTGATAGCTGGGCCCGGCAGGCTACGCGCTTGTTTCTGCATGGCTGTTTGTCAAATGGACAGGATAGTTCTGCCAGTGATTAGTCTAAGCGTCATCCGGATGCGCTGGCGCCATCATAAAAGGAAAAACTGAAGAGAAAAATCTCCCAGGCACAACGCCTTGGGAGTCATCAAATGATAGTTGAGGGAAGCAATATGAAGGGAATGTTCAGGGATAATTACATCAGTTTCGCATTATTCCTTTTACGGTTTTGGTTTACGTTGCTGGCAATGGTGGCTGTTGCAAATAGAGTGGACGAGATAATGTATTCGCCTGAAACAAAACCGTAAAGGCCTGTTATGAATACCAAACCAGTCAAAATATCTTTAGATAGATCGTTCATTTTTCAGTTCTTCGTAAAAAATAATAGCTGTTCTTGAGGATGAGATCACTATACAGTCGGCGCATATGATTAACAATATGTCAAAAATAAGATAAATTGTTTCTTTTGTGGATACAATCATGTCGCACTAATTTAATATTAGTAGGATAGAGGGCAATGAAATCAATGGCATGTGAACTGGTCTAATTTTTAGTAAAATTCAAAACGGCTGAAGATTATGAAAGTTCCGTTAGGCTTGTCGTATCAAATGTCTTGCAATTAGTACTGCTACTAAACTGATAAATGATGAATTCACCGAAAACATTTGCTTCCCTGGTTGAACAGCATTCCTTTAAAGGCAAGAAGACAGCGCCATTGTGTAATTTTTCATTTTTTCTGGGAGCCGGTTTTCCTAAGTCGTGGGATGAGCGATTCCCTTTGGAAAATCAGTTGTTTGAGTTCAAATACAAGGAGTGGATGCCTCGCGGCAGGGCTCTGGAGCAATTTCTTACGCTCAATAATTATCAGGTGCATGGACTGGATATAACCTGCGAGCTTTTTAAAGACATCGTTTACCAGATCGGCATGATGAAAAAGTATGCCGCCGTCAGATCGAGATATCTGGACGAACAGAATATCGCCATCGTTGAAAACGAGCTCAAGGCGCTGATCGTCGAAAAATTTAAAAACATGGCGCCTACGTACCCCGTTAATCCTGATCTCGACAAATTTTGTTTCGACACCCGATTGACCGATGACCAGCAGATTATACTGCAGCTTTTTTTACGGCTGCTTAGAGATGCCGATGGTTCAGAGAGTTTGCCTGAAGGCGTAAGACCGCATTTCATCACCACAAACTACGACGCCACCATTGAGGCTATTCTGGACAATTGCGCGGGGCCGGATGACTCATTTTTACGATATACCTATCGGGGGATCACGCCGCGGCAGTGTTCCGGCAAAAGCAGGGCTACAACGATACACGATCATGGCTTTGTCAATAATCTGCTGAAAATCAATGGCGGGTTTGAGATTTATGAAACCCCGGCAGGCTACGAATTCGATTACAGCGAGAGAGACTTCGCCAGTCTGAAGTTAAATCCGCCGCAAATCATGCTGCCGTCGCATGAGCAGGATTATCAGCAAAACTATTTTCAGGCCATCTTTCCGAAGGTTATCCGGCTGCTGCACGAATCGACTGTGCTGGTGATCGTCGGCTACAGTCTGTCCGAAGAAGACGCACTAGTGCGGCTGATTCTCAAACAGTTCGCGGAAGATCGCAGCGACGGTTATAACAAGGTGGTGTTTTATATCGACTTGGCTATCGATGATACGCAAATCAGCAGGGTTAATAAGATCTTTCACTATTCCGGAGAACGAAGAGGATTGACAGTTATTCCTTACACCGGCAAGTTCTCGGCCTGGGCAGGAGCTGTACTGGATAATCTGAACTGGATAATCTGAACTGATTGTGTCGAATGGCGTTATTAATACTGATGTTATGCAGTCAGTTGAATACAGATCGGTTTAGCAAAGTGTCGTGCGACGGATTTATTTGATCAAGTTTACCGCACCTACCAGCCTGTGTAGGTTGGGTTGGAGCTTTAGCGGAAACCCGGCATGGGCGGCCGAAATGCTGGGTTAGCAGCCCAGCCTACCGCCTGCGATGCGCTGTAGGTACGAATTCACTTGCGCCCCATAGGCATCAACTATTTTTATCGAGTCATTCAAGTCCGGAAGTTTGCTGGAGCCAAAGGGTATTAGCTCCAGCGGGCATCTTTCGCGTGCAATGGACAGCTTTTACTTTCTCTCTACCAGAGACACGTCTCTCACCGCACCCTTGGCAGCAGAGGTGGTCATGGCGGCATAGGCTCTAAGCGCAGCCGATACGTTGCGCTGACGGCCGACCGGTTTCCAAGCCTGCGGGCCTCTGGCGATCATCGCGGTGCGGCGGCGCTCGAGTTCTTCGACAGACACGGCCAGATGGATACGGCGATTGGGGATATCGATTTCTATCGTATCGCCTTCTTCCACCAAACCGATAGCGCCGCCTTCGGCCGCTTCAGGCGAAGCGTGGCCGATACTCAGACCGGAGGTACCGCCGGAAAAACGGCCATCGGTAAGCAGTGCGCAGGCTTTGCCCAAGCCTTTGGATTTCAGATAACTGGTCGGATACAGCATCTCCTGCATGCCGGGGCCGCCTTTCGGGCCTTCGTAGCGGATCACAACCACGTCGCCCGGCTGGATTTTATCGCCAAGAATGCCGGCAACCGCGGCATCCTGACTTTCGAATAGGCGGGCGCGGCCGGTAAACTTGAGGATGCTGTCGTCTACCCCGGCAGTCTTGACGATGCAGCCATCCAACGCAATGTTGCCGTGCAATACCGCCAGGCCGCCGTCCTGCGAGTAAGCGTGCGCCTTGTCGCGGATACAGCCGTTGGCGCGGTCATCGTCCAGTTTCGGATAGCGCTGGGACTGTGAAAAGGCGACCGTGGTAGGTATTCCGCCGGGTGCGGCACGGAAAAGCTCCTTGACTGCTTCGTCCTGGGTGCGTTGGATGTCCCATTGTTCCAGCGCGGCGCCCAGGGTGGCGCTATGCACGGTCGGCACATCGCGGTTGATGACGCCGGCGCGATCGAGTTCACCCAAAATGCCCAGCACGCCGCCGGCGCGATGAACGTCTTCCATATGATATTTCTGCGTAGCCGGTGCGACTTTGCACAGGCAGGGCACGCGCCGCGAAATCGCGTCGATATCCGACATCGTAAAATCGACTCCGGCCTCGTGCGCCGCCGCCAGCAAGTGCAACACGGTATTGGTGGAACCGCCCATGGCCACATCCAGACTCATGGCATTTTGAAACGCTTCGAATGTCGCGATCGAGCGCGGCAGCACGCTGGTGTCATCTTGTTCGTAATAGCGCTTGGCCAGTTCGACGATCAGGCGGCCGGCGCGCAGGAACAACTGCTCGCGGTCGGCATGCGTGGCCACCAGCGAGCCGTTGCCGGGCAAGCTTAATCCCAGCGCTTCGGTCAGACAGTTCATGGAGTTGGCCGTGAACATGCCTGAACAGGAGCCGCAGGTAGGGCAGGCGGAGCGTTCCACCGCAGCCACTTGCTCGTCGCTGATGCGATCGTCGGCCGCTTCCACCATCGCATCCACCAGATCCAGCGCGCGGATTTCGCCTTTCCAGTTAACCTTGCCCGCTTCCATGGGGCCGCCGGACACGAACACTACAGGGATGTTCAGGCGCAAAGCGGCCATCATCATGCCCGGGGTGATTTTGTCGCAGTTGGAAATGCAGACCAATGCGTCGGCACAGTGCGCATTGACCATGTACTCCACGCTGTCGGCGATCAGGTCGCGGCTAGGCAAGCTATAAAGCATCCCCTCATGGCCCATGGCGATGCCGTCATCCACGGCTATGGTGTTGAATTCCTTGGCCACGCCTCCGGCTTTTTCGATTTCCGCCGCGACGAGCTGGCCCATATCTTTCAGATGCACATGGCCGGGCACGAACTGGGTAAAGGAATTGGCAATGGCGATGATGGGTTTGGAAAAGTCTTCATCTTTCATGCCGGTGGCGCGCCACAGGGCACGCGCACCCGACATGTTGCGGCCGAAAGTGCTAGTACGGGAACGGTATTGGGGCATAGTAAATCTCGAAGGATCTTAAGGTTTGAAATTGAAGCGCTAGATGATACTCCAATCGAACGTTTATCTCCACTGACGCCGCGACGCGCTGGAAGCCAGTTTCCATAAATGCGCGGCCGCCAAAGCCCGCCACGGTGCGAAGTTTTCCAGCCATTGCCGGGTTTGGTTTTCATCCACCGGCTCAACGTGGTTCAGTAATATCTGCAAGCCGCGGCGGACTGCGGCATCACCATGCAGCGAACCGTCCAGCCAACCGTATCCGCGCAATAGTGCATAATCGACAGTCCAGGGGCCTATGCCGCGAATTTTCAATAATTGTTGACGAATTTGTTCTATCGGCGGCTCCTTCAGATCGTCATTCAGTTCCAATTCACCGGACACTATTTTTTGGCTCACAGCCAGCAAAGTCTGCGCCTTGCTTTGGGAAAAACCGGCCCGGCGCAAGTCGCCGCTGCTTAAATCCGCTACATGCCGTGCATCCGGGTAGCAATAGAGGCCGCCGGAATGCTGTAATCCGACCAACTGAATGAATTTACGGCGTATTGAAATAGCGGCGGCAACGCTGATTTGCTGCCCGGTGATCGCCCAAGTCAAGGCTTCAAATGCCGATGCCGAGACTGGCACGCGTAATCCGGTTTGTTTTTTGACCAGCATTCCAAGCTGGGGATGCTGACTGACACTTTCCTCGAAAACAGCAATGGGCTGATTTAATCCGAGCATGCGCAATGCCAGCGTGGATAATGCGTCAGCTTCGAATGAAGCTGATGGATGATCGATGCTGAGTTCTACTTCAGCGCACTGGGATGAAAACCGGAGCGTCAAGCAGGCCGGTGAACCTTGCCAGACGATCCCTTTGCGCACTCGGTCGGCATCTACGGCTTCGGCAACAGATAAAGTATCGCGCGCATGGAAAGACAGAATATCGGTTATCCGGTAATTCGCAGGCAGCGGCAGTGTGCAAGCCATCACATGGGTCTTCATGCCGGGTTCTCTCTCCGCAACAGTTCGGCTTTGCGCTTCACGCCCCAACGGTAACCGGACAAGCCACCATCGGAGCGGACTACTCTATGGCAAGGAATGGCTACCGCCAAGGTATTGGCCGCACAGGCGCCCGCCACCGCTCGTACTGCTTTGGGCGCGCCGATGCGCTGTGCAATATCGGTGTAGCTCGCTTTCTCGCCGACCGGGATTTGCCGCAAAGCCTGCCAAACCCTTTGTTGAAATGCAGTGCCGCGTATGTCCAGCGGTAAATCCAGGCCAATCGCCGGGGCTTCGACAAAGCCAACCACTTCAGCGACCCATTGATCGAACTCATGATCGCCGCCGATGAGTTTGGCTTGGGGGAAACGGTCTCGTAACTCCCGAGCCAGGAGATCCGGACCGTCGCCCAAGGTGATGGCGCAAATGCCGATTTCGCTGGCCGCCACCAGAATAGAACCGAGCGAGCATTCACCCAAAGCAAAACGAATCCGGCTGTTGGCGTTGTAACCGGCATGAGCGCGGGCAAGTACAGCCTGCCGACGAGGATCATCCTCTGTTTTCAAATAATGTGTGCTAATCGGTTTCGGCATCTGAATTTTCGTATTCGTTGATATTTGCCGATTAATTTAACAAACCGTTGCTGTTAAACATTCCGAGTTTTGCTCTCAAAAACCGGCTTGGCTGCGTGTTGATGAAGTAGGAGCTGTACTTATCACTTGTTTGAAACATTATAAGTTTATGGGCATGGAAGTTGTATAAAAGTTATGCATTGAAAGAAAATGTCAGGGTAGAACAAGGCGGGTTAAAACATTCCGCCACCGGAAAGCCAGTTCGTGATAAGAACGAATTGAAGCGTTTTTGGCGCTGCCGCTGTCCGAGTTGAAAAGTGCCCCGTTCCGTTTGAAAGAGGAGTTGGACCGGATCGGCACGCTGTCATAATTGCTGTTTGAATAATTCAATAAAAATTTCGAATGGAAATTATCCAGGTAGTCGTTCCCGTAGCACGTTACGGCAACGGCATGTTGTATTGAGGTCGACGTTGTGGCAGCCATCATGGCCGCCATTATGCAAGCGTTCCACGGTTCAAGGAGGGGCCGACAGGCGTTGAACGGCTATGTGCCTAACTAACTTATTAAGATAGGGAGAATGTCTATGTTAATACGAGATTATATGACTACCAATCCGATTACCGTCAGGCCGGAAACTCCGGTTAAAGAGGTGGCGGACCTGCTGATCGCCAATCGTATCAATGGCGTTCCCGTTGTCGACGATGAGGGCAAATTGCTCGGCATTGTTACAGCTGAAGATTTGATTCACCGCGGGCTCGACGAGCGGCTCAAACCCCGCGATTCCATCTGGAAGGAGAATTTCTGGGTTGCCTTCTTTGGTCCTAAAAACATGCAGTCTGACAAGGCTCAGGGGCATACTGCCGCCGAGATAATGGCTCAGGATGTGTACACCGTTAAACCGGACATGCGCCTGTTCATGGCGGCCCGGCTTATGGTGGATCATGAGGTGACATCGTTGCCCGTAGTGGAAGCCGGAAAACTGGTGGGCGTTATTTCCCGAATCGACCTTCTGGCTCGCTGGGAAGAACTGGAAAGCCATTTGAAAAGAGAAGAATAATGCGCTGGTTATCTTACTGATTGTTCTTGTCACCATCGTGCCGGTCCTGACTGCCGCGCGGGTTGGGCACCGGCAGGCGTTCTGGCTTATGCCTTCATGTCCTTTGTGGTGAAACATTCAGGCTGATAGCATCAAAAATTATCAGTAGCTGATTATCAACTATTTTTCCAAAAACCTCATTTTATATTATAATTTTCTAATAAGGTTTGGCTGCTCAGGTCTTTTTGTACATATTTTGTCTAATTATAATTAGACAAAGGCCGGGCTACTGATTATTATGGGATGAAGATTAGGTGGAGAATCAGGCGGTTATCGCTTCCGAAGTGCCGCTTAGTTCATGCGCTGTTAATTTGCTAGGTTAAAAATAACCTAATAAAATCAATATGTTATTATCCTATCGATCAGATTGTAATCTAACTAGGCTTACAAAGACGTCATTATTATGACCTATTTAGATAAACTGCGGTCAAAACAATGAGTTAGGCAATGCTTAACCTATCGCCCCTCAAATCATTTCACAGTGAGTCTTGGCATGAAGTCGTTGCAGGAAATCAGCAAAGTTATAGATTCAGATCGGATCAGTGATATGCCGAAATCAAGACAAGCCATAAAAACAACGCCCGAAGAATCAGCCCGAAAAAGTTGGGGTTTATATGAGCCTCAGGTTTTTTTATGAAAAATTTCAACCGCTTCCCTATAGCTAGATATTCTCTTTGAGGATGTCTTGATGATTAGGCCTGGGTTTTAACATCGTGCTTTGCTAACGGAGGATGGAGTGCACGGGCAAAGCGCAGTAAAACCTGATATGGAACTGATAAGGAAAAAGGCGAGATACATTTTTTTTACGTATCTCTTCAATTCTGCAAGTTAATATAAGTAATTGTCTATAATGATATTTTTATGCATAAAACCAAGCAGTGCCCATAAGCACTCAGACATCGCCAAGGTGTTGATCGTACCGCCAAAGCCAGGAGACAAATCATGAAGAAATATTCAATGAATTTACTGCTTTGGGGTGTTGTTTTGATCGCGGCGGCGGTAATCATTACCCGGCTGAACTCAACCCCTCCAACGGATAACTCCATAGCCTATTCAAGTTTTATTGAAAAAGTCAAACATCGTCAGGTTGAGCGGGTGGAAATTCTGGGGAATCTCATCAGAATCCGCACATCGGAAGGTCAAACCTTCGAGACTATTAATCCTGATGATCCCCACCTTATTGATGATCTGCTCGAAGCCGGTGTCCAGATAAAAACCTACGCACCAGAACAACAATCATTTCTTGCGCAATTATTTATATCCTGGTTTCCTGTATTGCTGCTGGTTGCTATATGGGTCATCTACATGCGCAGAATGCCTGGCGGAGGTGTGGGAGGCAGCATGAACTTTGGCAAAAGCAAAGCCAAAATGCTGACCGAAGACAATATGACCGTCAAATTTGAAGATGTCGCCGGCTGCGAAGAAGCCAAGGAAGAGGTGGTCGAACTGGTGGACTACCTGAGAGATCCTCACAAGTTTCAGAAACTGGGCGGCAAAATGCCGCGCGGCGTGTTAATGGTCGGCCCTCCCGGTACCGGTAAAACCCTGCTGGCGCGTGCCATTGCCGGTGAAGCCGGAGTTAAGTTTTTCAGTGCTTCCGGTTCCGATTTCGTCGAAATGTTCGTCGGCGTTGGCGCCTCTCGGGTCAGGGATATGTTCACTCAGGCTAAAGAGCATGCGCCCTGCATTATCTTTATCGACGAAATCGACGCCGTTGGCCGTCAACGCGGCGGTGCCGGCGCGGGGGGCGGCAATGAGGAGCGCGAGCAGACGCTCAACCAGTTGCTCGTGGAAATGGACGGTTTTGACGGTAATGAAGGCATCATCGTTATTGCCGCGACCAACCGGGCCGATATTCTCGATAAAGCGCTGCTCAGGCCGGGGCGTTTTGACCGTCAGGTAAATGTCGGGCTGCCCGATGTGCGCGGCCGTGAGCAGATTTTGAATGTGCACCTCAAGAATGTGCCGGTTGCCGAAGATGTCGAGCTGAAGTACATAGCGCGCGGCACGCCGGGATTCTCAGGCGCGGAACTGGCCAATATAGTCAATGAAGCGGCGTTGTTTGCAGCCAGGGCCAATAAGGAAGAAGTCAACATGCAGGATCTTGAGAGAGCCAAGGACAAGATTCTGATGGGCGCCGAGAAACACACCATGGTTATGTCGGAAGACGATAAGTTATTAACGGCTTATCACGAAGCCGGGCATTGTATCGTCGGGCAGAAGTCGCCCGATCACGATCCGGTCTATAAGGTCAGCATCATGCCTAGAGGCCGGGCGCTCGGCATCACCATGTTCTTGCCGGAAAGAGATCAGTACAGCGCCAGCAAACGTAAACTGGAGAGCCAGATAGCGGGTCTGTTCGGCGGCAGAATTGCCGAACTGATGATTTATGGTGGCGACCGCGTGACCACCGGGGCTTCCAATGATATCGAGCGCGCAACCGAGCTGGCCCGCAATATGGTGACGCGCTGGGGATTTTCGGACAAACTCGGGCCGCAGGTTTACGGCGAGGAGGCCAGCCAGCCTTTCATGAGATATTCCGGCTCTCAGGGCGGTCCCGTTTCCAGTAACGTCGCTCACATGATCGACGAGGAAATACGTCTGGTCATCGACCGCAACTATCAACGGGCGGAAATCATTCTGCAGGAAAACATCGACATCCTGCATAAAATGGCCGATGCACTGATGAAATGGGAAACACTGGATCACCAGCAAATCGAGGATCTAATGGCGCGCAGAGACGTCAGACCGCCTCAGGACGGAAACGATTATCAAGGCAATCAGTCTAATTCGGGTAGCAAAGGGCAGAAAAAAGCAGATGCCGACAAGACTACCGAACAGATTTGAGGTGCGCTCATTCTGGGGGGGATTAAGGTTTCCCCCTCTTTTTGAATCAGAACTACTTGATCCGGTTAAGAGTAGTCATGAAGCGAAGTTTGAATGCGTAAACGGTCCAGAATCAGTTTGAAGTGTTCATAGTTCTGAACGCTTAAAGCGCCAACCTCATCCAGGACGGCTTGATAATCGGATGTCGCTCTCCCGCCGGCAATGAGAGCGACATCTTTCCCTACCAGTTTGTTCAGACGTCTTATCTCTCTATTGATGACAGGGTCATCAGTGCTGAAACTGATGCTGACTGCTACCGCGCAAGCGCGGGCATATTTAACGGCGGCGGCAATTTCTTCAGCCGGCAGATTGGGTCCCAGATAAGTGACGTGCCAGCCTTTGAATTCGGCGATAATCGTGGCGAGCAAGGCGCCTATTTCATGTAATTGGCCTAGCGGCGTGCTCATAATTAAGCGTGGAGCCTGTTTTGAGCAGGGCACGCTGGATCTCAGGATATAAGCCAGAGAACGGATTATGGCCGTAGCCATGTGTTCATGCGCCGGCCTCAACAAACCGGCTTGCCAACTTTCACCAATCTTGTTCAATAAAGGCGTCAGCAAGTGCTCGATAAAGGGCATTGGCCCTAGTTCAGCAATAGCATTTTCACAATGACCTTCCAGTACCGCGGCTTCGAAAGCAATGATGGCACTGAAGCATTTCTCCAGATACTCTTCCGCCAGATCGCGATTGTCTGCGCGTATTGGAGTGACAACGCCCATCGGCTGTTTTGCCGTGTGGGTATCTCTTTTGAGCAGAGACTGCAATTCATCCAAAGAGAGTCTGGCAATCCGGCCGATACTGTGACCATTGCTTATAGCCTGGTTGAGCAATTTTAATCTGGCGATATCCTGGTCGGTATAGACACGCTGTCTGCCCGCTGTGCGGGAAGGCGTCACGGCTTCATAGCGTCTTTCCCAGGCCCTGATCAGGTCGGTTTTGACACCGGAACGTTTTGAAACGGTACTGATTAAATATTGCGCTGGCTTGGCCTGATCTTCATTCATGCACGAGAGAGTGATAGGGTTTTTAAAAAATTATACCACAACACTTTTACAAAAATTTGACGCTGGACAATATTTAAAGTGCTTTAATACATTGTATTTCTTAGTTATTGAATAGATTGAATTTAATAGTGGAGGTTATTTTTGTTGAGCGATTATTTAGCCAGTCCCATGGGCCGTTTCAAGTTTTCCAGAACTTAAATCTCAGATTGGTGATCTGAATGTAGGAAGTAGTCGATGGTTTTTATTTGGAAGCGAGGAAATCAATAAGCGAATTTTGATCCAAAGCCGTAAGCACGGGTGGTGCTTAATTAGTAGAAGCCACAAGCCACGAGGAGGTTGAGCGATGAGTCTATTAGATGCTGTTCTAGGAAAGCAGAATGCGGACATGGTTGCCAAGTTGGCGCAAAGCGTCGGTATTGATCAAAGCGATGCGCAGAATATTGTCAGGCAATTGTTGCCTGCTGTCTCCAGAGGAATCAAATCCAACACTACAAGCGGCGAAGGACTGCAAGGGCTGTTGAACGCCCTACAGACCGGCAGCCATGAACGTTATATTGATCATCCCGAAGCATTGCAAGAAGAAACTGCAAAAGCGGACGGAAACGCAATTTTGAGCCATATTTTCGGCAGTAAGGATGTCAGCCGCAATGTGGCGGCTCATGCCGCCCAGGAAACAGGCGCAGATACGGGCATTGTCAAGCAGTTACTGCCCTTGGTGGCAGCGGTGGTCATGGGCGCCTTGAGCAAGCAGACGTCCGGTAAGACCTTATCCGCCGATTCAGCCCAAAACTATGGACAAGCCGGGGCCAATTCGTCGGGTAATTGGATCACGTCTTTTCTGGATGCGGATAAAGATGGCGATATCACCGATGATTTATTGAATCTTGCCAAGAAATTCTTTTAATCGCTTTTCAAACAAGCACTGGAGGATGATATGGGACTATTAGATTTTGTTAAAGATATCGGCGGCAAATTGTTCAATAGGGATGACGAGGCCGCGGCTAAAATTACGGAACATATTATGGCCAGTAACCCGGGAATCAGTGATTTGGGTGTTACCTACAAAGACGGCGAAGTGACCCTGATCGGTAAGACCGATAGCGCGGAAGCGGCGCAGAAGGCCGTGCTGATGGCCGGGAACGTCAAAGGCGTCACTAAAGTCGTGCCGAAAATCGACATCGTTGAAGCGACCTCGGCAGGCCAGGATGCCGCATCGGCGTTGGAACCTGCAAATGTCGAGTACTACGTGATTGCCAGCGGCGACACTTTATCGAAAATTGCCAAGAAATATTATCACGACGCCAATCAATATCAGCGCATCTTCGAAGCCAACCAGGAAGTCATCAAAGATCCGGATTTAATCTACCCGGGCCAGAAAATTAGAATTCCATTAGGTTGACGATTATTTAACTGCTCGAAAGGCAGCCGGCATACTCTTTCATCCTCGGATGAAAGAGCATGCCTTATAGTCAGTTAAGCGATAGTCGAATTGATGGATGCAAATTCGGCTTGATATAAGAAAGCCCGTCTTCAATCCCTTCAGTTTCAATATGAATTTTCCGGCAAAGCCATACTAAAGTTTTCTGATTCGTTCTCAAGTATCTGAAATGGACAATTAGCCTTTAATGCTAGGAATCTTGCTCGACGATTGGAGTCTAGTGTTAGAGGAAAACAGCTATGATCAGATTGATTTTTGCAAGTACAGCTCTGAAAGACTGGAATGCCGAAGAACTGTTAGGGCTTTTGAAAACCTGCCGCACCAATAACAGCGCCAGAGATATTACCGGCGCACTTATTTATTTGCACAGGACTTTTTTTCAGATCCTGGAAGGCGATGAGCAAGCTGTTGATGAAACCTTTGAAAAAATACAAAAAGACACGCGGCACAAAGACGTTACCCAGATTGAAAGAAAACCGATTGCCGAACGGGATTTTCCCTACTGGAGCATGGGATTTGAGAAGCTGGACGAACGCGATTTGAATACTTTCAAAGACTTCCCCCATTTTTTTGACAAGGAATTTACGCCTGCCGGCATTGCTGCGCACCGAGGTATAATCGACCCCTTAGTCAACCTTCTGCGTGTCAAACTGATCAAGCATGTGAGCGTAACGAAGCATGAAGAACTGCCTATAGATCACGAAGACTCGTTTATTCAGTTCCTGCATCGCACGATTCGCACGGGCGTCAAGTTTCTGGCCATGCTGATGACTTTTGTGATACTGCTCGGCATTGTCGATGTCATCTATGTGATTTACGAAAAAATGACAACGCCGCCTTTTCTGCTGATGACCACTGATGAAATCCTGGATACTTTCGGCGCATTTCTGGCCGTACTGATCGCCATTGAGATTTTCTTGAATATCACTTTGTACATCCGCAGCGATGTGATTCCCGTCAAGCTGGTGGTGGCGACCGCTTTGATGGCGGTTGCACGGAAAGTCATCGTCTTTGATTATAAGCATTTGCCTTATGAATATGTCGGTGCAACGGCACTGGTTGTTGTGGCATTGGGCATTACTTATTGGTTGATTCAGAAAAAGGAATAGCGCCTGAAACTGCGTGGAACCAATAGTGTCAATGGATTCAATACAGGCTCTGCTGGCCTATGGACGGCAGAAAACTCAAATTTTTTACGAAGAGATAAGATGAAAAAGGAATGCGAAAAACCTATTAACCTCTAGCTGACTGGAATGGTTATGACAGGCAAAACAGACCCCCTTTATCTGCTTCTGATCAGTGTTCACGGCCTGATTCGCGGCCACGATCTTGAACTGGGTCGTGATGCCGATACCGGCGGCCAGACCAAATACGTCGTTGATCTGACCCGGGCGCTGGCGTTACGCGACGATGTAGAGCGCGTCGATCTGGTAACCCGGCAGATCATCGATGCCAATATCAGCGCCGACTACGGCGAACCGGTTGAGCGGCTTCAGGATAAGGCCCGCATCATTCGTATCGCCGCAGGTCCGGACGGCTATTTTCGTAAAGAGGAGCTCTGGGATTATCTGGATATATTCGCAGACAATCTGCTGCACTGGCTGCACCAGCAGCCGCGCATGCCCGATGTACTGCACAGTCACTATGCCGATGCGGGCTACGTGGCCATGCGTCTGGCTCATCTGACCGGCATTCCGCTGATTCATACCGGGCATTCCCTGGGACGCGACAAACGCGGCCGGCTGCTGGCGACGGGATTGCTCAATGAGTCCATTGAACAACGTTACCATTTATCCCGGCGCATCAATGTCGAGGAAGATGTTCTGGCCAATGCCGAATTGGTCATTACCAGCACGAACAACGAAATCGCCGAGCAGTACGAGCTTTACGACTATTACCATCCCGAGCGCATGGTGGTCATCCCGCCGGGCACTGATCTGGATCAGTTTCATGCGCCGGACGGTTCGGAGATAAACACAGCGATTCACAAGAGCCTGACGCGATTTTTGAAAGAACCCGAAAAGCCGATGATCCTGGCGCTATCGCGCCCGGATGTGCGCAAGAACATTGCGACTCTGATTGAAGCCTACGGCGAATGTCCGAAATTGCAGCGACTGGCCAATCTGGTCATCGTGGCCGGCTGCCGCGACGATATCCGCGAAATGGATGAAGGCGCCCAGTCCGTGCTCACGGACATCCTGCTCCTGATCGACTGCTACGATCTGTACGGGCGCATTGCGCTCCCCAAACACCACAACCAGGAAGACGTTCCGGTTATCTACCGTCTGGCGGCTTTATCGAAAGGCGTGTTCGTCAATCCGGCGCTGACCGAACCGTTCGGCCTGACTCTGCTGGAAGCGGCGGCATGTAGTTTGCCGCTGGTCGCGACCGAAAACGGCGGCCCTGTCGATATTATCGGCAACTGCCATAACGGTCTGCTCATCGATCCGCTCGATAAACAGGCCTTGGCTGAAGCGCTTATGGCACTGCTCAAAGACCGGCAGCAGTGGCGGACATTTTCAGAGAACGGCCTGACCAATGTCCGTAAATATTATTCCTGGCAGGCGCATGCCGAGAAGTACGTGAACAGCATCAGGCCCTTGCTCGGCCAGCAGATGCCGCTGCCCAAAGTCGCCCGCTCACGCAACTCCCTGCGCTATCAGGACCGGGCCATCTTCACCGATATCGATCAGAGTCTGCTCGGCAACCCGGAAGGCTTGCTGGAATTTGCCCGCTATATCCGCGACAAGCGCAGGCATGTCTTTTTCGGCATCGCAACCGGGCGACGGCTCGACTCGGCTCTTGCGGCGCTGAGGAAGCACCGTATCCCGACACCGGACGTATTGCTGACCAGCCTGGGCACGGAAATCTACTACGCGCCCCATATCACGGCCGATATGGCCTGGGCCCGGCACATCGATCACTATTGGAATCCAGGAGCTATCCGCAGGATCATGAGTGAAATGCCTGGCCTGACCTGGCAGCCCAAGAACGAGCAAAGCCGTTTCAAAATCTCGTTCTATTACAATGCGGATATTGCGCCGTCCCCGGACGAGATCAATGCGCGGCTGCGTCAGGAAGAACAGGTTGTCAATGCACGGCTCGCTTTCGGGCAATATTTCGATATCGTGCCGGTGCGCGCTTCCAAGGGGCTGGCATTGCGCTATTTCTCCCAGCAGTGGAACATTCCGCTGGGACGGATACTGGTCGCCGGCGGATCGGCCGCCGACGAGGACATGATGCGCGGCAATACGCTGGCCGTCGTCGTGGCTAACCGGCACCGCGAGGAACTTGCGCAACTGGATGAACCGGAGCGTATTTATTTCGCACGGCAACCTCATGCGCTGGGCATTATCGAAGCTATCGAGCACTATGATTTTTTCAACAACAATGACTGAACGGCTGTTAATCTGTACCGATCTTGACCGCACGTTGCTGCCGAACGGCAATGCGCCGGAATCGGCACCGGCCAGGGTGCTGTTCGCGGCCCTGGCCGCGCGCCCGGAAGTGCTGCTGGCTTATGTTTCAGGGCGGCACAAGGCGCTGGTGGAGCAGGCGATAGCCGAATACGAACTGCCGCGTCCCGACTTCGTCATCGGCGATGTCGGCACCAGCATTTATGCGATAACGGCCGAGGGCTGGCAGGAATGGCCGCAATGGATAGCAGCCATCGCGCCCGACTGGGCCGGCCGCGAACATGCCGACATGCGGCGGATGTTCGAGCATCTGGCGGATCTAAGGTTGCAGGAAAGTGCCAAGCAGAACCGCTTCAAGCTCAGTTATTATGTGCCGATAGAGGCCGATCTGCCCCGGCTGATGGCGGCGATGCGCGGCCTGCTAGGGGAGCAGGGCATCCGGGCCGACCTGATCTATAGTGTCGATGAGACCGGTCCAATCGGATTGCTGGACGTGCTGCCGGCCAGCGCCACTAAAGTCCATGCCATCGAATTTTTGATGCGGGAGTTAGGGGTCGGCATCGAAAATACCGTGTTCGCCGGCGACAGCGGCAATGATCTGCCGGTGCTGATCAGTCCGATCCGGTCGGTGCTGGTTGCCAACGCCAGCGCCGATGTGCGCAGGGAAGCCCAGGCGTTGGCAACGTTGCGCGCGACCGGCAGCGCGCTTTATCTCGCCAAAGGCGGTTTTATGGGTATGAACGGCAATTACAGCGCCGGTATTTTAGAAGGTGTCGCACATTATCTGCCGCACACGCAACAATGGATGAAAATTAATGACTAATAAACCTATTACAGTGTTCGGCGAAGTGTTGTTTGATCATTTTCCCGACGGCAGCTGCGTGCTCGGCGGCGCACCGTTCAACGCGGCGTGGCATTTGCAGGCTTTCGCCCAGGCTCCGCGTTTTATCAGCCGCATCGGCCGGGACCCGTTAGGCGATGCCATTGAAGCGGCCATGCGGGCATGGGGCATGACTGTGGCGGGCCTGCAACGCGATAGCGAACATCCCACCGGCTCGGTGCAAGTCATGATCGACGATGGCGAACCCCGTTACGCGATCTTGCCGGCACAGGCCTATGACTTCATTGCTGCCGATGAGCTGGCCGTGGAAATACACGATGGTTTGCTTTATCACGGCACGTTGGCGGTGCGGCATGAGGTGTCGAGACGGGCGCTGGCCGTATTAAAGGCCCGGCATCGCGGCAAGGTTTTTCTGGATGTCAATCTGCGCGCGCCGTGGTGGAAAAAGGACGATGTGATGCGGTTGCTTGACGATGCCGACTGGGTCAAGCTCAATCATCATGAGCTGGCTGAGCTGCAGCCGCTATCGGGCGACATCAAAGCCGATATGCGTGCGTTTCAGAGGACTCATGACCTTGAGGGATTAGTTGTAACCTATGGCGATCAGGGCGCGCTGGCGGTCGACGCGGCGGGCAATCATGTCAATGTGGCGCCTGCGCCGGCTCTGCATGTACTCGATACGGTCGGCGCCGGTGATGCCTTTGCTGCCGTTCTGCTGCTCGGCCTGAATATGGACTGGAATATAAAACTGACCATGGAGCGTGCGCAGTGTTTCGCTTCGGCGCTGGTCGGCCGGCGCGGCGCGACGGTTCAGGACATTGGCTTCTACCAGCCTTTTATAGAAGCCTGGGCACTCAATCAGTAGCCTCAGAGAGAAAATCATGTACGAACAAATCTCCCATTCATTGCTGAACGAAATTCTGGATGAGCTGCAGCCGAATGCATACGAACGGCGACGGGACTTGCAGCATTTTTATACGCGGCTGGGGGCGAATTTCTACGCCATCCATAATCTTTTCGAGCGCCTCTACGGACAGCGGGATGATTTTGAACTTCAGATGCAGCATCTGGTTGAGACACTGGTTCGGAAATACATGCATAGGCCAAGGGAATTGAAGGACCTTGATATCGCCCGGGAAAAAGACCACAACTGGTTTTTATGCCAGAAGTGGGTCGGCATGGCGCTCTACAGTGCGGGCTTTGCCGGCAATTTACGGAATATGGCGGCTAAAACACCTTATTTTCAAGAGCTGGGCATTAATCTTGTACACATCATGCCGATACTGAAATGCCCGGTCGGCAAAAGCGATGGCGGCTACGCGGTCAGCAATTTCCGTGAAATTGACGAGCGGATCGGCACGCTGGAAGACTTGCAGACAATCGCTGAGGAGTTCGGCAAGCGCGACATCCTGCTGGTGCTGGACGTGGTCGTCAATCATACTTCCGATGAGCACGAATGGGCGCAGAAGGCTATCGCCGGCGATAAAAAATATCAGGATTACTATTACATTTTTGATAACCGCGAAATTCCCGACATGTACGAGCAAAGCATGCCGGAGATTTTTCCGGAATCCAGTCCGGGCAATTTCACCTGGAACGAGACCATGCAAAAATGGGTCATGACGGTTTTCCATAATTATCAATGGGATCTGAATTACAGCAATCCCGCCGTATTCATCGAGATGATCGATGTCATCCTGTTCTGGATCAACCAGGGCGCCGATATCATAAGGCTCGATGCGGTGGCGTTTTTATGGAAGAAGATAGGCACCACTTGCCAGAATGAACGCGAAGCCCATTTGCTGCTGCAATTGATGAAAGACTGCTGCCAGGTCGTGGCGCCGGGCGCGCTGTTTATTGCCGAAGCCATCGTCGCGCCGGTGGAAATCATCAAATATTTCGGCGAAGACGCGATCATTGCCAAGGAGTGCGAGATTGCCTATAACGCCACATTCATGGCGCTGCTTTGGGACGCCATCGCCACCCAAAACTGCAAACTGCTGACTCAGGGCTTGAAGAGCCTGCCCGGCAAACTGGAGCGCGCCACCTGGCTGAACTATGTGCGCTGCCATGATGATATTGGTCTGGGGTATGATGACAATGACATTCGCGCCGCCGGTTACGATCCTTTCGCCCACCGGCAGTTTCTGATTGATTTCTATACGGGCAGTTATCCGGGGTCTTTCGCCAGCGGCGTGCCGTTCATGCGCAATGATAAAACCGGCGATGCGCGCATCTCAGGCTCTCTGGCCTCGCTGGCCGGCCTCGAAAAAGCGGCCCAATCCGGCAATGAACAGGAGATCAGGATCGCTATCGATAAAATCCTGCTGCTGCATAACCTGATCATGGCCTTCGGCGGCATCCCATTGCTGTATTACGGCGACGAGATCGGCACCTTCAATGACTACAGCTACCGCGATGATCATGATAAATTAGGCGACAGCCGCTGGATACACAGGCCGACAATTGACTGGCAACGTGTTGAACTGCGCAAGAAGCAGGGCACGATAGAGTACACGCTGTTCGCCGCGTTAAAGAAGATGATCGCAATACGCAAGGAAACGACAGCCTTTGCCGATTTCAACAATCGCCATCTGATCGATACGAATAACGAGCATTTGTTTGCCTTCATGCGTTTCGATCACAACCGCTCCTCGAAAAGCGTTCTGGTGGTGAGCAATTTCAGCGCCGAACCGCAGGCTCTCGATTTGCAAACCCTGGCCCATGAGGGGTTCGGTACTTCCGGCCAGTTAATCGATCTATATTCGGGCCAGCAGCCTGTTATAGAGGAGGGCAGGCTGCCCATCCAGCCTTTCCACTTTTATTGGCTGAGTGAATATTAATTCCGGATAGTAAATTAAGTTACCTCCGGCCATGCCGAAGGTAACTTAATTTTATTCAAATTGTCGCCCTGGAAATGCCGGACTTCGGCAATTCATTGTTGCTGGTGGCACGTAACAGCAGGTCTTCGAAGGTATAAAAGCCGATATCGCAGTTTGCCAGTTGCGATAAAGCGAAAGCTGCGCCGGTACCGAATGCTTCGCGTCTGATTGATGAATGGATTAATCGAACGGTTTGGTGGGGGAAACCGAAAATGACTTCATGCTCGCCGATAATTCCGCCGAGCCGCAATGAGGTGACTTGATCATCTTCCACGCCTAATTTTTCCGCAATCTTGAGTGCCGTGCCTGAAACTTCAGGTTTTTCCTTAAAGTGTTGCTCAAGGATTTCCACATCGGCGAAGGGTGCGACCTTGCGTAGCAGATTGGCTGCCGTCATGAGGAAATTGATCCCCAGCGTAATGTTGGGCGAGCACATCACCCGTGTATATTCTCCAAGATTACGAATATAAGCCAGATCGCTTTTCGAATAAGCAGAAATCGCGCTGACCAGCATTATTCTGCGTTTGCGCACTATTTCTCCATACAAATGTACTGTTTCTGGCAAGGAAAAATCCACGACTGCATCAACCGGATGTTGATTAAACAGCTCCTCGAACGGTTGCTGTTCAATGCTGATGATAGGGACGGCGGTGTCTGGGTGTGTTTGAGCGACGCCGCTGGTCGTGCGGCGAGCAATCCAGCGCAGTTCGAAGCGAGGGTCGGTGCTGAATATGTTGGCTACGGCTCTGCCGGTCTTGCCGTAACCGATGAGACCAATACGTGTTTTTGGGGACACGAAAAACCTCCTTAATGTGTATTAAAGAACGGAATGATGCGCAGCCCAACAAAGGCGGCGTATTTGTGGACAATTTCTACTGTGTGGATTTATTCCTGTGGTTGTTTATCATAAAAGGATCATAGCAAAATAGCCGTTCACAGACCAACCTTGCCGCGCGCACTGAATGTCTGCATGGTGCAGGGAAAAATCGGCAAACCTATGATCTGTCTAGCTTGAAGGTACCGGTCCACATTAATATGAAAAGGCGACGGCATTGTTAATTAAGTATAGTGTCCAATTCCCCATTCCATTTAAGCATCAGAAGCATGACGGAATATTTGAGCATGATCTTGCTTTTGCTATAGCATTTTGATTTTCGGCGTAGCCGGGCCAGAAAATGCCTGAATAAACTGTTATAACCTTCCACGGTATAGGTTTCAGCTTTTGATTGCGTATGAAGCTCTTTCGGGACAAATTGTGCA
>Ga0208265_100108_pt1 | contig 79197 bp, 70 predicted proteins | sample LakWasMet44_HOW7_2_FD_183882 | JGI IMG/M metagenome (GOLD analysis project Ga0208265, IMG submission 183882) | Freshwater sediment methanotrophic microbial communities from Lake Washington under simulated oxygen tension - Sediment Metagenome... | ecosystem: Environmental > Aquatic > Freshwater >... | reverse complement strand
CAATTCGCCGACCGGGCCGCGAACTGTCTTGCCATTGCATTCATCATTCACCTCGCTAATGCTCACACTCTGAGCATATTTAGACTGCGCGGGCGAAATCAATATCCCTGAAATTACAACTGTAATACTAGAGACAAATCTGCTTCCATCAGATCCCCACTTGCAGCTAAAAACAGGATCATTTCTCTTAACCGCTGCACCCCTTCCGGCGCATTAACAATATGCCCAAACTCGGCCAAAAACTGCTTGGCATCCATCAGGCTTGTTCCTCTTCTTCAAAATGGTGGGCAAGGGCTGCTGCAAGTTCGTCTTTTAGCAGGTTTTGAGTTTCTTCAATATCCGCCAGCAGTTGTTTGTATTTGATCAGCAGTTCGTCCGGGTCATGGCTTTCCGCTTCCGGCGCATTGGGGTTTTTAATGTCCAGATTGTAGATCGGCCAATAGATGCGGTCGCCCGCGGCTTGTTCGTCGCGTGCCTGAGATTGTAGTTTTTCGGCGCTTTTTTTCAAATCATCAGCAGCGCTTTCCATGGACTCAATAATTTTCTGATTGCTTCCTTGTTTTATCGCTTCTTCCAAGGCGTTGATCAGCACTAGCGTATATTCCTGAGACCCTGTCTCATTTTTAAGATCAGACTCTAAATCCTTCAATTGCACTGTAAGCAACTGCTTTAAATCATCACTACTGCGCCGACCAACCAGTGTGTCGGTCAAATACTTACGCTGCCTTAATGTATCGGAAGCTTCATTTTTAAGTTTCTCTGCTTTATCCCAATAGGGTTTTGCTTTCGCTTCGGCGGCTTCCTTAATCGATTTAAAATCGACTTTCCAGGCGATCTCGCTTTCCTGGCGGTCGGCAAAGTCATCTTCTTCCTTGCCCCACCAGGCTTTTTCCTGCTCAAATTCTTTCAACTGAATGGGTTTGGTTTTGCTGTAGCTTTTATAGCCTTCCGGATACGGGTGCTCATAAAACCAAATGGTTTCCGTCGGTTTGCCTTTGGTAAAAAACAGCAGGTTGGATTTTATGCTGGTGTAGGGATTAAACACGCCATTGGGCAAGCGGATAATGGTATGCAGGTTGCATTCCTTGAGCAGATTTTCCTTGATTTTGTTTTTTACACCTTCCCCGAACAAGGTGCCGTCAGGCAATACCACGGCGCAACGGCCGCCGTCTTTTAATAATTTTCTGACGATGAGGATCAGAAACATATCGGCCGTTTCGCGGGTGCGTACATCGGCAGGATAATCTGAACCAACACTACCTTGTTCCATACCGCCAAAAGGTGGATTGGTGACAAGACAATCCACTTTGTCATTATTCGACCATTCATTCCAGGCTTTTGCCAAGGTATTGCGGTGCTCTATCTGACTCGGCACATCGATGCCGTGCAACAGCATATTGGTCGTACAGAGCAGATGCGGCAGTTGCTTTTTTTCAAAGCCTCTAATCGATGCTTCGATGGATTTTTTTTGTTCCGGACTGGATTTATCAGTGAGCTGTCCGCTCAGATGAGCAATAGCGGCGGCCAAGAAGCCGCCGGTGCCGCAGGCCGGGTCCAAGACCGTTTCGCCCAACTGGGGATTGACCCTTTGCACCATGAATTGGGTGATGGCTCGCGGGGTATAGAATTCACCGGCATTGCCCGCTGAACGCAGGTCGTTGAGGATTTGCTCGTAAATGTCGCCGAGGTGTTGGCGGGTTGTGAAATCGTGAAAGTTGATCGCTTCGTCGAGCTTTTCAATGACGCCCAGCATCAGGGTACCTGATTTCATGTAATTATTGGAATCGACAAAGACTTCGCGCACCACCTTGGCCTTGGCGATATGCGCATTGTTTTCCGCGCCTTCGATGTTCATGTCTTTCAGGCCGGGAAATACGGTGCCGTTGACATAGTCGATCAGCTCATTAGGGGCAATCTGAGGCTTGCCGTCTTTATATTTCGCCCAGTTGCGCCAACGGCACGCCTCCGGCAATGGCGACCGGTAGGTTTCGCCCCGATCTTTGGCATCGTCCTCCCACTCTTCTTCGCGCTGATCGAATATTTTTAAAAACAACATCCAGGTAAGTTGGCCGATACGTTGGGCATCGCCATCGACACCGTCGTCTTTACGCATGATGTCCTGGATGGATTTAATGGTACTGCTTAGGTTCATAAACACTTCTCTTTATTGCTTGAGCGACCTACGCACTTTCGTCTTGGTAAAGTGCCTGCTCAAGCTCGCTTAATGCCTGGGTGAATTTTTCCGGCCCGCCAAATATGCCCCGGCGTATTTGGGTTTTGGTGCCGTATTGGTCAAAAGGCGGTAATTCTAATATTTTTGGGTCTTCGATGTCTGCAATTCCGTGATCCGCATATTTTTCGAGCAAGGATTCGAGCACGGCACGGGCTTGATCGCCGTATTTGCCGAAATAATTCCGTTTTTGCACCTTATTGGCGCGTTCCTGACGGGTCAGCGGCTTTTGATCAAAGGCGATATGTGCGACCAGGTCGAAAACATCAAAGTCATCGCTCTTGGGTACGGCTTCTTTTATCAAATCAATGGGTATTCCCTGATCTTCCAGTTCCTGTAAGATTTTTTGCTTGCGATCGGTTTCATTCCAGCGTTTGAGAAAATCCTTGAGCGAACCAAACTCTTCTTTAAGTTTCCGCCGTGAATAGTCGAGAAGGTCTTCGGTGATGAGTTTGCCATCGGCATCCAGATAACGGGTTTGCACGACACCTTCGCCCACTTCAACATCATCGATATAGTACTTGATGCGGCCTTCGCCCGGCTCGCCTTCTTCACCGCCCGATTCGTATGGCGGCTCGGGCTCATTAATATTATTCGTTTCTTCCGTGATCATGTCATCCGGCGGAACGATGGGGTCTTCTTCCTTGGGTTCGTATATCACCACGGGCTCGCCATCGAAGTCCGGGTCCGCGAATAAACGCGTCGCGCCCTTGAAATCCATAATGGTAAAGTACAACTTGTTATAGTCTTCACGCAGGCGGGTGCCGCGACCGACGATTTGCTTAAACTCGGTCATGGAGTTGATGTTTTGATCCAGCACAATCAGCTTGCAGGTTTTGGCGTCCACCCCTGTGGTCAGTAATTTTGAGGTGGTTGCAATGACGGGGAACTTTTCGTCATTGTCGATAAAATAGGACAGTTGCGCCTTGCCTTCCGCGTCGTCGCCGGTAATGCGCATCACGTATTTGCGATTGCTTGCGGCTTCGGGAATCAGTTTTACCAGTTCCTGCCGCATTCTTTCGGCGTGGTCCTGGTCGTCACAGAATACGATGGTCTTCGCATAGGGGTCGGTTTCACTTAAATATTCCCAGACTTTTCTCGCTACGAAGCGGGTTCGTTTTTCCAGAACCAAATTCCGGTCGAAATCCTTGGTGTTGTATTCCCTCTGGGGGATTAAATTTCCTGCTTTGTCGACTTTACCTTTTTCGGGTGTATAGCCTGCCGCGTCTTTATCGCTGACTATGCGAATGACTTTATACGGCGCAAGGAAACCGTCCTGGATGCCTTGTTTAAGTGAATAGGTATAAATGGGATCACCGAAATAGCGGCTATTCGATATGTCTTTCGTTTCTCTTGGCGTCGCGGTTAACCCCAGGTGTGCGGCGGCTTTGAAATAGTCCAGAACTTCGTGCCACGCGGAATCCTCATCAGCGCTTCCCCGATGGCACTCGTCAATCACAACCAGATCAAAGAAATCTTCCGGGAATTGGCGATAGATCTTTTTCCATTCTTCCTTTCCCGTCACTGCCTGATACAAGCACAGATAAATTTCGTAATTCTTTTTGACTTCGCGATTGGTGATCTTATGCATGACTTCGCCAAATGGCGAAAAGTCTTGTTGCATGGTTTGGTCAACGAGAATATTTCTATCGGCAAGAAACAAAATACGTTTTTTCTTTTTGGCTTTCCATAGCCGCCAAATAATCTGAAATGCCGTATAGGTTTTGCCTGTGCCAGTGGCCATGACGAGCAAAATGCGATCTTGTCCATTGGCTATGGCTTCGATCGTTCTATTGATGGCTACTCGCTGGTAATAGCGCGGAGCCTTGCCTGTGCCATCGCTATAATAGGGCTGTTCGATTAACTGGAGTGATTCTTCGGTCGTTAGTCCCTTCCATTGCAGATATAGAGGCCATAGCTGATCGAGGCTTGGAAACTCCTTCAGGCTCAGTTCGCGCTCGGTTGGCTTGGTCAGGCCCGTGCTGTCGTGGAGCAAAAAGCCATCGCCATTGGAACTTATGGAAAATGGCACATCCAGCATCTCGGCATAGTCCAGGGCCTGTTGCATACCCTGGCCGACTTTGAATTTGTTTTGTTTCGCTTCAACGACCGCGATCGGCACATTAGGTCGAGCATAAAGGACATAGTCCGCGCGTTTTGGGCCACCTTTAGCATCAGGATTTTTGATACGAGCGGCCAGTTTGCCACGGACCATCACACGGCCGTCTGTCAGTTTTACTTCTTCTCGAAACTGAGACTGCTGCCAGCCAGCCTCAAGGATGGCAGGGGTGATGAATTTGGTGCAGATGTCGCGTTCGCTGAGTTTCTTTTTATCCATGATGCGACATTCTGTTAATAATAGAGATTGGGCTGTTTTTATCCTGAATCACCCAATAGGCCTGAAGCAGTTTTTGGTCGATCCCTGCTCTGGCTTGTTGTTCCGGTATTGGCTGGTTGCTTTCCATAGAATTCATTCCATGAATAGATTTGATACTGGACCGATTATAGCTGTTAACGTTGGCTTTGTAATCCGTGTAAACGGTCACTGTCATTAAGTTAATAAATAATATATTTTAAATCAAAACAGATATCTGTAGGTCTGATTTACCCTGAAGGGCACAAGAGCGTAGCGCAACCCGACCGGTTTCAGGAAAGACCTGACGGCGCTGTTGCTGTTTGCCAATCTGGCTTTGCTGTATTTACTGATGGGGTAGATGCACAGTCGTGCAGGCTGGGTTGATAAACCCAGCCTGCAACGTTCCAACCCGGTGAAACTATCGCTGCCGACGGCCCGATGAAGCAAAAAAATCGATGAGCGTGCCGTTAATAGCCGGCCACTGCGCATGCAGTTTATCGCCTTCGCAGTACCAGGTTTTAACGTCGTCGGCACAGCCGGAATAGCCGAAACAACCGTTGACCAGCTTTTCCGGGATCGGGTCGCATTGATTGCAGGCCGCCCACCACCCCGACGATTCGAGGCCATAGCCGGGGAACAGGTGATCGTTGGAGCTGTGCATGATCATGACCGGCAGCGGTTTCGGGCATTGGCGGTCGCGCAGGTCCTGGTAACTGATGCCGGCGGCGCTGGGGGCTATGGCGCCGGGAATGTGCCGGGTTCCGGCCATGAATGCCAAAGCCATCGCCGAAGTGCCGCCGTCGGAATGGCCGGTGATAAAAATCCGCTTTTCATCGATGCACCACTTTTCGGCCACCCGTCTGGGAATAGTGCCCAGTTCAATGGTTGTGGTAGGCGATAATTCCGGGTGGTCCGCATAGGCGACGATGAAGCCGGCCGTGGTTGCCGGAAGCGTCAGGCCCGTGGTCTTTTCGGTTTTGGCCCGGTTAGAGCCGGCCGGCGACAAGACCAGCAACAGCGGGTGGGCAATGGATGGATCGTAATTAAGCGGCGTGCGGACATTGTATTTGATCCCATCCTGGGTCGATTCGCCATGGCTGGCGCCGGCTTCGCCGGCCAGCAGATCCGGTTGGCAGCGGCCCTGGACCGATTCGGGTCGGTAAGAGGCCGTGCCCATTTGGGCAAAGTCGCCGCTATTGTCCATAAGCAACAACACAAAAGCCAGCAAAACCGGCAACAGAAATAACACCGCCAGCCATTTGTTATGCGAAGTCAGATAAGGCTTTAAGCGGGAAAAATTGATCATAATGGGTCTCCGGGGAGTTGCATCGTCTATCGGATTCGGGACGGCGCTTTGGCGGTCATGCTCTCGACTTTTCCTTCATCAGGACGAATCCGATCAGCAAACAGATAACCAACAACAGGCCCAGGGTGGTCGCCAGCAGTGGACTGAAGCTTTTCTGGTCGGCGTCTTCGATACCCACCGAGAATGGAATATGGGTGTCGAGGCGTTTGTCCTTATCGACGATGGCGATATGCGCCAGATAATTGCCCGCACCGTGCTGGCGGAAATCGACCACGCCATTCGTGGTGCCGGTTTTTATTTTTTGCGGTTCCTGATAAAAAATCCGGGTGCCTTCCGGTTCCTTGGTAATCTCGAATTCGACGCTGAAATTGCGCAGTTGCTTGCCCTCGTAATCGAAAACCAGGTGGGTCTGGCCGAGTTGCGGAATCGCCTTGCAATACTCCTTGTTGCCTGACAATGCCGGCGTGTAGGCGGTGAAATGCACGCGTTCGAGACCTACGCGGATATTGCAGGCATCTATTTCATCGGCGGCGCCGCGATGGGCCTGCGCTGTGAAGGGCAAGACGCCGGCCAGCAGCAAAAAAAGCAATATTAACCGTATATCATAATTGCGGCGGCATTGCCGCCGATTGCCTGAGGCATGGTGTTTGTTCATAGAAACTCCTGCCGTGCCTTATTGGAAATCGAAGGTTTCGACTTCGGAAATCAGAAATAAAGGCGCGCCGCCGCTGGAAATTTCCATGGCATGGCTGGCCGTTTCCTGGCCGCCCTCGGAATGCAGGCAGGCCTCAAGCTCGGCCATCGACGGAAAATACACTTCGGCGATACGATGAAAAGGAGCCGGCGCATTACCCGCGGTTGAAGTAATCAGTGAGGCGACAAAACGGGTTTTGCCAGCCAGTTTTTCGACAGCCATCGGCACATGCTCTTCCGTATAGCGCCGTTCGAACAAGGCCCGGTCGGCAGGCACCGGGTACATCACAATCAATTTTGCAGCTTTCATAGCTTTCTCATATAGTTGTTGACAGGTTAGGCTATGTAAAACCTATTGATAGGGTTTGTAAAATACAGGCTTTCTATGGAACAATAGGTTTTGCCTATCTATGAAATAATCTAACCATGGAAATGCATCAGATTCGCTACTTCCTGGCGGTGTGCGACCAAGGCACTTTCACTCGCGCCGCGCAATCCGCCTATATTTCCCAGCCCTCCTTGACGCAGGCGATCAAAAAACTGGAAGAGGAACTGGGCGGTGAGTTGTTCAGCCGGGATAGAGCCGGTTGCCGGCTGACTGACCTGGGGCGTTTGGTTGAACCCAATCTCCGGCAGATTTTTCGTGAAGCCCAGGCGATCAAAGCCGAGGCCATACGCTTTACCCGCTTGAACACCGTTCCTTTGCGAATTGGCATGATGACCACCATCAGCTCGCAACGCTTGAGTTCCGTTTTTGCCGACTACCAGCAGGCTTATCCCCGCATCGAGCTGGAATTGATCGTCGACAGCGAAAGCAGCTTACTGACCCAATTGGATGCCGGCTATCTGGATCTGGTGATTAGCGCGCCGACAGACTTACAGGAAGGAGACTATCAATTTCTGCCGCTTTACGAGGAACGCTATGTCGTCGCCTTCAGCGCCAGGCATCGCTTCAATCAATCGCAGCGTATCGGTTTAAAAGCCATTCAATCAGAACCCTATCTGGACCGGCTCAACTGCGAACTGCGCGACAAGCTCAAAAGCGTTTGTCAGGACAGGCACATCGATCTTTACCCCACCTACCGCAGCAATAGCGAGGAATGGATACTGAACATGGTGAGGGCCGGGATCGGCGTCGCGCTGATGCCGGAATTCACTGTGCCGAAGGATGCGGAGCATGTGAAATTCCGCTACCTGACCGATCCGGAAATCAGCCGCACTATCCAGGCGATTTATCAAACGCAGGTTTCGCCTAAATCCGAGCTTCAGGACTTGCTGGCCAAATTGAAAATGGGGTTGTAGTGGAGAAACCAGGCTATCAGCGACGGTACGGATGGAACTCAAGAAAGTGGAATCCGGATATGAAGGCGACCAGGACCTTCGCGGCTTTTTGGGCATATCAGAGGAGGTTCCCGTCGGTTATAAGAATATCCGGGTGTACTTCAAAATCGAGGCCGATGTTTCCGAGAATCAGAAGGAGGAGCTCATCAGGATGGCTCAGCAATATTCCCCGGTTTTCAATAGCCTTGCAAAGCTGATACCGGTTTCCGTTCAACTCGACAGCCAAACCGCCTTTGTCTACTGTCTGTTTGTCTTGCGGACGGTGCGGTCGGAACACTCGGTCGAGGCATCCCGCTTCGTACCGTATCTGTCGGTAAACATCGGCATGCTGCTGGGGCTTGCGTCGCTTGCGGTTCTGATCTATTTCATTCATCACGTTTCGCAAAGCATTCAGGCCGAAAATCTCATCGCGGATCTGGGCGCGGAATTTCAAAAACCGCTGCCTGTTCTATTTCCCGAACGCATATCGGGCTGCCGCAAGGCAACGATACGAAACCATGCCGTTTACCCGACGAAAGCCAATGGCAGGCAGCACATGTCGTGATATCGGCCGCCAACGGCTATCTTCAGGGCGGACAATGAACAATTGATGCGGCTGGCGATCCGGCACGATCTGATGCTGAAACTGGAAAAACGCCCCGGCGCTTTTGTGACGCACGCCGAGCCCTTGCTGCGCGTGCAGCCGCCTTCGAACGTCAATCATGATTTAGAGCTCGATTTGCGCGCCTGCTTCAGCCAAGGCCCGCACCGCACTTCCCACCAGGACGCGCTGTACATAGTGCAGCAACTGGTCGAAATCGCGGTCCATGCACTTTCGCCGGGCATCAACGAACCCTTCACCGCTCTGACCTGCATCGACTGACTGGGCGCATCGCTGCGCGGCGTGGCAAGACGTGAACTGCCGACAACGTTGCGTCAGGACGAAGACGGACAGTTACGCGTAATTGCCTGTACGCTCGATTTCGAGGAACTAGCGCACGCCGCCTTCGACCAGATCCGTCATTATGGCGCCGACAATACTGATGTGATGCGGCATCTTCTCGAAATCATCGCCAAAATTGCGCCTGAGCTGCATCGCGATCAAGACCGCGCCGTGCTGGTACGGCATGCCCGGCTCATCGGCGAAGACGCCGCGCAAATCGCCAACGAAACCGACCGGCGGCGCGTGACCGACTGCCTGCAGAGAACATTGCGCGCTCTGAGCCGGAACGATACCTGAAGTTGTGATTTTCCTTATAAGCATGCCACATAATCTATGATTATCTGCGGATGATCAAGAGCCGCTTTAAGACGAGACTGTCTATAGGCCCTATAAACTATTAGCTAAGTCAGACAGTAATAGCACGAATAGCAATCCGATCCGAAATATGAACAATAGTGCCTTGGCAGCTGAAATCTGGCCTGGCTCATCAAGATCAATAACCGGCCCCTTTACCAGGACTGCATGCTGCATCCATTTGCTATATAGGATGTGTCTGGCCCCATGTGATTTCGCTAGTTGGTGAACTCCATGAAATAGAGAACAAGCCCCAACTGAGTACAGAAGAAAAGGCCATGCATGGGGCGGTATTTATTTCCCTCGAAGAAGAGGTTCAGCGCAAGCCAGCCGCGCCCTGTCGCGACGCTCAACTTGGTTTGGCAGGAACAAACACCATTTATTAAAAATGGAGGTCAATACAATGATGAGGCCTATGGTAATACTGGGAGGGATTCTCGGATACAACCTTTGGATCAAGAAGCTATCTTTCCTGGCAGTAACGGCATTAATTGTATTGGCCAATGTTGCTGACGCTCGTCCTTTCCGGGGGCAGATCGGGCTGAGCGTTATACTCTGCACGTTTAGCGATAGTCCGCAACCTCCTTATGACGCCAATTTTTATCGCCGCATGATTCTAGGGCGAGGTAATGGTTCATTTGCGGATTACTGGCGCGCTGTTTCATATAATGGGGTTGATTTCGCTAATGCCGTTGTAACCGGCTGGCATCAGGAATCTCTCACTCTCGCACAGGCGCAGGCAAAAGCAGGCGGCCCTAATCCGAAACGAGGAGAACTGGTCACTGATTGTGTGGCAGCGGCACGTAACGATCCTGTATCACCGTATACCGTCCCGCAAGGTCATCTTATTGCCGCCATTACCTCCCCGGGTGTGGACTTGTATGGCGGTGTCGGACGTGCATTTTTCCCGGATAATGTGGATATTGGCGGATTAGGGCATGAAAATGGACATGGACTCGGCCTTCACCACTCGTTCTCCGATGCCGCGACAAATGCCGAGTATGACGATCCTTGGGATGTCATGAGTTACGCTAACGTATTTGCCCGCAGTACCCCTGAATTCGGTAACGGCGGCCCTGGCCTCAATGGCTATCATGTTGATCGCATGGGGTGGTTTCCGAGGCATCGAATCCGGACATTCAGCGCTGACGGCATTTCATACGCTACATTAACGCTTGCCGCACTGAACCATCCGGAAGTCCCCGGTGACCTGCATGTTCGGGTACCGTTCGATCCCGCCGATCCATTCCACTATTTCACTATTGAGTTCCGAAAACGTGATGGCTGGGATTCGGGAATTCCTGCCGACATCGTATTGATCCATGAAGTGAAGCGTCATTCAGATGGCCGGTATCTTTCTTTCTTGCTGAGGGAACGCAGCGGCAACCGGGCGCCTGTGCAAAGTTTAAACCGCGATGGGGTCGTCATCCAGGTCAATCCGAGATCAGCTGCAATTGGACCCAATCAGGCGCAGGTGACTGTTCAAAGCCAATATGCATCCCATTGTCTCATAGGCTATGTTTGGCGTGAAGCCTTCTCTGGCGACAAGGCATGTGTTGCTGTCGCAACACGGGCTCAGGCTCGCGCGGACAATGCAGCCGCCGCCTCCCGCCGTAATCCGGGCGGCGGACCGTATGGTCCGGACACATGCCGGCAAGGCTACGTCTGGCGTGAAGCAATCCCCAGCGATCATGTTTGCGTGACGACCGCTGTTCGGACACAAGCCCAGCAAGACAATTCCCAAGCCGCCAATCGACGCAATCCGGCTCGTTTCGTCTATGGGCCTAATACCTGCAAACAGGGCTATGTCTGGAGGGAAGCCGATGCGAGCGATTGGGTTTGCGTGACCAGCCAGATTCGTACACAAACCCGGCAGGACAATGCAGCCGCCGCCTCCCGCCGCAATCCGGGCGGCGGACCGTATGGTCCGGACACATGCCGGCAAGGCTATGTCTGGCGCGAAGCATTCCCAGGCGATCATGTTTGCGTAACTGTAGCGGCGCGTACCCAAGCCGCGACTGATAACCACGAGGCCCCCAATCGGTTAATGATTCCATAGTTTTTCCATGTCAGGGTTATGAACCCGCTATCTCACAAGGATAGGAAAAGAGAGGAGAACCTGTGATGAAACACTCACTAAAAAGGCAACTTATCCTTATCTTGATGTTGATCTCGACACCCATAGTCAATACTCATGCCGATGAATATGAATCGCCAGTACCGGAACCGGAATCCGGAGTAGGCGTCATGTCGGAAGAAGTAGCCCGCGTACGTGTATCTTCTGCCGGCTACGGCGAAATTCAGAGTATCGAACGAATAGACCGGTACTATGTGGTCAGGACTGTCCGCGATGGCCATCCCGTCGTTGTCAAGATTGACATTATGACAGGAGAAATGATCGAAGTCCGTTAATTGGTTTTATAGATTGGCCGCATACTGGAGAGACTAAATGATCACAGTTATTTGGGACACTTGGCTGAAACCCGGTGCGGAAGAAGAAGGGCTGCGCCTCACGCGTCAGGTGTGGTCGGATATGAAAAGTTTCGACGGCTATATTTCGCATCAGATCTTCATTGATCAGGATGCGCCAGGGCATATCATCGCGCTGGCTAAATGGCAGAGTCGTGCGAATGCGGACGCTGTCAGGGAAAAATACCAGAACGCCGAAACGATCCGCCAACTCACTCCGCTTCTCGCCCGCCCGAGGGATCGCTGGATGACCTATGAAGATCAGGTTTCTTAAATCCGATCGACCCGCACCTTGCCGGTCAGTCGTCGTCAGATGGTTGCAGATTTTAAGCCCCTCGTCCGGATATTTCACGAAACCACAGAAATCACGAAGAAAATTCTTAACGGAGACCGCAGTGCCTGCCATAAGGTATAATCTGATCCTGCAGCGCATTGGCGAATATGCCATTTGACTGCTTAACTTCAGTTTCCGAAGCCTTGGCTGATTGATCTATGTGAGCGCCGATAACGCGGATCCCACATAGCCGAAGCTGATAGTTTCCTGCTCAAGGCGCAGATTCTTGCGTATCCGGTTGTCTCGCAAATCATCATAGAGCGCCGTTTCCACCGGGTTCAGCCTGGGCAGGTCGCGTAACGTCTGCTTCCCTTCCTTTCCCCATAACGGTTCAAATGCCTGCAAAGTGTCGCGGTCCATCAGGAACGATTCCACGTGCCCGAATTGGCCGCGCAGCTGATCGAGGATGGCAAAGCCGTGGGTATCGATATCTCCCCAGTAATGAATGCGGCAACGCGAAAGCCATTCGGTCCGGGCCAACATTTCAAAACCGTATCCCGCGCCGAAAATGACCAGGCTGCTCTTAACCCGAGGAAAAGCCAGAAAGTTAATTTCGTTCTCGGTAATGAAAACACGCTCAACAGACGGATCGAGCCGGGCAAAGCTCTCGGCATCAAGGGTGATATCTTGTGCAAGGCCGAAAAGGCTATGCTCAGGATCGAGAACACGGAAGCGGATGCGAACCGGTTTATCGCGAAATCCGTAACGCTTGGCAAATTGGCTCACACCGCATGCAGTCTGATCAATGGCCTCGGAGGGCAGTACGCGATCCAGCAACTCCATGAGCACACCGCGATGGGCTTCGATAAACTTGCTGTGCACGCCCGGGATGTCCACCTGTCTGAGGTACACTTCAGGGCGCGGATGATTCTCAAGCCAAGCGACGATTGCCAGCAGCAGCTCCCAGTCGTCGGCCAGTTCCAGAGCGCGCAGTGGCCGCCTGGCCAGCCAGTCCAGCAACTTTGGCTCGCGTTTGCGCGTCACGTCAACCAACGCTGTGAAACGGGCCGCATCCTTCCGCTTGCCGATCAGCCCCGCGGCATCTTCGAGGGTATCGATCCACGCTTCCTGAGGCACTGCGTTAGCGCCGAAAATTCGATGCCTGAATTCCCGCATCTCCACCCGGAAGTAAGGCATCGCCCGAAGCTCGGCAATCCAGGCGCGAACCTCGTCAAAGCGGTCCGTCATCTCGGCCGATGTCGGGCTCTTTAATACCAGACGCTTCGGGAACAGCGACCCGCCAGTGACGAGATCGTCCAGCAGTTCGCCCCGCTCCCAGAGCTTGCGCACCTGAGCGCGCAAATCGGCTGGCCTGGTCCAGGTCATCCCGCCATCCTCGCCTTCTCCATGCGGTACTCCTCTATCGAGAGATTGCGCAGCCTGGAAGCTTTGCCTTCCTCGTTGTGAACAAACCCCACGCTGAAGACAAAAGGCTCGATGATGTGGATTTTCTGCAACGGCGTCACGATCAGAAGCTGCAGATTGAGCTGGGAAAACAGCCGCAGACCATATTGCGCGGACTCGTCCGAGCCGCGTCCGAAAGCCTCGTCGATCACCACGAAACGGAAGGATCGGGAACGTACCGCGCCCCATTCAAGGCCGAACTGATAGGCCAGACTCGCCGCCAGAATGGTGTAGGCCAGTTTCTCCTTTTGGCCGCCCGACTTGCCGCCTGAATCGGAGTAATGCTCGTGTTCGCTGTCGTCCTCGCGCCAGCGCTCGCTGGCGCCGAACACGAACCAGTTGCGCACATCGGTAACCTTGGCGGTCCAGCGGCGATCCTGCTCGGACAGCCCTTCCCGGCCGCGGAAACGTTCGATGATGTGTTTGACCTGCAGGAATTTGGCTTCGGAATACTGGCTATCGTCAGAGCCGGTCAACGCTCCTTCGGTGCAGGCGCGCAATTCGCTCTGAAAATCGCGGACATCGGCATCCGGCGCCGGCTGCGCTTCCAGAATGATATAGCGGCCGGTGTTGTAGTCGATTCCGGTCAGCGATTCATTGATGCGCGCGATGCGCTCCTTGATCGTTTCCCGCTCGCGTGCCAGCTGCGACTGAAAGTTCGCCACCTCGCGGATGGTGTTCTCGTTCAGCAGCTCCTTGAAGCGCGCCTCGAAGCGCGGCAGGTCGTCGGCCTGCAGCTGATCCAGCATATTGCGGTATTCGAAAGCGGCTTCGATGCTGGCATCGACCTCTGCCGTTTCCAGCTTGAATTCTTCCTTATACGCCGCCATCGCCTGGATGATCTTGTCGCGCAGGCGTTTGAGCTTCTGGTCCTCGCCATCGATCCGGGTTTGCAGCCAGTCGCGCATGTCGCGCTCGCGGTTGTCGCAGGAGTCGACAGACAGCTGATGTTCGCCCAACGCCTCGCTTTTAATGGCATCGAGCCGCTTGAAGTACGCCGAGTGGACAGCAAAAGCGGAGACATCCAGCACGGCTTGCGTCTGTGCCAGCAAGATTTCGGCATCGCTCTTCTTCTGCTCGGTTTTGGAGCGTTCGTCCTTGCGCTTCTCCAATTTGGATTCCGTATTTTTCAATTCAGCGACAATCTCATTCAACTGCTCAGTCAATTGCTTTAATACATCCGAAGCGGACGCCAGTCTTTTCTTCTCGTCCTTCAATTGCGCCAGTTCCAGGGTCAGCGATTGCCAGTCGAGTTCGCGGAAATCGGCATACTCATCGAGCTTTGACAACGCCGTGAGGCGCTCCTTGAGCGAGTCCCTGCCGGCCTGGATCTTGCCAATGAGGCTGCCCAATTCGCCCAGCCGAATCTCCAGCTTCCGGGCATTGGCTTCGAGGGCCGCGATCTTCGCCGTATTGGTCCAGCCCAGCACATAGCGGCTGCGGTCATCCAGGCGGTGGCGGTCGTCTTTCTCGTGCCGCTCGCCGGGCGCCTTGATCTGGCCCGCGCGGGTAATGGCTTTAATTTCACGACGGAATTGCTCTTGCGTCGCGCAGCAGGCCACGTCGAAACGATGGGCGATTTCCCGTTCCAGCCAATCGTAAAAAGGCGTGTCGGGCTTGATGGCCAGTTTGCGCGCCAGGGAATCCCGATGCAGGTTCGGCAGTTCACCCCGGGCGCTTTGGCGTATCCGGAAATAGACCAGCCGTCCCCTGAGGTGCGTTTTATCTACCCATTCCGCCACTTGCGAATAGTGCTCATCCGGCACCAGCAGAGACAGGCCGAAACTGCGCATCAGCCGTTCGGCGGCGCCTTCCCAGTCGCGCTCATCTTCATGCACTTGCAGCAGTTCGCCGGCAAAAGGCATATCGGCCTCTTGCAGGTCAAGGGCTCTGCATAAAGCCGCGCGCATAGCTATCTGCTCGGCTGGGATATTGCTGCGCCGGGCTTTCAGGCTGCTGATCTCGGCGGTCAGTTCGTCATGTTCCTGCTTGCCTTGTCGCAAGCTCACGCTCTGTTCGGTCAGGTCGTTTTGCAGTCTGTCATCTTCTATTCGCGCTGCTTCGGCCAGTGCCAAAAAGCGCTGCCGCTGCGCCTGAAAGCCGGCATCATCTTCCGACGGGCTTTCACCGATGGCGCGCACCAAATTGGCATAACGCTGCGCCTTGCCCTCGCGCGTCTGGCGTTCCCGCTCCTTATTACGGATATCAATATCCAGCCTCTCAAGGCGATCCCCGCCGTTGTCCGAAATGCTGCGTTTGAGTTCATCCATTTTGACGCGTTGTGTGTCACGAAGCTCCTCGAAGCGTTTGACCTGGGCATCCTGCCTGTTCCATTCATCGGCAAGGCCGGCGATGCGTTTCTCCAGAAGTCCCAGTTTCAGGTTTGCGAAGTAGGGCCTCAGCGCCTCGCGGCAGGCGCGCAGTTCATCGACTTGCGAAACAAGGGTGGAATGGCGCCCGCAGTCAGCCACCAGCGGAGAGAGCAGATCCACTTGCCGCTTGGCCTTCAGCACGGCCTCGTGCGCCCGGTTCAGGTCGTCAAAGTGACCAATCAGAGCCGTGATGCGCGGCGCGACATCAAAAGGCTCGAGCATGTGGCTGCGGACAAAATCGGTCAGATTGCCTACCGACTTCATTGACACCGTCTGGTGAAACAGTTCCAGCGCCTGTTCATTCTCGATGCCGAAGCGACGACGGAACCAGGCGCCGTAGGGCGGAAAACTGTCGTGCACCTCGGCGCCGAGACCTCGCAGTTTCTTTCGCAAGGCCGCAATATCCGAGCCGAAACGCGTGAAATCCGTCGCAATCGACAAGGCGTGTTCCGCACAGACGAAGAAGCGCGCTGGCTGCCCCTGCGCCTCCTTCATCCAGAAGACCTGCGCCAGCGCCACTGTCTGGTCGTAACCGGCGTTGTGAAAAACACCCAGAATCACCGAGTAGCTGTTGTGATCGCGCAGCGCCACTGGCTTGGCTGTTCCGCTTACCTCATTGCGTTCGGATTTGTAATGCCCGAGTACATAGGAACGCAGCGAGCGCTCCTTGCTGTCGGCGCCGGCGGCCTTGTTATAAGCGATGCGGTGCGCCGGCACCAGCAGTGTGGTGACCGCGTCGACCAGTGTCGACTTGCCCGAGCCGATGTCGCCGGTGAGCAAAGCATTCCGGCCATCCGGATTCAGCGCCCACACCCGGCCGTCGAAAGTGCCCCAATTGTAGACTTCCAGGCGCTGTAGGCGGAAGCCCGACAGCGCATCGTCATCCACGAAATCCAGGCCCAATTGCATATGATTCATAATGTATGTCCTTGCGTGAGCTGTGCCTGATACGCCGCGAGACGCGCATCGAAATCCGCCAGCCATTGCGCATCGACGAAGGCTTTGAGGATGCGCCGCACCTCGAACATGGGCGCTTGCCCCGTGGTCGGTTTAAGTTTGCGCAGGAAACCCAATTCCACGATCTTGTTGAGATGAGTCTCTATCTGGTCGATCAATCTGGCCTCATTGCTGCTTTCCGGCAGAAATACCCGGATCAGCTCGACGATTTCATCACGGGAGAGCACCAGCCGGGTGTCGCCGCCGCCCGCGTCGAACTCGGCCAGCTTCTTGCGCAGCAGCGCCAACAGCAGGCTCACCGGAAACGACAGCGGTCGCCGTGCCACCAGGCGCGGGAGCTTTGAGACGTCATCATCGTCGCTCTTATGGCGCGAGCGCAGGAATGAATAGCCTTCAGACTCATCAAGCACCAGCTCCAGACCCAGCACCGCCACATAGTCGCGCACGCGGGCCTGCAGGTTGAGCAAGGCGTTCCAAAGGCCGGCGTCAGCCTCCTGATAGATCACGCCTTTGAGCAAAAGGATAACCAGGGCCGATAAGTCATCCGCCGCTGCGTTTTCAAATTCTTGTTCTAGCATTCTTATCTCACAAAAATCACGCGCGGCAACCGCGCCTGTTTCACATATTCCTGGCCGTCCGGCCCTTCGCGTTTCCAAACGATTGTCTCGGCCGCCTCTTCATCCGTAACCGTCTTGAACGTATCGCCGGCGAGTTGCAGGTACGCCACCAGTTCCGCCAAGCCGTGCCGCAGAGGCTGCATCTCGCACAGCTCGCGCAGGGTAATTTGTGAACGGTCTTGCAGGGCGTGGCGGATATGCCTGGCCAGCTGCGCCTTGTCGATCAGGATCTGCGAGTACAGCGCCGCCGCATCCACCTCGACGTCGCCTGACTCCGGCTCGATATCGGCGATCACCGGTTTGACAGTCGGCGTGTAGAGCGGCCGCTCCATTGGCAACTCGATGCCGGCCGCGGTATCCGCAATGCTCATCACCTCGCCCGGCGGCAGTGATTCCCGCAACGCCAGCGCCTTGGCCTCGATGCCGTGCAGGATATCCATGATGCGGCGGTTCTCCAGCCAAGCCTGGTCGTCCAGAAAGCGCCGCAGTTGCTGCGAAAGCTGGGCCACCGTACGTTGGGCGTGTTCGCCGGCCTCCAGCCAGTCGTAATGCACGCGGCGGATGCGAGCGTCGGGCTTGAGCTCGGCGACCGGCGGCAAGGCCAGGACGCGCTCAAGCAGGTTTGACAGTTCTTCCTGCCGGCTGCTGGACATCAGGAAATCCCAAAAGGCGCGAAAGCTGCGGCCCTGATCGGAATCGGCAATGGCATCACGCTCGCCCATGATTTCCTCCAGCAGCGCGCCTTTCGAGCCTTCCCACAACGCAATGCGTTCCCTTACTCGCCGATCCAGCCCGCGAAAATTGTGTTCCACTTCGCGAAAATCTGTCAGCAGATCACGCGCAAGCTGGGTGAATTGCTGAAAGCGGTCTTTCAGCGCCGTATCATCCAGCAACGAAATATCGCCCGCTTCAACGCGGGCTATCTCAAAGTCGATCTCGTCTCGCCGCTTGCGCAGTTCCGCAATGCGCGCCTGGGGATCGGTCTCGCTGCCCTCGCTCATCTGCTTGAGCAGTTCGAATAATGTGAGCAAACGCGATTCGGTGCCGACGAAGCTGCGCGCAGCAAGCGTACCTAGCCAGGCAACCGCCTTCTCGGTGGCCGGGGTCAGGTCGAACTGCGGCTCGTCCGAGCCTGAAGCGTAGAATTTGCGCAGCCAGCCCTTTTCGGTTCCGGCCCAATCGTTGAGATAATCGATGGCCGGTTTTGGAAAAGTCCCCGCGCCCAATCGCTCGCGCAGGGCAAACAACTCATCTTCCAGCGCCTCGGCCAGATCCGATTGAGGCATTACCCGCACGTTGGGCGCGATGAAAACGCGCTGCAGAAAACTCGCCACCAGCGGCGCATGATCCGAGCGCAACAGCCGCCAGGCCGGATGGCTCTGGCGTAACAGGTCAAGTGTGACGTAGTCTAAGTTCATTGAGGTGTTTTGATCATTCGAGATTTTTCTGCTTGTCTTTTATCGTTTGCGCGAAGACATTGAGCTGTTTGGCTCCCCGCACCTTGCCGTTCGGCACTGTCAACATTTCGACCCTCATCACGAGTACCCCCAACCGATCAGTGCTGCCCCATTTTACACAAAATGTTTCGCCAAAAATCATCCACATCGCGGAATATTTGTGTTAATTTTATCAGCAGCAGTTTTTTGTTCTGAACAAGTTAGCGTCGAAAACCTAATTTTCGCTTTGTATAAAAACCTGCTCTTTGCTTATTCCGAATCAGGCCATAATTCAGGCGCAGGCAACTGAAGAAAGCCTCCAGTGCGGTTTCTATCCGCTATATTAACTACTTTAAGAACTCAGACGGACCGAGAGAATTGACTATGAGTGGGCTGTTATATTTGATTGATCGTAAAGCGGTACTTTGCCTTATAGCGGCTTGCGTAACGGCGGGCTGCGCAGACCAAACGGCTTACCGGGCACCGGTCAGTACGTTCCAGGATGCCTCTTCGGTGATGGTCCATAGCGCGCGAATCTATCTGACGCAACTGAACAAAGTCGAACGGGACGCGTATATCAGGCGGCAAGCCGCCAATAATCAGCATATCCGTCTGAATGAAATAGAAAAGAAACAATACTTCTCGCCCGAGGAGATAGCAGTCAGGCTCGAAGCTCTCAATGGCTTATCGCGTTATGGGGAGTTGCTCGGGCAACTGGCAAACTCCGATGCTCCGGAGAAAATCACCGCCGGTGCCTCCGATCTCGCCCATTCCCTGCAAAAGCTTTCAAGCGATGTGAGCCAATTAACCGAGAAACCGGCAAATAACAAATTTGTCAATTCCACGGGACCTGTCGTGCAAATCGTCGGGGAAGTAGCCCGCATTGCCGCGGAGAAGAAGATACAGGCTGCACTGGATCGCGCAATTTTAGCCGGCGAAGGCCCGATTAGAGACCTGATCCATGCGATTCGGGATGACATCACCATCGCCTATGAAAGAAAGCGCAACGCGCTTTCGGCGCAGCGGGTGGACTATGTGGATGCCTACGAAGACAGTGTCGGCGCAAGCGGCAACAGCAATTACGATCAACGGAAGCGGCGTGCTGATGAACTCATCGCCTATCTAGATGTCTGGGAGTCATTTCCATTAACCAACCCATACGAAGGCTTGAACGCCATGGCAGACGCCTATTCGGCCCTGGTGGCTTACGCAAAATCGCCCAAGGCGCCGACCGATCTGTCCAGCCTGGCTGATCAGGTCGAATTGTTCGCGGCGCGAGCCAACCGGATCGGCGCGGCAATTCAACAACTCGAACAGAACTATTAGCAAAACAGGAGGTTAGCATGCCGGAGCAGAATCTGTCCAAGCCGGACTTAATCCACATCATCGGCGATGTCATCACTAAAATAGATGTGGCAAGAGGAAGTCTTCCGAGAGACAACCCCCAGCGCAAAGAGCTCGACTCCTGGCGGTTGCGCCTCGATGCGAAACAACAAATTTTAACGGATGCCGCCTTTGATGAAGGAACAGCCATCTATCAGTCCGTATCAGTCAATATCGACGGCATTGCCAAAGGTATAAAAAAGACTATTGAGGATGTAAATAAGACTAAACAAACCTTCGAGGATCTGGCGCGATTGGCTTCAGCAGTCGATGAGTTATTGGCGTCAGCCGCCAAGGCAGTGTAGTTTGCCAGTCGCTCTGATCCGCCGCCTGTTTCCCGAACGCAATACAGGTATGCCGAATGATCCCGAAAAATCTGAAGCCGGTTGACTTTCCAAAGCTCATATGGGAACCTCAAAAATCAGGAGAGCTCCTGGATGAGCTCTGCGAATATGCCACGAGCCAGGCGCAGGAAGCAATTTACTGGTACTTTTCCAAAAAAAAGTGGCGGCGGCATTTCGGCCGTTCTTTACGGGTAATCGCCATTTTACTTGTGGCATTTGCCGGCATACTGCCCATCATCAATGAGATCCTGGGGAAAGATGGCACCATTCATTCACTCTGGTCAACCCTGGCGTTATCTGTTGCCGCCACGCTCATCCTGCTGGACCGATTCTACGGCTTTACCACAGGATGGATACGCTTCCTGTTGGCAGAGCAGCAAATCTCGCAGGCGCTAGAAATCTTCCAGCTCGAAATCGAACAACAGAAACTGAATTGGGGCCATGCTGAGCCAACGCAGGAACAGGCTCAGGCAATGCTGCAACAGGTTCAACAATTTCTCAAACAGATCCGCGAGATTATCCATGATGAAACCATGCAATGGGCAACCGAATTTACCGAGATTCTGAAGCAGATTGACGAACAGGCGAAACTGGCTGCCCAGGCGGAGCGAAAATCCATGCTGCAAATCACCGTTACGAACGGCGACCGGTGTGCTGATGGCTGGATGCTGACCGTGGGCAATCGATCACCCGAGAAACACCATGGCAAGGAAGGGGCAATCGAAGTGCCTCCGGGCCTTCATATAGTAAAAATCTTCGCCCAAATTGACCGCCAGCCGGTGCACGACGAAAAACCGGTCAAGGTCAATCCGGGAGAAATAGAGGCGTTGGAATTTACCCTTTCATAAAATGGGCATGGAAATAAATCAGAGTATTGCAGGTGCGAATTCATTCGCACACTTGAGGAATTAACGACAGCAGAATCCTGAGGTAAGCCCATTGGTGCACCCAATGACATCGAATTTTCAGCCAAATTGAATGTCCTATAATAAGCACCTCAGCTAGGCTGATAGACACGAGGACGGCAATGGATCGGAGCCAAACACTAAACAACTCGAATATTGAGCCGGAATCCTTTGAGGTATTCCTGTGTCATAACAGCGAGGATAAGCCCGAAATCCGCCGTATCGCTGATGATCTGATAAAACGTGGCATCAAGCCTTGGTTGGATGAAAGAGAAATAATGCCAGGTACAGCATGGCAATCGGCTCTTGAAGATCAAATTGCTCATATCAGGTCAGCCGCAATATTCATTGGGAAAAGCGGTATCGGCCCCTGGCAGAACATGGAGATCAGGGCTTTCATTAATGAGTTTGTCGAACGCGGGTGTCCTGTCATCCCGGCTATCCTACCTTCTGCCCAGACAACGCCGCCCCTGCCCATCCTGCTGAAAAATCTGCACTATGTGGATTTTCGCGTAACAGACCCTGATCCAATGAGCCAGCTCTTGTGGGGAATTACGGGAAAAAAGCCAACGGTTCAGGCATTTCCGGCCGATGCATCAGAGGGCGGCGCTGCCCTTCTCTCCGAAAAAGTAAAGCAACTGATTGAGATCAGACTGCCGGGTAATCTTGACGCGTTCTCAGACAGCGATAAGGAAATGCTGCTGGCCGGGCTCAGCGCTTTTTTGAAAATTGAAGGCGAAATCAAAATCGTGGCAAGTAGGCCCGGCAGCACGAGGCTCTTTCTCGAACTGCCCCCCGAAGACGCCGATAAAATCTATGCCGCAGCCCAAAGCGGCCAGCTTGAAAATTTAGGCATTACCGAGGCCCGGATTTACCCTTCCCTGGCCGACCCGCCTGATCAGGAGCAACGCGCCCAACTGCTGATTCTTCTAAGTCGAGTTCAGGAATTCTGGATTAATGGCGTATTAAAACAATCCCTCTACCATGAAGTACTGATTTCGCTCGGCAAGCGGGCTATGGATGAAGCCGTTGAGCCACCCTGGAACAGCTTCATCAATCTGCCAAAGTGGCGTCAACAGCTTGCCTTAAGCGATAACCGAATCGACACCGTATTTGACGCTACGGGCTTGCTGCTGATCCTGGGAGAACCCGGTTCCGGCAAAACTACGACCTTGCTTGAATTGGTGTCGAAACTGATCGCACGCGCCGAAACTGATCCCAAAGAACGCATTCCTGCTGTTTTGAATCTTTCCAGCTGGAAGACACAGCAAACGCTGGCTGACTGGATGGCAGAAAAACTGGGCGCTATCTATAGAGTCCCCGTCAAACTGGCGCGTGCATGGCTGGATAAAGGCTATCTCATCCCATTGTTAGATGGTCTGGATGAAGTCAAAACAGAGCATCAGGCCAATTGCGCGGCAGCCCTCAATGCCTATATCACAGACGCTGAGCCGCCCGGATTAGTCGTTTGCAGTCGATTAACGGAATATCAATGGCTGCCGGAGCGCCTGAAAATGAACGGCGCGATCTGCATCAGGCCGCTGACGCAAGAACAAATTGATGGTTACTTTGCAGCCATTGGCGCTGAACTCGAACCGTTGCGTACAGCCATCAAAGAAGACTCTGTCCTGCAGGAACTGGCGCAATCGCCTCTCATGCTGAACATCATGAGCATGGCGTGCCGCTCGGCCAGCCCAGATTGCCTGATTGATCAAAGGCAATCGGTAGAAGTTCGCCGAACTCAAATTTTTGCCGCTTATGTGGACCAGATGTTCCTGCGTAAAGCATCATTAGGTCAGGACTTCCCCAAAGAAAAAATCATCTTTTGGCTGAGTTGTTTGGCAAAAAAGATGACGGCTCATTCACAATCAGCCTTTTTTGTTGAAAATTTGCAACCGAATTATCTGGACAGTTGGAGGCAGAAAGCCGCTTATCGAGCGATTTCCTCGCTGATTTTCGGGCTGATTCTGGCGTTGATTGTCTCGCCGACTTTCGGATTGTTTTTTGCTGTAGTGGTTGGATTGTTCGCCAGATCGGACTCTCCCGTTAAGAACGGCATAATCTGCGGATTGATGGGCGGACTGATGCTTGAGCTGATTACGGAGCTGGTGAGTGCTGCGAAAGATGAAAGCCTGCTTATGGAACTGATGGGGCTGATTTTTTTCGGACTGATTTTCGGACTAATTGCAGGTGCCGGCATTGGCACGCTAAACAGCATCAAGGTCATTGAAACGGTAAACTGGTCGTGGAAATCTTTTTTTAAAAGATTCCCCGTATTCTTTTTAATTGGCGGCCTGATAGTCGGGTTGCCTACATGGCTGAGCTATGGCCCGAATAAAGCCATATCCGATGCACTGCGTTCTGGATTGATTCTAGGGTTGATCGCCGGCTTTATAGGAGGATTCATCGGCAAGATCAGAGAAGATAAAACCAGACCCAACCAAGGCATTATATTGACCTTAAAGAATGGCCTGTTTATCGGGTTCTGCACTACGTTAATTGTCGGACTGATTCTCGGCCTGATCGAAGGAATGAGCTATACCCCGGCCGCTGCACTGGCCGACAGGCCGCGTATGGGGCCGACTTTATGGCTGACTGCCGGGTTGTTTTTAGGACTGATAGTCGGGCTGAACCGTGGCTTGGGCGCTGTCATTAAGCATTATGTCCTGCGCTTTGTACTTTGGTGCAGCGGCAGAATGCCTTTCAGGCTTATTCCTTTCCTGGATTATTGCGCCAGACTCATCTTGCTCAAGAAAGTCGGCAGCGGTTATATTTTTATACACCGGATGTTGCTGGAGCATTTTGCCAGACTTAGGAACTGATGTTACGCATCAGTTGAATTGAGGCCGTTTTAAAAAGTACCGCCAGCGCGACGATTGTTTGAATTCAGCTGTAGGGTCGAATTCATTCGACCCAAAATTGCCCGGGATATCGGTATTGACAGACAGTGCGAATGAATTCGCACTTACGCACGCATGTGTTAGTTTTCATTCAGGCATTGGAAGGGGTATATCCCCATTTTCGAGACTTTTCTGCAATATCTTTGCGGGTTGATACCTTGGAGCCAGATCAGCAGCAGTCTGGTACGCTTCAAAAGCCCATCCCTTCCCTTGAGAAGCCAGTCTTACAGCCTCCACGACGGCCAGCTGATCGCGAGAACTTGCGCTTCCATAGGGTTCCAGCCTGGGGAAAGGCATTTCGCCTGGCGAAACTACATGCAGATTCTGGGCAGTCATTCCCATTGCGTCGCCGATGTCAATACGGTAAATACCTTCATTCAGGAGTACAGGATCGACCTCTAGCTGTCTGTCTGTAATACTTCGGCGTTCAAATACAGTTTTTAAGCCTCCTTCTGATACCATGCGTACGCTAAAAGGCTGCTTTCCGCCCTGCCAGCTGATATACAAAGGCCGTTTACCCGACACCATCCTTAATCCTCCCTGAGTGGCCAAAGGGATAGTGATCCCCTTCCCTTCCTCGCCTCTTGTGATAAGGGAGACGACCGTGCGCGACGTAGTGGCATGGATTCGGTTGGTCAACCAGCGCCCTGCCCATTCGGCCAGGCTTGAAGACCTGATAGAAGCAGGCTTTTCTTCCTTGATGCATTTATTTGAAACGCCATCGCGGCTGAGCATTTCTTTCGGACTGGAATCGCTGGCAATCCACAATTTGGCATCGGCGCCAATCACTTCAATGCAGTCCCCATTTTCCAAAATTTTATAAATAGATGCGGGAACTATGGTTTTATTTGCCCTGGTAAGCTGATAGTTCTCAGGCTCCTGGTTCATTTCATCGATCCAGTAGGCAGCCAGAGCATCGGTGGATAAGAACCCCATCATCAATAAGAAAACCAGCAGTTTTAAAAAGGAATGCATGGAGAACTCCTTGGTTGGATAAACGCCATAGCGAACAACAGCTGATAACTTGATCGCTAACAGAAAGACAAGTTATCAAATGTATGAGTGTTTCGATTAATACATCACTGAATCACGACTGCGGGGCGGTAACCCGCCTTTTCCCTGTCGAATCAGAGAACTCCCCGCACCTAAGGAACAATAGTTCTGACTAATGGCGTGGACATCGAATTGCGGCATACCCAAATTGGACAATACGCCGCTAAGATCCAATTGCGGGGCAGTCGATTGAACAAGACCGCTTATACCATTAGGTGCCACAGCTTCAATTACGTTAAGTCCAAATTCATCAGGTTTCCATGGAGTTTCTTGGATCACTCCCCTAAACAAGCTTTGTCCGCTAGGGATAAGTCCTTTAATATTCAGCTTGATGTTCCCTGCAGAAGCGCCAAGCGCCCTTGTATTGGCTTGGATCAAGCCTGTCTCCATAACCAAATTTTTCGCGTTAATAGTGATGTTTCCACTGTTTCCGATTTGTGGTCCATGTACGCTGGTTCTGAGCCCAGAATTGATCAGTTGGACTAATTGACCTCCATTTATGGTGATATTTCCACCATTGCTATTATCAGCCTCAGAGCTAATAGAGGAATCTTGATCCAAAGAAAGTTGGTTGGCATTTAGCGTGATGTTACCAGCATTACCCCAACTGGTTGATCCGGAGCTAATGACTCCTTTTTGAGAAAGATATATATGGTTGGAAGCACTAATATCAATATTTCCTCCTGCACCTTGAGCTATTTTACCCGTAAATGGATTTTTGATATTACGGCTTTCAGACCTAATCTCGGCAGAGTCAATCCGAATATCCTTGCCAGTTAAGATAATGTCGCTTCCGGTACCATCACTTACTGTAGTACCAAAAATTCGTGCATGATCAGTTATGTTTAATGAAGGGGATTTAATATCAATTTTTCCATGCCGTCCTACTCCTAAAGTTAAACTGGAGATCAAACTTTTTCCATAAATATGAAAGGAATCTGTGGCACGAATAATTATGTCGCCCGATCCGCCTTCTGCTGCAAAATTGCTGCTATCGATGATTGCTCCTAAAGAAGCTTCAAAATTTCGAGCAGTAAGCGAGATATTCCCTGCTCTAACTTGAGAACCTATTGTGCTGGAAAACAGTTGGCTATTTCCGCTTATTGAAATATCTTCGCTGGCCTTTAGTACAATATCTCCGGCATTACCAGAGCCTCTAGAAGCGGTTGCAGTAATAATTCCGCTCTGATGAGTAGCATCGGGGGATTGTCCTTCAATAAAGATATTTTTAGCTTTTACGTTAATATCGCCGGCAGTGCCTCTTCCAAGAGTGCTGGCCCTCATCCTACCACCATCTCTCACGTTCACATTACCTTGAATAATCGTCGTAATATCGCCACCTTGACCACTCATTACTCCCTGAGCACCAGTAAAAATACCAGTCTCTAATGGACCATCAAAAAAATTATCTGTTAATATACCCTGCCCATCGATCAAAAGCTGCCTGGCATTTACCACGATATCGCCAGCGTTTCCGGTGCCAAAGGAACTGGTAGTAATCTTCCCTCCTCGGATAAGCGATAACTGGTTAGCTATGTCTAGCGTAATATTTCCAGCATTACCAGTTTTTTCACTAGATGTTTCACCTTCAACTGCGATACTGGAGATAAGGGTGCTGGTTTGTCCATTGGCAAAACGTCCGTCTACCGCGAGATTGCTTGCAGTAACATAAATATTACCAGCAGCACCACTGCTATGTGTACTGGCACCAATTACGCTGCCGCCTTTCATGGTCATATTGCCTTGAACAGTCACATTGATATCGCCGCCCTTGCCACTCCAGCCTCTCCCTGCGGCAGTAAAAATACCAGTCTGTAACTGATTCCCCAAACTATCCGTTTGTACGCCTTGTTCATCGATCAAAAGCTCACCGGTATTTACTATGACTTTTCCAGCGTTTCCCTTATTAAAGGAACTGGTACCGATCTGTCCACCTCGGAGAAGAGACAAGCGATTTGCTATGTTTACTTCTATGTGTCCAGCATTACCAGTTGTTTTGTCAGATATGGTATCTGAACCTGATGTACTGGAAATAAGCGTTGGGAAATAAATGTTTTGTCTATTGAGGGTCGTTTGCCCATCAATCAACAGATTTTTGGCCTTTATGTGAATATTGCCGGCAGCTTTGCTTCCGCGTGTGACAGCGCTAATTTCGCTACCGCCTTTCATGTATATATCGTTCTGAACAGTCACATTGATATCTCCACCCTTGCCACTCCAGGTTTTCCCAGATCCAGCAAAAATACCAGTCAGTAACTGATTCCCCAAACTATCCGTTTGTACGCCTTGTTCATCGATCAAAAGCTCACCGGCATTTACTATGACTTTTCCAGCGTCTCCCTTACCGAAGGAACTGGCGCCGATCCTCCCACCTCGGACGAGTGATAAACGGTCTGCTATATGCAGTTCAATATTTCCAGCACTGCCAGTAAATTGTTCTTTCATAGCTCTTCTATCACCACTCTCACTGTCAATACTTGTTTTTAAATGAAGCGGTTTTTGTCCGTTGGAATCTGTTTTTCCATCGAGCAGCAGATTTTTGGCTGTCACAAAGATATTACCAGCATCACCGCTTCCGAACGTGCTGGCGCTAATTTTGCTGCCGTCTTTCATAGTCAAATTACCTGTCAGGTGAACATCAATTCCAACTCCATCTTTCTTATCTTTGGTCTCAGCTAATATTTTGGCATTTTGATCCATGTTTAAATCACTGCCGCGGATGATGACTTTGCCACCCCCTTCACCACTGGCATCGATGGTACTCTTCGTTAAAGCCAGCGCGCCATGCGCTGTTTCTGAAGGCTGATTGAGCGGTACAGTCATACTTCCCTGGCCGACTGCCTCCAACCGCACTTCGCCCTCTGGTGCAGTTAGCTTCGCACCATTCTCAACACTGATATTTCTACCCACCATATCCAATTTCTTTCCTGTACCGACTGCCAATTGAGCACCGTCGACTTTCAGCAAGCCATTGGTAGCAGAGGACGTGCCGAGAAAACCGAACGAGGCCGGCGCGGCGGCAGTCAAGTTACTGCCTGCGGGCTGACTGGCACTGAATCTGGCCCCATCCTGGAAACGCACCTCGTCCGCCGTACTGGCGTGGAAGGCGCCCGGCACATTGATTTGAGCATTTTTGCCGAATACTATGCCGGATGGATTGACCAGATACAGGTTGGCGCGTCCGCCCGGTGTCGAGCGCAACGTGCCATCAATATTGGATGCCGAACCGCCGGTCACGCGAGATATGACGTTTTCCAGTGCGTTAGGCGTATTTTCAGTGAAGGTGACCGTTTGCCCGTTATTGACGTTGAACTGGTTAAAGCTGTGGAAGAGATTTTTGCCGAAGGTCGTGCCCAGATTCTGCGGAATGGTGACATTGGTTCCGCTCAGGGTTTGCGCCGGGCCGACAGTGCCATCGGTGGCAATGCCTCCCGCCGCAAAAGCCATACGCAAGGGAAACAGAATGTTTAGCAACAAAAAGATTAGTCTTAGCCACTGCCACTTATTATTGATTTTATTCTGCATGTCTAATTTCCTCTTTTTAACGCAATAGTGCGGAACAAGAAGAGAAAGCAGGTTTTGAACCCTGCCCTTTTAGCCATCTCCTGCTAAGAGATGAAACAATGGCCAAAGTTCTTCCCTAAGCCCATGGAATAAAGATTAAAAAACACTCATAACCAGTTCCCGACCAGGATAAATGGTGCCCAAAAATAAGGATGTTCGTATTGCTTGTCTTTCATCAGGCTCAATTGCGCCTGGCGGAGGGCCTGGGCCTTGCTTGTGTTCGGCTGCAGCAGATCCTTATAGAATTCAGGCATAAACTGTGCGGCAGCTTCATCATCCACCGGCCAAAGGCTCCCTAGCGCACTGCGGACGTTAGCCTTGAGAGCAGCACCGCTCAGCCCCAGAGGAGCGCGGTCGTCACCTTCGGCAGTCTGGCAGGCGCTTAGAGTGAGCAGATCCATCGGTTGTTGTTTGAGCCTGTCAGATCTCAGCAGTCGGTCCAGATCATCGATACTGATGATGCCGTCATAGGCCATGATGAAGCTGGTGTCGGCAGTGCCGCCGAATATGCCGTGCGAGGCGATATGCACCACGGAATAAGGCTCCCGCGTCACCTGCTGTACGAAGCCATCCACTGTGAAAGTCGAGTTCATCAGCAAGGTGTGCGGCAATCGCTTGCTCATGACGTCGACTTCTTTGGCCACGCCAGGCAAGCTGAGCTGTTTTTTTACGTTCGATCTGAATTGCGGATCTCTTGCCAACCTCTCTATATAGATCGAACGGACTTTACGCATTTGCATCTCATCCGCCTGGCCTACCGGCAATGCCCGGGAGCGGGCTGACTCTTCAGCAACATAGCCACGCTCATCATTGCGGATCACGCCTTCCATAACCAGCGGAGGCAAATCGCTGACTACCGGCCCCGGTTCGCTCATGGCGGCCAGCAGCGTTTTTGGACTGCCCTTAGCCAAAGACGAAGGATTGAACAGAGTCAGGCCGGCTGAGCTTGCAAGGGCGTATCGCTCTACGAGGTACTGCTTCCCGTCATACAGCGCCGCCATCGGGACCAGACGCAAAGATCCGTCCGGCACAATCACCAGCGTTTGCACCTGATTACCGCGCAATTCGGGCTCGATGGGCGCAATCAGCCAGTCGTACAGCTTTCCGGCATGGACTTTTACATCGTCGGAAGCGTTGCGAAGGCTGTCGGCAAGCCTGCGGGACCTGACCATCAGGGTGTCCGCATCGATCGGTTGCGTGTATTGCCGGATTTCGCTGCCGATGCTGACGAGCAGTTCCAGGCGGTCAGGAAGGATGATCGGGTAAATGACCGCGGTGTTCGCAGTCACTTTGTCTAGCAAGGCTGTTCTTGCGCTTTGCACACTACAGCGCTCGCCTAAAAAATCTTCCAGCTCCGTCTGTTTGATGAGTTCAACGGTGTCGCGGACGCGGCGCAGTAATCGTGTTTTTTCCTCACCACTCGCCTGGCTAGCGTCAACCAGCAGCAGATCGGCTAATCTCATGTAGATGGGTGCCAGCGTCTCGCGGAAACTGGAGCGGCCGTTATGGTATTCGACCGGGATATCCTGGCGAATAGCTTCGATATGGTCGACCGCCTTTTGGTAAACCATCAGCGCTTCAGTCCACTGTTGCCGGCGCTGATACAGCAGGCCCTGGCGCCATTCCAGCTCCATCAGCAGATCATGGGCATTGATGCCTTCCGCAGCCTGAATCGCTTGATGATAAAGACTCAGGGCATCATCGGTGCGCTGTTGGTCTTCATATAAACGGGCGAGTTCCCCCAGGGCTTCCGCCAGCAGGCGTGGTTGATGGACCGCATCTTTCCTCGCCTGTTCGAGGCTGCTGTAGGCCAGCGGCAGTCCGGTTTCGTGTAATCCTTTGGCTTGCCCGGCGAGATTGATTAACAGTGCGGCCCGGTCTTCAGGGATAGGAATTGCCGCGATGTCGTCATGGATGCTGTTGAGCTCCTTGAGTCGTTGTTCAGCAGGCATTAATCTCGCCTGCCCCAGACGAATGCCCAGCTTTAGTTTTTTATCGTCGCCGGAGAACCGCAAGGCTTCCGCATAAAGCTGGGCGGCTTCTTCGGTTGCATCCATCCCGGCCCGAAGGTCGGCCAGGGTAGCCAGCCAGCGGGCGCGTTCCCGCGGCTCGCCGGCATTGCTGTCGATCGCTTTGCGCAGCAGTTCCTCTGCCCGCTGGAAATGGCGCGTCCGGTACAATGCCAATCCGAGCGTGCCGTCTACTGTGGCCTGTTGAGCCGGCGTTACCGCCATCTGCCGTGCGGCAAGCAAGGCGTCCTGGGCAAGATAATATTGCCCTTGCCGCAAGTAATCCTGGCCCTGGATGATTAGTCCGGCGTAATTGTTGGCAGCGCCGCAGGCGAAGTCGGCGAAAAGGCAGAGCCAGAAAAATAAGTGGCGCCAGTGCATGGTTTTCCTCCTGAGTTAATTCCAACACGGTTAGGAGCGGTATCATCCAAGCCAGTCAGAACACATCCCACTTGACCTGAAAGTAAATGCCATCGTCTTGCAAATCACCGGATTGTTGACCCAGCGGTTTTTTCAGGGCATATCCATAGTAGAATTCGGCAAGAAAGTTTTCGAGCTGCCAACTGAAACCGGCGCCGACCGATACCAGTGCGTCCGAATGTTTCCCTCGATTCCAGGCTTCCCCGTAATCGACGAAGGGAACCAGCGTTATGCGGTTCTGTTTTTCAAAAGTTGTGAAGCTGAGCAAGGGATAGCGGAGTTCCAGCGAAAGATTATAGCCCTCGTCGCGCACCAGATAGTTGGTCCGATAACCGCGAACGGTGGATACGCCTCCAATGGCTATCTGCTCCAGCGGAAGCAGCTTGCTGTCCGCAACCTGGACATTGCCGCGCAGGATCAGTTGGGTTCCTTCACCGTCTACCAGATAGGCGTATTGCAACTGGCCAAGCCAGGCGAAGAATTCGCTGCTGGGAAGATTGTCCTGCGCCGGCGTCGCGCCTAAGGCATCCATGCCGACGCTGAACGTGGAGCGGAATGCGAAGGCATTGCGTTCCCAACGTTGGATAAAGTCCTGGAAAATCCGCCAGACTGTTGCCTGGTTGGTATTTGACGGTATGCCTTCGACAAAGGAAAAAGGCCTGCCCAGAAGGCTGGTTTCATTCTCGCGCGTCGTCAGCAGCACGCCTAAATTCAGGCGCCGGTTGAATGTGTTGATGATTGGGTGGCTGATGCCGCCCTCAAGGATGTGGACTTTACTTTTGATATCCAAATCCTGAAAAGGCGCCTCAACTACGACAGTATCACCCTCATCGAAGCGGAAAAATGCCAGTGTGCCGTAATCGGTCAGAGGCAAGTTGAAGCCGCCGGAATAACGGTTCGATCCTGAACTGGTTGTGAAGGTAAAATCCAGCGTATCGCCAAGACCGGTAAGATTGTTGAGGTATCCGGTGAGCCCAAAAGCTTCGGCACCGATGGAGGGTGGCCGGAAATTGTCTCCAAACAGGCTCAAATGGTAGGGCCTGGCACGAACAACATCCACATCGAGAATACCGTGGCCGGGCGAGGCTCCGGGCAAAATGCGTCCGTTCATCTTGCTGATAAGAGGATCCGACAGCAGGAGCTGAAAACGGTCTTCCAGTTCGTGCTGGTTCAGCGGTGCTTCAGGATCGCCGTTCAGGCGGTTCTGGATATAGCCTTCCCGCAGGCGGCCTTGCCCTTTCACCCGCACTTCATCCAATCGGCCTTCGATTATCTTGTAGTGTATCTCGTCTTTCTTTAGCGCATCTTCGGGGATAATGGCGCCGGAATTGATGTAGCCTCGATCTATATAAAGCTGAGTGAGTTTCTGCCGCAGTTCTTCCAGTTCGCCGATGGATACTTCTCGTCCTTCAAAGGGTTTAACCAAGGAGCGCAGGTCTTCTTCCGAAATTACCGTGTTGCCATCGACGACAATACGTTTTATGAAGAATTTGCGGCTGTCTTTTTCAATGGCTGGAGTCTTTTCAGGAACGGGCGGGAGAACAAATCCTTCCGGGGACTGCTTGGGCTTATACTCGGGCAGTGGCGGTCTGTATTCGCTGGGACGGTCCATAGATTCAGCACCGCCAATCGCCCATGCCGCAGTTATTTGAAGAGAAGCTGTTAACAATGTTGCAAATCGTAAGCGCAGCAAGTTTGGGCGCTTTGCTGTTTCCAAATCGATTCCAGCATTTGTTGACAGTTGGCAGTTTGAACAATCAATTTTCATTTCAACTTGAGCCCATTGCGTAGTGGATAATCCTTAAATTGTTATAGCCTGATGTGCATAACGCTCCAGGTTGATGTTACTAGTGTTCGGTTTTGACCCTTTCAGCGAATTCCGCTTTTGACTACTAATATCTTGATTTCAATACTGCTGCGGCAGCGCGCCGAAGAAGACTGAGCGATGATGCATAGGGCCCGGCCTAAGGGCCATCCCAGATAGCTCTCCCGACCTTTTAATTTTCAGTATTTCGCAGATTGGCAATAGGCACTGATAAATCTCCGGCAGTTGCTCAAGACCTGAACAAATCTTCAATACTAACCCTAATAGTAAGCGGCTAATTAGAATTAGAGTTTCCTCAAAAAGTCATGCGACAAACTTGCCGGCATCCGGCAATTTAAAATTCTTCGGTCTGGGCTGCGGGAATTTCTCCGAATCCTATACATAATTCCCGCCAATTCTGCCACCACGCCCAGAATTATTTCAGGCACAAGAAAATGCCGGACCAGCACCAGCAGGTTCATGACCAGGAAAATGCTGTGAATCCAGGCTTCTGGCGTGCAGGCTGTTTTCGCACGAATATAGCTGAGGCTGTAACCTGGCAGACCGCAGAAGTATTGGCGATACAGATTCTCCTGGATCAGGCGGACCGTTTCTTCATCGCTCAGTTTCAATTTATGCTTGATGATCACGGCGCCGATGACTAAGCGTGAGTCCTTGACCGGTCGTCCCATCTTCGTCGTAAAGCTTTGGTAATAAGCCTCCGCCAGGACATCCCTGGGCATACATTCGCCAAGTTTCACCCAGCGGTTGTTCTTGTCCATTGCACGCTCGAAGGACGTTGCAAAGCCTCCCAGGGTTATTTGCTCTTGGCTGTGTATCCGTATCATAAGGGCACGGTTTTTGGCAGGGTTAGCTCACTTTCTGTGCAGTCATTTTATCATTTTCGGACGTAATAATATTGATATCAATGAGTTGAAGTTTTTGAGTGGACTCTAATTACAGATGCCACAGCTTCTCATAAACGGTTTCTCAGCCAAAGGAAATATTGAATTGGCAGTAGCTGTTCCAATGCTTTACATCTTCGGGATGCGTGAAAGCGCTTATTGCAAAGTTATAGGCGAATTCTATTTGAATTTAAATAAGTAAAAATACTATAGAAGACGCTGATTTTTTTATAGTTAGAAGTTACGCATTGACAGATCATCGGATGCGGTTAAAAGACCAACTGCGCCATTATATTGTGTACCTGCCTCATGAAGAACAACTCGATGCCTTTGACCGGCAGAACTTTGGCGAAACCCATGGCCGGCATTGGCAAATTGAGCAATATCACCGGGCCATTAAACAGGTCTGCAATATCGAGCACTTTCAGGTGCGCAGCAAAACAGACATCAAAAATCATTTGTTTGCGGCTATTTGTGGTTATGCCCAATTACAACGCTTACGCGCAATGGAATTGATCAGCAATGGTTATCGATTACGGCGGGATCTATTCAATGAAGTCATCGCTGCCTTCATCGGCACCTTTATGCCTTCAATGGCGCATTTGAACCCACAATTTCAATCAGGCGTCAATGCGTAACTGCTATATTTAGAGGCAAGAAGAGAGGCAGGCTGTGATGCCAACCTAAACTTACCATCCATTCAAAACATCATTTTATGATGTTCTTTGTAAGTAGTTACGTGGCATTTCCAGCTTTTCTTGCTTTGTAAGGATAAAAATGCAGAGCTATAAGTCCAAGTTAAAGTAATGTTTACAGTGACTTGTGAACTCACGCCCTGCGATCCTTAATCCTCTTACCTATACGGTTTTATCTAGGATAACCGTATTGCTGAGGATAGGTGTTTTGCTGCGGGTAGCCTTGTTGTTGAGGATAGCCGTAGCTGCCGCCTTGCGGGTAATTTTGCTGCGGATAATTTTGTTGTTGTGGGTAACCGCCCTGCTGAGGGTAATTCTGCTGCTGATAACCACCGCCTTGAGGATAGCCTTGCTGCTGAGGATAGCCTTGCTGCTGAGGGTAGACTTGTTGCTGTTGGGGGTAGCCTTGTTGTTGCTGCTGATACCCGCCTTGCGGCTGTTGAGCGCCTGGCTGGCTGCCGGCAGTCGGATTGGCGACAATGGCCAGTTCCACTCTACGGTTCTCGGCCCGGTTGGCATCATTGGTGTTAGGCAATTTCGGCATGCGCTCGCCCATGCCCTGTTGAGTGATGCGCGAATAATTCACCCCATGCTGGGTCAGATAACTGGAAACACTGGTAGCGCGCTGCTCGGATAATTTCTGATTATAATTATCAGCCCCGATATCATCGGTATGGCCGGTGATACTGATCTTGGAGTCCTGGTATTGATTTAACACATTAGCCACCGAATCCAGAGCGGATTGGGCCTGCGGCGTCAAGTTGGAGGAATCGAATCCAAACGTGACGTTGTTCGGCATGGTCAGGGTCAGCGTATTCTCGGCTGTCCTCTGAACCTCGATACCGGTTCCTTGCAGCGATTCATTCATCTGCTGTTCCTGACTGTCCATATAGGCGCCCACCGCCGCCCCTAGCGCACCACCGGCCAAAGCGCCCCAACCGGCATTCTTAAGATCGTTGCCGCCAAATAACGTACCGGCACCAGCGCCTACCGCGGCGCCCAAGCCTCCTCCTTTGGCCATATTGCTTAAACCTGATTGGCCGGTATAAGGGTCAGTCACGCAAGCTGTCAATAAAGCGGAACTGATACCGATAACTAATAAACTTTTTTTCATAATTGCACAGCCTTTGGCTAATTTTTACAAAAATACTAATGGTTCTATCTGAGATCTTTCAGTTAGAAACGAAGTGATAATTATAGAACAACACAATCCTCGGTCCACAAGGTAATCGTTCTTTCCATTTTAAGCATTTGAACTAATGATTGATGAAGTTTTATGAATTCCGGCTGAACGTTACTATAAATTCCTTTATAGCTCGCGTAGGCTGGGTTGGAGCTTTAGCGGAAACCCGGCATGGGCGGCCCAGAAATGCTGGGTTTAGCAACCCAGCCTACCGCGATTAAAAGCTCCGGTGTCCGGCGCGGCAAACGGGATAAAACATCTATGCATAACATCAGTTCCTTTATAGAAACTTAGTTCAAAGCGTGCGGGTTATCTCCACATCGGGAAGATTATGATAAACATCAAGATAGCTATGATTTTCCGTTAAGGTTTTGATGACTGCCGGCAACGGCTCGGGCCAGATTTCCGGAAAGTCCCGTTCCCGTTTCTCCGTGATCGCAAATGCCAGCTGTTCCTGCGGAGGGTGAAACTCGGCATTGACGCCGTCTTTATTGCCTCTGGCATCAATGCGATACCAGCCGTAGTCCTGCAGATAAACCGCATTAAGCCCATGCAGGCAATAAGGCGCGCCGTTTCCTTCCAGGCTTAAACGCTGATAGCACAATCCGGCCGGTATGCTATTGGCGCGCAATAGGGCTGCCAACAAATGACTTTTTGCGTAGCAGTAGCCTGTTTTATGCTGAAGCACTTCAGATGCCCTGCAGGTCACCGGGTTTAATCGGTAATCCCAGCTATGGCGGATATTATCCCTTACCCACTCGAAGCATTTTTTGGCCGCGTCATGGTCGGCATCTGTTTTATCCGCCAGTTGTGCAGCCAGATTGACGATGGCCGGATGTTTCCAGTCAATGTATTCGGTCGATTGTAGATATTTTTCCATAGCGAAGCTGTGCTAAACCTCTCTTCACGCCAATTCGTCATCGCGTTGGAAGTTCAAGCGCGCGGCAATGGCGTCCAGCATCGCCGGTTCTATCCCAATGCCGAACTCGTCAACAATGATCCTGCCCAATTCTGCCGGCGTCTCGATGATGCGCGTCTCTGATAAGCCGGATTGCGTTTCGGTAAAATTCGTGTCGAAAATGCTGATGCGTCCGCCAGGCGTGCACCGGTTCATCATCAGATGAAACGGGAACGGCGATTGGCTCCAGCTTGAACAAACCACATTACCTGCTTCCAGATCGCAAAATCGAACGGAAGCCCGGTCAAAGCCGTACAATGCGAACCAACCATCCGCAGTGTGTTTTTCAACCACCCGTTCATCGAGCAAGCTATCCTGCCTGATGCGGAAAATCTCCCCGTCCACCGTTTGCTCCAGTCCGATCTCCAACTGCAGGGGCACCGAAAAGCCGGGGCCGCCAAAACCGGCATCGGCCAGACAAACGCCGGTTTCGGTCTCGACCAGAAAACACAGATGCGTGCGGGGTCCTCCTTCCGGCTGCCCCATGCGGACACGCGCCAGAACAGGCGTATAGTGAAAACCCAAAGCGCCCAGAGCCTGCCCGAATAGACCGTTCAACTCGAAGCAATAACCGCCTCGCCGTCCAAAAATCAGTTTGCGGACAACCGAAGCCTTATCCAGGCTCGGAGTGACTCCCAACAGCGGATCGATGTTTTCAAACGCGATGGCCTGAAGTTGCGCCGACTGCAAACAGGCGAGCCCTTCTGCCGAGGCCTCGGGCTGGCTGATGCCTATACGGCTCAGGTATTGTTCTTTGTCAAATGGCATCGTCAGTCCTCATAGGCAGGGATCACTTCCAGCTCCTGCATGCCGGCTTCAACCCATTCCTTGAGCGCCGGATGCTCAAGCACTGCATTGACATAACCGCGCGCTTCCGCGTTGGTATCCAATTGATATAAATGAAAGCGCAAAGCCACCGGCGCAAACATGGCATCGGCAATCGTGAACTGGCCAAACAGCCAAGGACCTCTGTCCCAATACTGTTTCCGGCATTGCTGCCAGATTTGTCCGATGCGCTCGATATCATTGCGCACTTCCTCGGGCAGCTTCTTGGCGGCCGGCGGACGCCGGCAATTCATGCCGCAATGCGTGCGCAGGGCTGGGAAACCGGCATGCATCTCCGCCGAAATCGAACGCGCGAATGCCCTTTCCGCTTGTTCTTGGGGCCAAGCCTGAGTTTCCGGGAACCGTTCGGCCAAATATTCCATAATAGCCAGCGAATCCCAGACCTTAAGCCCGCCATCGATCAGGACCGGCACTTTGCCTGACGGAGAAAAGCCAAGTATCCGGCTTTTGGAATCCGCCTGAGCCAATGATATTTTGACTTCATCAAAGATGATGCCGTGGTGTTTCAAAAACAGCCACGGACGCAAGGACCAGGAAGAATAATTTTTGTTGCCGATAACTAAAGTCATGCTCATGATGCTTTAACTCCTTTTGATGCTATGAATTAGGCTTTATTACCTTGTAAATGATCGAATTATCGTCGTCCCCGGACATACATGATAACTGATGTTACGCCGTTGCTGGGTCGAATTCATTCGACCCGGGATACCCCCCGTGTATCGGCACTAGGCAGTGCTGATACCCGCAAGGGGCACGGCATCGCAGTAAAACTAAAACAGCACAGAGATCGATTCTGTGCGCAACATCAGATGATAAGCCAACAGCTATCAAGCGTCGATGAAAATCATGTTTTTTATCATAAAGATACTTTGCGATCATGTGCTGCGGCTACGCGCATGAATTGCCGAAACCATGATTCTATCCTTATATAAATGCAACATCTTGTAAGCAAAACAAGCGATTTTACCGCCTAGCCAGTGAATCATGTCCAGGCGGCTGGGGAATAACGGCAGGGAGCCGCTTGGGCGCTGTAATGCGCAGTTGCTTATTGACGTTATAGACACCGAACACGACCACGATAGCACTGATATTGACTTGGAACTCCTCAGCCAGAAACTGTACCAGATGCGCCGTAGCCCTGCCTCGCACCGGCATTTCGGCAACATGAATTTCCAATTGCTTGCCAATGACCTTGCCGATTGCCGTACGTTTGGCGCGCGGCCGACCCAGGATATTCAGTACCAATGTATCGTCCTCCCAATGGCAAAATGATGACATTTATGCTCCTGATAAATTTATAAAAATGCGGCCAATTGCAGCTCCAGCAAGAGGTTAAAACACTATTCTCCGGCGGATATTGAACAATTAGTGCATATTAGAATCATATGGATTAATTATTGATCAAATTTTTTTATTTTGAAAAATTGATCAGTTCGAGCCTGACTCGCAGGTTTTTTACTGATTAATGCTACATACGGACAGTTTTTTACCCTCGTTTGCTGCACCAATCAGCCTGCTCCACAAGAAAATACCGGGCTAAAAATCATCCGTTTTATGGAGGTAATTCCAAAAAAACTTGAAACATGAGGCCCTTGTCCTCAGACTAACTAATGTTATGCAGACCCGGCCTTCACCGTTTGCAACACCAACCCGTTTTTAAATGCAGTGTCTTTAAAAACTGCTGCCTAAAGAAAGCCGACCTGTCTATTCATTGCTGGACTCAAACAATTTTTGTTATATATCAAGAGGTTATACAGATGAAAATTGCCCAAGTCGCACCCTTGCATGAAAGCGTTCCACCGAAAACCTATGGGGGAACGGAACGAGTAGTTCACTATCTGACCGAAGCCCTGGTACAACAGGGTCATGAAGTCACGCTCTTCGCCAGCGCCGACTCCTGCACCAGCGCCAAGTTACATGCTATTGTCCCCAAAGCCTTGCGTCTTGCGCCTGAAAAACGCGATCCCGTGGCCTGGCATATGTTGCAGTTAGCTCAAGTAAGCAGTGTTGCCGAAAGCTTCGACTTTATTCACTTTCATACCGACTATTTCCATTTTCCTTTGTGGCGGAAGATGCGAACGCCGCAAGTGACAACCCTGCATGGCCGTCTCGATTTACCCGACCTTAAATCATTATTCAATGAATTCCTGGATATGCCGGTAATTTCGATAGCCAATCATCAGCGCGACCCTTTACCCATGGCACGTTGGACCGACACAGTGTACAACGGTATTCCGGTCGAATTATACGACTTCCAGGTCGATGCCGGCGATTATCTGGCCTTTCTTGGCCGCATGTCGCCTGAAAAAGGCGCTGAAGAGGCTATCGAAATTGCCCTGAATGCAGGCATGCCGCTAAAAATGGCTGCAAAAATCGATGACGTGGATCGTGAGTATTTTGAAACCCGCATTCGCCCTCACCTTGATCATCCATTGATTGAATTTATCGGCGAAGTGGACGAACGGGGCAAAAATGAATTGCTGGGCGGCGCGAAGGCGCTCATATTTCCGATAGCCTGGCCGGAACCTTTTGGCCTGGTAATGATTGAAGCTATGGCTTGCGGCACACCTGTCATCGCTTATCGGCGTGGTTCCGTACCTGAAGTAATGATAAACGGTGTGACCGGTTATGTCGTGGAATCCAAAGAAGAAGCCGTCTCAGCTATAGACCGTATCGGCCAGATCGATCGCGGCGTCTGCCGGAGCTATTTCGAAGAACGCTTCTCGGCAGAGCGGATGGCCAAAAATTATGTCAATGCTTATCAAAAACTGATGGTGCAGCAGGAAAATACCCGTTCGGATTCCGGCGCCTACCTTATAAATATGAGGAAAAATCGAAAAATATCGCCAAACGATGCCTGGAAGCAACGGCTAGCCACTGCATCGACCGGCACTTCCGACAAACTTTAACGATAGCTATCGGAGGATGCAATGGAAGGTTCTGTACAAATAGATAACAGCTGGTATATTCCGGCCACTTCTTCGCGCGCCGACGATCGGACCAAGGTTCTTAAATCCGGCGACAGCTTTGGCGTTTTCAGCCGTCACGGCGAAATAAGCTGGGTTGGTTTCGGCGAACAAGGATTTTATTTTCTCGGCACCCGTCACCTGTCATTCTGGCATATCAAACTCGCCGAACGAGAACCGATGCTGCTCAATTCCATGGTTCGGCTCGACAACAGTCGCTTGGTAGTCGACCAGACTACGCCGGATATGTTTCGTGATGAAGCGCTCTGGCTCCCTAAAGGCAGTCTGCATCTACATCGCGAATTGATCGCCCATGAGAGTTCGCTCAGCGAGCACCTGAAAATAGTTAACTACCATGATCAACGGCATCGCTTCTATCTGGAGTATCAATTTGATGCCGATTTTAGCGATATTTTCGAAGTGCGCGGTGTGGAACGGGCGCGTCGCGGCAAGCAAAAAGACCCGACCCTAGAACAGAACGCAGTCATTTTAACTTATGAAGGATTGGACGGCGTTATCCGCCGCACACGTATCGGTTTTAACAGGCGTCCCGATCAATTGGTCAACGACAAAGCGAAATTCTGGATCGATCTGGCGCCGGGAGACAGTTATGAACTGGAATCTCTGATCACATGCGTTAATGGTGACGCCCATTTTCATTTGCTCGATCATTCGAAGGCCATTGAAGCCAAGAACCGTGAAATTGAAGCCGACCGGGCATCCCGCGCATCGGTCTGGTCCGACAACGTGCAATTCAATGAATGGCTCAACCGTTCAGCGGCCGACTTGCAGATCCTGACCACGGAAACCACTTACGGTCCTTATCCCTATGCAGGAATCCCCTGGTTTTCCACTCCTTTCGGACGCGACGGGCTGATCACCGCACTGCAAACTTTATGGGTGCAACCGGAACTGGCCCGCGGAGTTTTGGCCTTTTTGGCCGCGACACAGACCGAATTGGAGGACCCGAAAATAGAAGCCGAACCGGGAAAAATTCTGCATGAAATGCGTGAAGGAGAAATGCCCGCGCTGGATGAAGTCCCTTTTCGCCGATATTACGGAACCGTGGATGCAACGCCTTTGTTCGTTGTGCTTGCCGGCCGTTATTTTCAGCGTACCGGTGATTTGGCATTTATCAAAGAACTCTGGCCTAATATCGAAAAAGCCTTGAAGTGGGTCACTACAAAGCTGGAACAAGATGGTTTTCTCAGCTATCGCCAGCATGTAGCCGGCGGTCTGGTCCAGCAAGGCTGGAAAGATTCAAACGATTCAATATTTCATCGTGACGGCAGCGATGCCATACCGCCAATAGCCCTGTGCGAGGTTCAGGGTTATGCCTGGGAAGCGTTAAAGTGCGGTGCGGAACTTGCCGACCGCCTGGAGCTTGATGCGAATCTTCCCGGGCGCTTTGAGTTTGAAAACAAGGCGCATTACTGGCGAACCGTAGCCGATCGCCTGCAGGAGGATTTTGAAGCGGCTTTTTGGCTCGATGATCTCGACATCTATGCCATAGCACTGGATGGCACGGGCAAGCCCTGCGCAGTCCGCAGTTCCAATCCGGGACATTTGCTCTATAACGGGATAATTAAACCGGAACGAGCCGAGCGGCTGGTCCGGCAATTGACCGGGGAAAATGCCTTTAACGGTTGGGGGTTAAGAACAATTTTCGCCGGCGAAGCACGCTATAATCCCATGTCCTATCATAACGGCTCGGTCTGGCCGCATGACACCGCGCTGGCCGCCGCCGGCATGGTCCGCTATGGTTTTGTTGATGAAGCCTTGAAATATGTCGAAGGCTTGTTCAATGCCTCCATTTTCTTCGATCAACACAGGCTTCCGGAACTGTTTTGCGGCTTTAACCGCATGCAGGGACAGGGCCCGATACTTTATCCGGTCGCCTGTGCGCCTCAGGCCTGGGCCAGCGGGGCTATATTCATGCTGATCGAAGCCATGCTGGGCATTAGTTTCGAGGGAGCTCGCCCGCGGCTTCGATTGCATCACCCGCGTCTTCCAAGTTATCTTGATTGGCTGCGCATCCGGGATTTGCGCTACGGCACCGCCACCATTGACTTGACTGTTCGCCGGCATGGCAATGATATAGCGGTGAGCGTAGAACGGCGCAACGGCGATATTGGACTGGTTGCCGTGCTCTGATCGACGGCTGGCCAATTCCGGCTGATCATGGCTCAGTTTTCCGGGTATTTCGCATAGCCGGCATTTCATGGCAGGCAGGAAGCGGTAGAAATTGAACAACTCTTAAAAAATTCAATCATAGAGACTGAATCTATCGCTCCCGCGCTCTGCATGAAAATGCATCTTGAAATACCCACTTGGAGCATGGAAACCATGGATCGGATGGATTATGCATTCATGCCCTGCAAGCGATTGCGTGCCATTTTCGTCAGCCTGCCATAAACCCTGGCGGGCTTCCCGGGTCGAGGGAATTCGACCCTACAGTCACTATTGACTGTGCAATGTCAGTTGCATAAATACTCAAAGCACCACCTGCAAAGGAGGATGAAATGAAAGTATTTTTATTACTGTTCGCCTTGCTATCAACTTCCGCTTACGCCCAGGTTTACAAGTGCGCCCCTGGCAAATACCAGCAAGATCCCTGCCCTCATAAACCCTCCGTTCGGCCGATGGTGATCTACGACATTCCCAAACAAAGACAGCTTGCCGCACAGCACCGCTGGGCCATAAAAAAAGAGGAAATCCGGATGGAGGATGAGGCCATGACCGAAGCCTGGGACAGAGAGCGCGCCTTCCGGATTGAAGAGGCCAAAGTGGTCGCCGCCTTGCGGCAAGCCAACGCCGCCCAACGGACCGCACAAGCGCTGGAAGTTCAGAACGACATTGAAATCTTCAAGCTCCAGCCGTGGATTCCCCGCTTTTACCCTGATTTATCTATTTATGATTATCCTTATTAAAGGCTGGACTTAGGCATTCTGCTCTTCTGCTGCCGGTAGAAAGTAAGATTGGATGATCTAAAAATGAAAAAAGCCGTTTTAAAAATGTGGGGGGCGACTTCGCCTAGAGCGCCTACTGTTGGCAGTCGCCCCCCACACAGGCTTGCGTAAGTCCTAAAAGGATAATCCGCGCTCGCTCAGTGCCTGTGCCAGTTTGAGGTCATGCCGGAAGCATGGAAATCGCCATTGAGTTGAGGCACATCAGGCAATATTTACCCATAACTATATGAATTTTTAGATATTTTAGCACCAATCTGATGAAGCAGGATCGAGCAATTGCTCTGCATAGGTATTTGTACGAATAAACATCTCATGGGCCGTTTGTTAGTATGAATCCCGTCGATTAGCAATAGCTCCCATGCTTCTCGACAATTTTGTCTCTACTTTAAAAAGACCACCTCCCACCAACCCCCCACAATTTCTGGTGGTCTTTCTTTTTCTTAACTTCCGGTTTCTTCTTCAATCTCCCGCGCAGGGTTACGCTTAATCCTGTTCAGCAATAAAAGCACTGCCGCCCCGGCAAAAAATGAAACCAATAAAACTCCCCAGGCGCTTTTGTCCCAGTCTACCCAATAAGAATCCGCATTTACGGCCGCCGATATGCCCGGAATGCTGGGCAGATCGCCGTCGCCGCCGTCCACTTTCAGCTGGGCCTTCATGCCTTTTTCCATGTGCTGAGGTACTTCGCAGTGCACCAGATAGGTTTTACGCTGGCTGGGCACGATAATAGAGGCTGTCTTTTGGCCCGGTCCGTAGATTTCCATCGTGAACATGCCTTGCGGGTAAATATAGCCCGGCAGGTCGTGGATCATGAACTGATGCCGGATCTTGTCCTCGTTGATAAACGTGACGTTAATACGCGAACAGGGCGGAACCTCCCATTGCTGCTGGTCAAACGCGTACATGATGCCATTGAATTTTTTGGCCTGTTTATGACCGGCACGAACCGTAATGTTGACGTCGCCGGCGATTTTTTTACAGTCGCGCGGCACATTGTCGGTATTGCTGTTCATGATCATGCCGGTTTCGTCCATCATCATGCCGTTATGATTCATGGCCGCCACAGCAGGCTGAACGCTGGCCATAGCCATTAACAAAATAAGATGCTTAACGAAATTCATTTTACCGCTCCATTTTAAAGCTGCGCACGAGATAAAAAACCAGTGCGAACAGCAACCCGACCGTCAGGCCGAAGGCGATTATTTTCAGATAATTCGGAGCCAAAGATCCTGCTTCGCCCAATAGTTGGACGAAATCATCCGTAGCCCACATGGGTCTTTCGCGCGCGTAGTAAGAACTGGTAAAGAACTCATCAAACGCACCCTCGTGCAGTTTCGGCATGCCGTGCTCATCGATAAAATCGCGGTACACGACCAGAGAGATATTGCCCCCCGGCTCCACGCCGTCATTGGTCGCGCCGGTCTCGACATGATCGTGGAACATCCAGACGCCCTCGCCATCGTTATGGAGACCGTCATTGGTCGTGTCCAGCTTGATGTCCACGCGCTGCGCCGAAGCAAGATCGACCACATCGCGAATGACTTGCGCGGCTTCAGGCTGCTTGATGCCATCATAATGCGTAACCGTGGCCTTATGGCCGTGGAAATGTAGCGCCATGGCCGAATTCTGGGCGTTGGCGACGCGCAATTTGATCTTTTCATTGGGTCCTGTGACGATCAGGTCGTCGCGCAACGTATACGGGAAGGCATGACCGTTCAGCAGGAAATAGTTTTCATGCGATTCGGTCATGTTGTATTCGCGGTTCATTTTTTTCTCGATCAGGCGCGGATCGTTGGCTTCCTGAATGATTTTCGCCAGCCGCTTGTCGACGGATTGATAATGCAGATCATATTCCTGGCTGTATTCCTCCTTGACGCCGACCGACGGATGCCGTACATGCCCTCCGCCGATATTGAAGGTCTGCACCCAGTTGTTCGGGCGGTTTTCTTCTACGATGAACATGCCGGCCATGCCCATCATGACGTGTTTGTCGGTCTGTACATGACAGTGATAAAGCATGGTGCCGGTCGTCCGCGGCTTCATTTCGTAAGTATGGCTGTCGCCCGGAAAAACGGCCATAGCGCCGCCGTGCGCATCACCGTCATTTTCACCGCCGTCCGCTGTTTTCCAGGGGTGATCGACGCCGTGAAAATGAATCGTGTGCGGGAAATAATGCGTGTTTTCCAATGTGATGTAGACCTGATCGCCCTGCTCGACGCGGATCACCGGCGACGGCGCGCGCAGGAAATAATTGGCCTGGTTGGAGCCGTAATTCTTCACAGCCATATCGCTGGTCTTGGGTGCGAACACCCACAGCCCCGGCTGCACGCCCGGCAACACATCATAGCTGGGGATCAGGAAATCGCCGTCGGGCGATCTGCCGTTAAGCTCGATGACTTCCAGCTTGATGCGGATCACATCGGGGTCGCCGTCGCCGTCCAGGTCGTCTGTTTTGGTCAGCGCGTCTTCGGACAGATGCGTGCTCATCAGGGTAGGCATCGAAACGTTATTGACGCCCTTGACGAAAGCGGCAATATCATAGGGATTATCGGGACTGCACGCTAGCGATTCGGCAATCTCGACACCGTCGATAGTCTGGGCCTGGCGCCATTCGGGATGCTCGTCCTTGCAGGGCTTTTCAAAGCCGAGCGACTTAGAGGTCATTTTGGGCCGCGTGGGCGGCGGATTGAGATCGGCTTCTTCGAACTTGCCGGGTCTTAACCAATATGCCAGGGGAATCAGGAGAACTATCAGGAGAAGACTTAATAAACGTAAGTATTTATTCTGCATTTTTAGACAACTGTACAGCAAGATTCATAACTAAACGCGCCACTATACCGAAAATTTCCCGACTAGGAAGCATTAGTTCATCATAATATTAAGGCAAACGCCTCATCCGGGGCAGCCTCAGCCGTGACTTTCATAAAACCGCAGCGTCCATGAAAAAAAACCGGCATTATCACTTATTTTGCAAAATCATGAATTTAAAAGGTTTCATATACTCCATGTTTTTCTTGATGAAATAGCCAAGTTGAGGAATATCAATAACTGTTTCGAGTGTTTCTGCCTGCGTGGCTTCGTCCCGATTCTCAGCCATGAGGCCAGGTTTACTTAAAATCGAATGGCATCATGCCGCCAAAAAATAAATCATCAAAATCATCCAGATCTGATTTTTTGGGAATTTTATAGCTTTTTAGCCATGCTTTAAGTTCTGCAGGATTTTGAAAAGTCTCAAGCTCTTTCCGCATACCGTCAATATCTGCCTGAACTGACTTAAGATCACGTTTCAGCGATGTAATCAATTGCCTGGGAGTTAGATACGCATAGAAAGGCAGATTTGATTGCAGCTTAAACATCTCTTCAATTTGATGAATTTCCTGATCCAGCTCAGACAACTGCTCTTTCAATATCTTATTGAAATGTTTCAGGCGACTGTCAGCCATTTGGCTCAAATGCGCGGGCTCGATCTGCTCAATTTCCAATTGCAATTCCAGTAGTTGCAATAAGTCTTTTTTGCCGTAAGCAGTATTGACGCGTTGCATTAATTCTGTTTTGCGAGCGCGTTCCTGTTCATCCGGCTCGCGATCGGGATGCAGTGTGGCGACTAATTTACGGTAAACCTCCTGGACCGACTTACTTGCCAGTGCCTCTTCCTCTCGCTGGTGCGCTTCTTTTTCCAATTGTTTTTTGGTTTTTTGACGCTGTTTAACGGGGGCGTCCGATTGTTCTTTTAATTGAGCTTCTGCCTGCGCTTGCAGCTTTTCCTGCAAGTGGGCGTGCAACTTTTCCGGCGAACTTACATCGACGTCATCTCCCAAATCCACATTAAACAGGCCTTCGGCGATGCTTTTCATGAGCTCGCCAACAGCGGCTTCAGCCTCCTGGTTGATGGTGTCGTAGTCTTCATCACTATATTTGTTGAACAAGGCTTTCACTTCATCGTTGTTCAACTCGGGAATTAATTGCTCACATGCCTCGCAAATAAGGTGATTAATTTTCAATTTGTCGGTTTTTTTGAATAGCGGCTTGTCGTAAGACTGATCCAATAACTTGGCCCACTCAAATTTCTGGTTGTACAAGATCTCTACAGCAGGGTCGTATTCCTGCTCAACTATTTGATGATACAAAGGAATGGCTTCTTTCCACTCGAGCAACAGCTTTTTTTGACGGTCAATTTTTTTAGTCAGGCTATTGAATTGTTTTTGGGCTGCGGATAAGGTTGTTTTTCCATCGGCTTTTGAGGCAATTCGGACGATTTTGCGTTTGGATTGAGTCATGGTTTAAATCTTCTGATTGAACGGACAAAAGCTGGTAGCATTTATGAGTATTATTTTACCAAAATAATTTGACTGATCCTTCTCTTAATATATCCGGCCTGCAATTGGATTTTTCAGATGCCGGCCAGGTTCCAGTTGCCGTATTGAAGGATTGCTGACAAATTATTCAAAATCCCACCAGTCCTTGCACATCACAGCCCTAAATTCATAATAAAAATCAGTATTAACGATAAAAAACAGCATGGCATCTTAATTGCTAAATAGAGAATTGCCGGGTTACCGATCTCCATCCGATGTGTGTACCCGGACCATTTCCAATAGTAGCGAGGTATTGATATGTTCGAAGTCATTCTGCTTGTTATCGTCATGTTTGTAATGGCGACATGCGCTTTTTTTCCGTTAGGTTACAGCATGGCGTATTTTTCGAAATCCTCCCAACAATCCACAGCCGCCAATCAAGTGGAATGGACGGCCGATTATGAGTTGAGAATCCTCGAGGAATCAAATCGTCTTCTAACTCATCTGATAAGTGAAATCGAGGCTTCCTTCGGGCCGCGCCCTAGCGATTCCGTCTTGCGGCGCCATTACGATACCCTGGTTGCTGCCGAACTGGAGAATCGTCTGGCAGCAACAATGGCCGAGTAAATTAAAAGCATCTTTGTCGGGTTATACCACACTTTTATGCACTAACCCGACCTGCAGCTTCGCGCGCTTTACGTCATCCTGATCCATTCCTCTACCGCTGATTCAAATTGCATGGAATCCAGGTCTATATACTATATACGCTCTCTTCTTCCTGTTTGTGTCCCATTTCCTGCAATTGTCCGGTTCCTATGTCGCATTTGTCGCATAACCGACACTGATTAATTTTTTTCAAAGCATCTTGACATTATTTACCTTAATATTTATAAGGTTTTTTAGGCTGACATCAATCCGGTACGGATGTTGCAAAGGCCATGCGGAGCAGTGTCGCCGATCACTGCGTTGATAAAAAAAGGCACTGAAGAACGTTCGGGAGCATCTGGGCCTTGCGTTCATCAAGTAGCCGGATAATAACGCCAGGAGTTCCTGAATGAATGAAACCTTTTACGATGTCATGCGCAGGCAGGGCATCACGCGACGCAGTTTTCTCAAGTTCTGCAGCTTAACCGCTGCATCACTAGGTCTTTCTCCCGCTTTCGCCCCCAAAATCGCGCATGCGATGGAGACCAAACCGCGCATTCCGGTGCTGTGGTTGCATGGTCTGGAATGTACCTGTTGCTCGGAATCCTTCATCCGTTCCGGGCATCCTTTGGCCAAGGATGTCATTTTGTCGATGCTGTCGCTGGATTACGACGACACCATTATGGCCGCGGCCGGACATAACGCCGAAGCCATCATTGACGAGATCGTCGAAAAATACAAAGGCAACTACATCCTGGCCGTGGAAGGCAATCCGCCACTGGCCGAGGACGGCATGTACTGCATCATCGGCGGCAAGCCCTTCGTCGAACAGCTCAAATACGCGGCTGAAAGCTGCAAGGCCATCATCTCCTGGGGCTCCTGCGCATCATGGGGCTGCGTCCAGGCCGCCAAGCCCAATCCGACCCGGGCGACGCCAGTGCACAAGGTACCGGGCTTGGCCGACAAGCCGATCATCAAAGTCCCCGGCTGCCCGCCGATTGCCGAAGTCATGACTGCCGTGGTCGCCTATCTGCTCACCTTCGACAAACTGCCGACGCTGGACAAACAAGGCCGCCCGCAGATGTTCTACAGCCAGCGCATTCACGATAAATGCTATAGAAGGCCGCATTTCGACGCCGGCCAGTTCGTCGAGCACTGGGACGACGAAGCCGCCCGCCAGGGCCATTGCCTGTACAAAATGGGCTGCAAGGGGCCGACCACCTATAACGCCTGCTCGACAGTGCGCTGGAACGAAGGCACGTCATTTCCGATCCAGGCCGGCCACGGCTGCATCGGCTGTTCCGAAGACGGTTTCTGGGACAAAGGCAGCTTCTACGAGCGCCTCACCGATATTAATCAATTCGGCATCGAAGCCAACGCCGATGCCGTCGGCGGCACCGCGGCGGCCTTAGTCGGCGCCGGCATTGCCGCGCATGCCGGCCTTACGGCACTGAAACGGGCTAAACAATCAGGAGCAGAAAAACAATGACAGTCAGCAACACCCCCAACGGCTTCCATCTGAATGATGCCGGCCGCCGCGTCGTGGTCGATCCGGTCACGCGCATCGAAGGCCACATGCGCTGCGAAGTCAATATCGACGACGACAACATCATCCGCAACGCCGTCTCCAGCGGCACCATGTGGCGCGGCCTGGAAGTGATCCTGAAAGGCCGCGACCCGCGCGATGCCTGGGCCTTCGTGCAGCGCATCTGCGGCGTCTGCACCGGCACCCACGCCTTGACTTCGGTACGCGCGGTCGAAGATGCCCTGAAGATCAAAATTCCGGAAAACGCCAATTCGATACGCAACCTGATGCAGTTAAGCCTGCAGACGCAGGATCACTTGGTGCATTTCTACCATCTGCATGCACTGGACTGGGTCAATCCGGTCAATGCGCTGAAAGCCGATCCGGCCGCGACCTCGGCGCTGCAACAATCGATTTCGCCGCACAATCCCAAATCCTCGCCCGGCTACTTCCGCGACACACAAAACCGCTTGAAGAAATTCGTCGAATCCGGCCAGCTGGGTCCGTTCAAAAACGGCTATTGGACCAACCCCGCCTACCTGCTGCCGCCGGAAGCCGACCTGATGGCGGTAACGCATTATCTGGAAGCGCTGGACTTTCAGAAAGACATCATGAAAATCCGCACCATCTTCGGCGGCAAGGACCCGCATCCGAACTGGCTGGTCGGCGGCGTACCGTGCGCAATCAATATCGACGGCGTCGGCGCCAACGGGGCGATCAACATGGAGCGGCTGAATCTGGTGTCGTCTATTATCGACCGCACCATCGATTTTATCGATCAGGTCTATATCCCCGATTTGCTGGCCATCGCCCAATTCTACAAGGGCTGGCTGTACGGCGGCGGCATTTCCGGGCAAAGCCTGCTGTCCTACGGCGACATCCCCGACAAGGCCAACGACTATTCGGCGGCCAACCTGCTGATGCCGCGCGGCGCGATCATCAACGGCGATCTGTCGAAAGTCCATGAAGTGGACCTGACCGATCCCGAGCAAATCAAGGAATTCGTGCCCCATTCCTGGTATAAATACCCGGACGAATCGCTGGGCCTGCACCCGTGGGATGGCGTTACCGAGCCCAATTACCGCATAGGGCCGAAAACCAAGGGCAACCGCACCCACATCGAGGAACTGGACGAGTCCGCCAAATACTCCTGGATCAAGGCCCCGCGCTGGCGCGGCCATGCGATGGAAGTCGGCCCCCTGGCCCGCTATGTGATCGGCTATGCGCAAGGCAACAAGGAGATTACCGAGCAGATCAATTTCGTCCTGAAAACGCTGGACGTGCCGGTCACGGCCCTGTTCTCGACCCTGGGCAGAACCGCAGCCCGGGGCCTGGAAGCGCAATGGGCTGCCGGCAAGATGCGCTATTTCATGGACAAGATGATCGCCAACATCAAGGCCGGCGATCTGGCCACCGCCAACGTTGAGCGCTGGGACCCGGAAACCTGGCCGAGCAGTGTCAAAGGCGTCGGGTTTACCGAAGCGCCGCGTGGCGCGCTGGGGCATTGGCTGCATATCGAAAACACCAAGATCGCCAACTACCAATGCGTGGTGCCGACCACCTGGAACGGTTCGCCGCGCGATGAACAAGGCAATATCGGTGCTTTCGAGGCGGCCTTGCTGAATACCAAAGTCGAGCGTCCCGAGGAACCGGTGGAAATCCTGCGTACCCTGCACAGCTTCGATCCCTGTCTGGCCTGCTCCACGCATATCATCAGCCCGGACGGTGCCGAATTAACCCAAGTCAAAGTACGCTGAGGAATCCGATCTATGAACAGAATCAAATTGCAATGCTTATCGTTAGCCGGTCTGGCCGCATTTTCACAGGCCGCATCGGCGCATACCGGTCTGCTGCCAACCGAGGGTTTCAGCGACGGTTTCCAGCATCCTTTCCTGGGCCTGGACCATTTTCTGGTGATGCTCGGCCTGGGATTATGGGCGAGCAGCCAACCCCGCCTGCTTGCCAAGCAGGCAATTGGCCTGTTTTTGTCAGGCATGGCCGCCGGGGCGCTGCTCGGTTTGGCCGGGCTTGGCTTCGCTCATGTCGAGACAGCTATACTGGTGTCGCTGTTATCGGTCGGCATAGCGCTCGGCTTCGGAACGGGCAAACTGCCCAAGGCGCTGATCCTGCTTTCGATTGCCGTCTTTGCCGCCATGCACGGACTGGCGCACGGCAGTGAAATGCCGGCAGCCGCATCGGCGTATAGCTATATTGCCGGGATCATTTCAGGCACGGCGGTCCTGCACTTTTCCGGTCTGATGTTGGGCTTGCTTGCCCGGTACGCCAATGCAGCCGGTCTGCTCCGCGTTTACGGGACTCTGACCGGGCTGGCCGGCGCCTGGCTGTTGTTCGCATGAGGAAGACGCCATGACTGATTCCTCATCATCTAATCAAGCCGTTTATGTCTACGAAAAACCGGTACGGCTATGGCACGGCCTGAACGCGCTGGTCATTGTCGCCTTGATCATCACCGGCTACCTGATCGCCAACCCGCCCGCGTCGGTGGACGGCGAAGCGTCCGATCACTTTCTGATGGGCTACGTCAGGTTTGTGCATTTCGCCGCCGGTTACCTGTTGACAGTCGGTCTGCTGTTCCGGCTGTACTGGGCCTATGCCGGCAACGAGCATGCCCGGGAAATCTTCCTGCCGCCGCTCTTGTCACGCGATTTTTGGCAAGGCGTCGGCCATGAAATCTTGTGGTATGCCCTGCTCGTCAAGGAACCGCGCAAGTATGTCGGCCATAATCCCCTGGCGTTGCTGGCCATGCATTTCGCCTTCGTTTGGGGCACGCTGTTCATGATCGTGACCGGCTTTGCACTGTACGGCGAAGGCACCGGGCAAGGCAGCTGGCAATACGTGCTGTTCAGCAGTTGGGTGCTGCCGGTTTTCGGCGACAGCCAAAGCCTGCACAGCTGGCATCATCTGGTCATGTGGCTGATCATATGCTTCGTGCTGATCCATATTTACGTCGCCGTACGCGAGGATAAACTGTCCCGGCAGAGCATTTTGTCGACGATGGCGACCGGTTGGCGCACTTTCAGGGACGATAAACCGCTGGACGGCAGCCATTGACCATGAACATTCTGCTATTAGGCATAGGCAATGTGCTGTGGGCTGACGAAGGCTTCGGCGTTCGCGTAATAGAGTGCCTGCAGAAACGCTACCGCTTTCCCGACCAGGTCAAAGTCATGGACGGCGGCACGCAAGGCGTTTATCTGGTCGAACATGTGCAGGCCGCCGATGTCCTGGTCGTATTCGATGCGATCGATTACGGTTTGCCGCCGGGCACGCTGAAACGGATCGAAAATGATGACGTGCCGCATTTTCTCGGCGCCAAGAAAATGAGTCTGCATCAAACCGGCTTTCAGGAAGTGCTGGCGATGGCGCAAATGCTGGGCAGTTATCCCCGGCACTTGCTGCTGGTCGGCGTACAGCCGGAGGAACTTGACGACTACGGCGGCAGCTTGCGGCCATCGGTCAAGGCGCAAATCCAGCCGGCGATCGACATGGCGCTTGGCTTCCTGAAGGCGTTCGGCATTACGGCTGAAACCACAGGCACGGATGGCGACCTGGCCGACCCGGTGCTGAACATGCAACGCTACGAACAAGAACGGCCTACGGCTGATCAGGCCTGCCGCATCGGCGACGAGCGCATCCTGCTGTCCGATGCGTTCGAGGTGCACCCGCCGCAACCTGCGGACGAAAACACTTTGCAGGTCGATATCGATTACCGGGGCAAATACTGATGTGCATCGGCATCCCCATGCAAATTATCGAGCCGCGCGGCGAATCGGCGCTCTGTATCTACCGCGGCCAGGAAAGCCTGATTGACATGATGCTGGTCGGCCCGCAGCCGGCCGGCGCCTGGCTGCTGGTTTTTCTCGACACCGCCCGGGAAGTGCTCAGCGAACAAAAAGCCCAGCAGATCGCCGATGCGCTGGAAGCCCTGCATCTGGCTATGCAGGGCGACAGCCAAATAGATCATTTATTTGCCGACCTGGTCGACAGAGAACCCCAATTGCCGGAGTTTTTAAAACCATGACATCGCCGCTGATTGCCCAATTGCAAACCCGACATGGCTATCCTTTTCTGGATGCGGACAGTTACGACCATTTTGTTTACGGTAATGAAACTGTCGTGCTGTTTTTCTGCAACGACCCGCTGCATTTTCCGGAAAGCAATGATGTCGCGGTGATCCTGCCGGAATTGATCAAAGCCTTTAGCGGCCGGCTGCAGGCTGCGGTCATCGCCAGACCCATCGAGCGGGAGTTGCAGGCACGTTTTCGGTTTACCGGTTGGCCATCGCTGGTGTTTTTGCGCAATGGCGAATATTTAGGCGCCATCAGCGGCATCAAGGACTGGCAGGAATACAGGCAGGAAATCGAGCGGATTCTGGCCGCCACACCCAGCGAACCGCCCAGCTTCGATCTGGACAAAGTCTGCGGAGCGGCACGTTGAATTTTAGAACCCGTAGGGTACGCATCGCGTACCTTTGTTTAGACTTTGGATGCCTGGAAAATTTGGAAAAGGTACGCAGTGCGTACCCTACATTAATAACCAGCCAGCGAAATCAATAAACCTGAAAAACTATGACATCAATCTCCCTTCCAATTTTCGGCCCAGGCAGCCAGCCTTCGGAAGAAGACGGCATCGAGCCGGACTACCTGCAGATGCCGCAGGAAATGGCGACCTACAGCATGCCGCGGATCTCAACGGATTTAAACCCGACGGATCTGGCGCAGGCAAAAAGTGTATTGAGGCAACTGGAACAGGATTTGACTGCGTTCCCTTTGTTAGCCGAGCCTATTGACCTGATAACGCTGGATCAGCCCAACCAGCAATTCATCAACGAACTGCTCGGCGAAGGCGAAGTCAGCCTGATTTGCACCGGCGAACGAAACAGCCGCATTCAGGAGTCGGCGCTGGCAGGCGTCTGGCGCTTGCAGCAACTGGATGCCCGGCAGCAGATCATCGCCGATACGGTGGAAGTCGGCATTATTCCACGCCAAATAATTCAATCGGCTTTCAATGGCGCGGCCAGCCGAATCGGCACCGGCTGGACAGCGTTGCCGCCGGGCGTGATGAACGCGCCGCCGCTGCTGGCCGAACTCAACGCCAAAATCGCCGAATACCGGCCGGGCGACGAGGCGCATATCATCAATTTGAGCCTGCTGCCGCAAACCGAGCAGGACTTGGCGTTTCTGGAACAGCGCCTGGGCCGGGGCTCAGTGACGATACTGTCCCGAGGCTACGGCAACTGCCGGATTACCGCAACCGGCACCCGCTTCGTATGGTGGGTGCAATATTTCAATTCACAGGACACCCTGATCCTCAATACCCTGGAAGTCAGCGACGTGCCCAGCGTCGCCTGCGCCTCGCCGGAAGACATAGAAGACAGCCGTGAGCGACTGCAGGAGATACTGAAGGTGTATTTATGAGCACCGCCTTTTTCGCCGGCGCCTATGGCGGCGATGCCTCGGGATTGCCGACGGAAACGCGGTTGGAATGCAAAATCTGCTGGCATGTCTACGATCCGGCAGACGGCGATGAGGTCTGGCAAATACAGCCCGGCACGGCTTTTTCACAGTTGCCCGTACACTGGAGCTGCCCGCAGTGCGGCGCTCCGAAGCAGGATTTTCTGGTGCTGGACGACTGAGCATGCAGTGGCAGGATAGCGAACAAATCAGCCGCACGCTGGAAACGGTATTCAACGGTATTCTGGCAACGCGCCTGCGCGAGGTGCCTATTGTTAACCCCGCGCTCTCTGTGCAGGCCGTCGGCTTTGCTCGCTTTAACGAAGACTGGCTGGGCGTGTTGATCACGCCCTGGTTCATGAATCTGCTGTTGTTGCCGAGGCCGGACAGCGACTGGCGCAAGCAGCTTCCCGGCAACAAACTTGTGCGGCGCTATCCCTACGGCGCCTTCGAATTCACTTTGGCCAGCGAAGCGCAGCTGGGCCCATACGCACAGTGTTCCTTGTTCTCGCCAATGTTCCAATTCGAGGATCAGGGTATGGCGCTCACGGCGGCACAAGCCGCCTTGCAGGGCTTGCTGACTGCTCCTAGTCCGCGCACTGTCAGCCGCCGGGATCTGCTGCGCGGCGCTCTCGGAGGCCATAAATGACGCCGGACGGAACTGTCCACATCGAATTGTATCACCGCGCCGGCCAGGCTAGCGGAGCGCGAATCGCATCCACCCGGCCTGACATAGCGCCCCTGGTATTGCTCGGCAAAACGCCGGAACAGATCCTCGACATCGTACCGCTGCTGTTTACGCTGTGCGGCAATGCCCAAGCCTGTACCGCCCTGCTGGCCTGCCGCGCCGTGCTGGGCATGACAGCCGAACCTGAGTCCGATGCGGCCCGCGACCTGCTGGTACAACTGGAGACCCTGCGCGAACACGCCTGGCGGATTTTGCTGGATTGGCCGGGCCTGATCGGACTGGCCCCGGATAAAAAAGCCCTGGCGGCATTGCTTAAATTCGATGCGCTTTTCAAGCGGCATTTGTTCCGGCACGGAGAGGCATACAAGCTCGACAGTTGCCTCGACATCGATGCCGTGCAACTGACGCAACTGACAGCCGAATTGGAAGCGCTCATTAATGCCGCGATTTTTAACGGCCGGCTTGCCGATTTTCGGACGCTGGCTTGTGAAACGCAGCTGCGTGACTGGTTGCACCAAAACGAGGCGCTGCCGGCCAATCTGCTGAACGATTTATATAACCGGAACTGGACGGCAATCGGGCAAAACAATATCGACTGTCTGCCCGAGCTCGAGGCGGATGCCTTGAACCGGCAGATGCAGCAGGAAGATTTGGCGGCGTTCTGCCGGGCGCCGCACTGGCAAGGCCGCTGCTTTGAAACGACGCCATTGACGCGGCAACGTTCGCATCCGCTCATCGCCGGCTTACTGCACCGTTACGGCAACGGCCTGATGGTGCGCTTCGTAGCCCGTTTGCTGGAAGTGGCGGCGATACCGCTGCGGTTAAGCCGGCTGACAGAGCGAAAGCCTGACCCTGCAATCGTCTCGAGCACCGGCGGCATTGGTCTGGCCCAGCTTCAGGCGGCGCGCGGCCTGTTGATTCATCGTCTGGAACTGCGGCATGGGCGGGTGTATGATTACCGGATCGCCGCGCCTACCGAATGGAATTTCCATCCCGAAGGCGTCGTCGCCCAAGGCTTGAAACACTTGAAGGCCGAAGGCCCGAACGACCTGCGGCGGCAGGCGGAACTTCTGATCAACTCAGTAGACCCCTGCGTACTTTACAATTTAAAGCTGACGGACAGCCATGCATGAAATGTCGCTTTGCGAAAGCGTTTTACAAATACTGGAGCAACAGGCGGAAGCCCAGCAATATCGGAAAGTCAAAACTGTCTGGCTGGAAATCGGAGCGCTTGCCGGCGTCGAGATCGAGGCGTTGCGTTTCAGTTTCGATATTGTCGTACAAGGTTCGCTGGCCGACCAGGCCCGCCTTGAAATTATCGAAGTGCCGGGTCAGGCCTGGTGTTTGCCGTGCGGACGCAATGTGGCCGTGCAGCAGTTATACGATCAATGCCCGCATTGCGGCAGTCATCAATTGCAGGTCAATGGCGGCGATCAAATGCGAATCAAAGAACTGGAGGTAGAATAATGTGCGGCGTATGCGGCTGCGGCGAGGGCCATTCCCACTCGCACGATCATGGCCATTCCCATGATCACCATCATCACGACCATGACCACGAACACGGTGCGGCACATGCCCATGCGCCGGGCTTGAGCCGGCTGCGCATGGTGCAGATCGAGCAGGATATTCTGGCCAAAAATAACCGTTATGCCGCCGAAAACCGCCGCTACTTCGGTGAACGCGGCATGCTGGCGTTGAATCTGGTCTCCAGCCCCGGCTCCGGCAAGACCACGCTGTTGACCGAAACCATTGCCCGGCTACAAGGCGACATCGAAATCGCCGTGATCGAAGGCGACCAGCAAACCGCCCGCGATGCCGAACGCATCCGCGCCACTGGCGTGCAGGCGGTGCAAATCAATACCGGCAAAGGCTGCCATCTCGATGCGCACCGCGTCGGGCATGCGCTGGCAAGCCTGCAGCCGAGCGACCATAGCCTGCTGTTCATCGAAAACGTCGGCAATCTGGTCTGCCCTTCATCGTTCGATCTGGGCGAAGCGCACAAAGTGGTGATCCTGTCGGTCACCGAAGGCGAGGACAAGCCGATCAAATACCCCGACATGTTCCATGCCGCCGACCTGATGATTTTGAACAAGACCGACCTGCTGCCGTACCTGGATTTCGACAGCGAGCAATGCATACAGTATGCGAAACAGGTCAATCCGCGCATCAAGGTCCTGTCATTGTCGGCCAAGACCGGCGAAGGCATGGACAACTGGCTGCGCTGGCTCAAGGCCGAATTGGAATTGCAACATATCGCCTATGCTTAATGCTCACTGCCGTAGGGTACGCATCGCGTACCTTCTGGATTTCGATCGAGCAATTTGAAAAAGGTACGCGATGCGTACCCTACATTTGAGGAAACCAAAATTCATGTGCCTGGCCCTGCCCGCTCAAATCATCGCCATCGATCCCGACACGGGGATGGCCACCGCATCGGTCGATAACGTCAAGGTCGAAGTGTCGCTGGCCCTCGTCGATGATGTCGCGGTCGGCGACTACGTGCTGGTGCATGTCGGTTATGCACTGAATAAAATCGACGAGGACGAAGCCCTGAAAACCTTAGCCCTATTCGCCGAAGCCGGATTGACGCCCAACCCATGAAATACATCAGCGAGTTCCGCCAGCAAGGCCTGGCCCGACAATTGGCCCGGGCCATCGCGCAAACCGTCGATCCCGACCGGCACTACCGGCTGATGGAGTTCTGCGGCGGCCATACCCATGCCATTTTCCGTTACGGCGTGCAGGACCTGATGCCGGCCAATGTCGAATTCATCCACGGCCCCGGCTGCCCGGTCTGCGTATTGCCGACCGGGCGCATCGACAACGCGATCCAGCTGGCCGAACGGCATGACGTGATACTCTGCACCTATGCCGACCTGATGCGGGTGCCGGCCACCGGCCGCAACAGTCTGCTGAAAGCCAAGGCCGGCGGCTGCGACATCCGCATGGTTTATTCCACGCAGGATGTCCTGAAAATCGCCCGCGAAAATCCGGATCGGTCCGTGGTGTTTTTCGCCATCGGTTTTGAAACCACGACGCCGCCGACCGCCGTCGCGATACGGCAGGCGCAGGCCGAACGGCTGACCAATTTCTCGGTGTTCTGCAACCACGTACTGACGCCCGCTGCCATGCAGGCTATCCTGGACGCGCCGCAGCCTGTTTCTATCGACGCCTTTCTCGGACCTTCCCATGTCAGCACGGTCATTGGCAGCCAAGCCTATGAGCCGTTTGCCGAACGCTATGCCAAACCCGTCGTGATTGCCGGTTTCGAACCCCTGGACGTCATGCAGTCGGCGCTAATGCTGATACGCCAGCTCAACGAAGGCCGGCACGAGGTCGAAAACGAGTACAGCCGCGCCGTCACTCGGCAAGGCAACCTGAAAGCGCAAGCGTTGATGCGGGAAATATTCGAGTTGCAGCCGCAATTCGAATGGCGCGGCCTGGGCCTGATCGCCGACAGCGCATTAAGACTGAAGACCGACTACGCCGACTTCGACGCCGAGCAGCGCTTCAGCCTGCCCGCGATCCAGGCCGCCGACGTCAAAGGCTGCGAATGCCCCGCCATCCTGCGCGGCGCAAAAAAGCCGCAGGATTGCAAGTTGCTGGGCACGGTTTGCACGCCGGAAAATCCGATGGGCTCTTGCATGGTGTCGTCGGAAGGGGCTTGTGCGGCGTATTGGTCGTATGGGAGGTTGAGCCGTAAGTCAGGTTGACCTTAAAGCAGGTAGGGTACGCATCGCGTACCTTTTTAGAATTCGGATGACTTATAGTTGAAAATGGTACGCGGTGCGTACCCTACATTTGATCTTTCTCCAAACTTTAGGATGAATTTAATCCGTCGCGAAAGCGGCATTTTGTAATTACGAGAATCCATTCAATGCCCAAGCCCTACACCTCTCCCCTGAACCTAAAAACCGGCAAAGTCGACCTAAGCCACGGCGGCGGCGGGCGGGCGATGGCTCAGCTGATCGACGAGCTGTTCGTCAGGCATTTCGACAACGACCTGCTGCGGCAACGCAACGATCAGGCGCTGTTTAACGTACCGGCAGGACGGCTGGTGATCAGCACTGACGGCCATGTGATATCGCCGCTGTTTTTTCCGGGCGGCGATATCGGCTCGCTGGCGGTGCACGGTACTGTCAATGATGTGGCGATGTCCGGGGCGCGGCCGCTGTATCTGGCGGCCGGGTTCATCCTGGAAGAAGGTTTGCCGCTGGCCGATCTGGAAAAAATCGTCGTCAGCATGGCTGCAGCAGCGCAACGGGCCGGCACGCCTGTCGTCACCGGCGATACCAAAGTCGTGGAGCGCGGCAAGGGCGACGGCGTGTTCATCACCACGACCGGCGTCGGCATCGTGCCGGAAGGCGTCACTATTTCCGGCGACCGCGCACGGCCGGGCTGCGCGATCCTGGTCAGCGGCTCGATCGGCGATCACGGCGTCGCCATCATGGCCGGGCGGGAAAATCTGCAATTCGGCACCAGCATCGTCTCCGACTCCGCCGCGCTGAACGGTCTGGTCGCCGAGATGGTGTCGGCCGCGCCGGACGCTATTCATTGCCTGCGCGACCCGACCCGCGGCGGCCTGGCAACGGCCCTGAACGAACTGGCCCAGCAATCCGGCGTCGGCATGGTCATCGACGAGACGCGGATTCCCATAAAAGCCGAAGTCAAAGCCGCCTGCGAAATTCTCGGCCTGGACCCGCTGTATGTCGCCAACGAAGGCAAGCTGGTCTGCATCTGCGCCCCCGATGCCGCCGAACGCCTGCTGGCGGTAATGCAACGGCACCCGCTGGGCCGCGATGCCGCGATCATCGGCGAAGTGATCGCCGACGAGCACGGTTTCGTGCAGATGACCACGGCCTTCGGCGGGCGGCGCATCGTCGACTGGCCGGTCGGCGAGCAGTTGCCGCGCATCTGCTGATGCCCGGCAAGGCTATCCGGGCGCGCGGCGTGGTGCAGGGCGTAGGCTTTCGGCCGGCGATCTGGCATCTGGCCCGGCTATGCAGGCTGACCGGCTCGGTGTGGAACGACTCAGAAGGCGTGATGATCCACGCCTTCGGCAGCGAGGCGGATCTGGATGCCTTCATCCGCCGGATTCCGCTGCAACTGCCGCCGCTGGCCCGGCTCGACAGCCTGGAGGTGCAGGATTTAAATGGCATGCCGGATGGCGAGTTCCGTATCGGTGCCAGCCGCGAAGACCGCAGTGCCCAAACTCCGATTGCTGCTGATGCCGCCACCTGCCCCGATTGCCTGGCCGAAATCGCCGACCCCGCCAATCGCCGCTACCGCTATCCGTTCACCAATTGCACGCATTGCGGTCCGCGGCTGTCCATCATCCGGGGCGTGCCTTATGATCGCTGCCGCACCAGCATGGCGGAGTTCGTGATGTGCCCGCGCTGCCGGCAAGAATATGACGACCCGGCTGACCGTCGCTTCCACGCCCAGGCTAACTGCTGCCCTGACTGCGGCCCCAGGCTGTGGCTGGAAGATCGCAGCCGGCAAGCGCTGGCTGGCATCGACCCGCTGACGCGCACGGCCGAACTGATCCGCCAGGGGTTTATCGTCGCGATCAAAGGCTTGGGCGGTTTTCATTTGGCCTGCAATGCCGCCGATCCGGAAGCCGTTGCCCGACTGCGGCAACGCAAGCGGCGCTATGCCAAACCATTTGCATTAATGGCCCGCGATGCGGAAATGATAGCCCGCCATGCCCGGCTGAGCGAACAGGCAATGCGGGCTCTGCATGACAAAACCGCACCGATCGTCTTGCTGGCCGCGCATGGCATGGCGCTGGCGCCCGGCATCGCGCCGGATGACGATAAGCTGGGCTTCATGCTGCCCTACACGCCTTTGCATAGTTTACTGATGCAGGAACTGGACGCGCCCATCGTACTGACCTCCGGCAATATCAGCGATGAGCCGCAATGCACGGATAACGACGAAGCGCGGGAAAAGCTGGCCGGCATCGCTGATTATTGGCTGCTGCACGAGCGGGCCATCGTCAACCGGCTGGATGATTCGGTAGTTCGGATCATGGACGGCGGCATCCGGCTGTTGCGGCGGGCGCGCGGTTACAGCCCGGAAGCGCTGGTTTTGCCGGCCGGTTTCGAAGCGGCCGATAACATTCTGGCCATGGGCGCGGAGTTGAAAAACAGTTTCTGTCTGCTGAAAAACGGCCAGGCGATTGTTTCCCAGCATATCGGCGACCTGGAAAGCGCCGCCGTGCAGCACGATTACCGTCATGCCGTCGCGCTGTACCGGCAGTTATTCGGTTTCAGTCCCAAGCGCATCGCTGTCGATCTGCATCCGGATTATCTATCCACGCAATACGGACAAGCCTTGGCGGCAACCGAGCAGGCGCAGTTAGTCGCCGTGCAGCATCATCATGCCCATCTGGCCGCCTGTCTGGCCGAGCATGGCGTACCCCTGGACACGCGCCCGGTGTTGGCCGCGATCTTCGATGGCTTAGGTCTGGGCGACGACGGTACGTTATGGGGCGGCGAATTTTTGCTGGCCGATTACCGGAACTGCACCCGGCTCGGTCATTTCCAGCCCATTGCCTTGCCCGGCGGCGCCCAGGCCATGCGGGAACCCTGGCGCAACACTTATGCGCAACTGCGGCATTATTTCGATTGGCCGATGCTGCGCCAGGAATTCACCGAGCTGAACATCATCAAATTGCTGGCCGGCAAACCGTTGGACACGCTGTCGGCGATGATTGCCAGAAATCTCAATTCGCCGCCCAGCAGTTCCTGCGGCCGCTGGTTCGACGCCTTTGCCGCCGCGCTGGATCTGCACGGCGAGCAGGTTCATTACGAAGGCCAGGCCGCGATTGCGCTGGAGTCGCTGGCAGCGCCGCTGTTTGCCGATGAACAGCCCTACCCGCAAGCCTGGTCTATCGATAACGGCGACGGCCTGTCGGTGTTGAGCTGGCAAGGCTTATGGCAGGCCGTTCTGGCCGATCTCAACTGCGGCACGGATAAAGCCCGCATCGCCGCCCGCATTCATCATAGCCTGATCGCCGCGACCGTTGAACTGCTGAACCGGCTCTGCCGCCAGGCCGGCACAGACCGTATTGTGCTCAGCGGCGGCGTATTCCAGAACCGGCTGCTGCTGGAAGCGGTCTCTCAGCAATTACGGCAGGCTGGCAAAACCGTCCTGTCGCCGCAACGCTACCCGCTGAACGACGGCGGCTTGGCATTGGGACAAGCCGTGATTGCCGCTGCGCGAAGCATTAAAGGAAAGTGACGGATTGCGGTTCAGTAATCAGCCCGCATTCAAAGCGGATGACCTCTGGGCATAATATTCGCGGCATTCACGCTCCCGGCCCCGGACGACGCGCTTGCCTTGCAGCGGCCCTTTGGTTTCGGTAACGACGGTATATTGCCCTTCATGATGCTGGTCGTCATAAAAGTAAATGACGACCCAGTCCTTGATCTGGTTGAGTTGATGGGCGCGTGGCGTGTTCGAGTACAAAGCCGTGAAATGCCAGCCGTTCCGGGTCTTGTGCATGATCGGCAGCCAGGCTTCGCCGGACGGATTGAAGCGCTTGGGTGCGATTTTCGGCAGTTCTTCCTCGTCGGCTTTGGTCAGGTAGAGAAAATCGATTTCCAGCAGCAATTCGATCGGCACCTCGACGGCAGGCGCTTGCAGTCTTTTGCGTGGACGCCGATAGCCCAGGATGCGGTCCAGCCAAGCCTGGATCATTTCGGTTTTGTTCCTGCTAAAGCCCGGCACGGCCGCCAGCCGTCCGTCATGCGCGGCTATTTCCAGTTCCTCCAACGTATCGACATGCAGCGTTTCTATCAACCGATGCGCCAGGGTCGGGCCGATGCCCGGAATCTGTTCAAACAGTTCGATGGGATCATGACCGGTTCTCAGGCTGTCCAGCCGGCTCATACGGCCTGTGGTCACGTATTCGCAGATCGAGCGGGCAATGCCCGCGCCGATGCCGGGCAGTGCGTCCAGGCCGTCAATGCCCTCCTTTTCGACGATCTCGGACACCGGCCGGTCGAGTTCGTCAATCGTGATCGCGGCCCGCAGGTAGGCGGTCGAGCGAAACGGATTGGCGCCCTGCTCTTCAAGCAGTCTGGCAATCTCTCTCAATCTATCGGAAACTTCTTTATTGACCATAAAGCAACCCTCCGGCCATTATGGCCTGTGACTTTGAATCGCTGCTTTAAGTTCTGATCGTAGCAAGAACGGCATTAATTTTTACGGACTGCAAAACGAACCGGGGCCTTACAGTGTCAGATTGAAGCTTTGATGAGCAAATTTACCGCATAGCATCAGAAATAATAAAATACGATTAAACCCATCATTTCACAGCGAGGCACAGATAATGGCCAACAAGTCACCCACGATATACAATCCTTCCGTTATCGTTCCGGTCAATCCGGCCATCGAGAACTATATGCGCAGCCTGACCGGCCCTACCGATCATCCTGTGTTGATTGAAATGGAGGAGTACGCGAGGCAGAATAATTTCCCTATCGTCGATCGTCTGGTGGGTATTTTTCTGGAAACGCTGGCGAAAAGCATCGGCGCTCGGCGTGTTTTCGAATTCGGCAGCGGTTACGGCTATTCGGCCTACTGGTTTGCGCGCGCGGTGGGCCCTAAAGGTGTGGTGATTTGCAGCGACGGCGATGCCGTCAATCGGCTGAAAGCGCAGGGCTATCTCAGCGCTGCCGGCTTATGGGACAGGATTGATTTCCATACCGGGCTTGCGCAGGATATCTTCGCGCAAACAGAAGGGTTGTTCGATATCTGCTATAACGACGTCGACAAGGGCGATTATCCGGAAGTCTGGAGAATGGCCAGAGACCGCATCCGTCCTGGCGGCTTGTATATCGCCGATAATGTGCTCTGGCATGGCCGCGTGGCCGCGGAAAATTTTGTCGACATTGTGCCGGGTTGGACCGAGGCCATACAGGAGCACAATCTGTTAATCTTCAACGATCCCGATTTTGACAGTTTTATCAACCCGACACGGGACGGCGTGCTCGTCGCGCGTAAAAAGACGGCTTGAAGACAAGACACAGATGGCTGACTGTTTAATCATGGTTCTGCATGGCCTTGGACAGTTGCCGCATCTGTCCGGAATCAAGCCATTTTTTGCACCAGACATTAAGTGCGCGCGGGTCGCCTTGCATCAGTTTGAACTCTTGCCGGGCCAGTCCCGGTTGTTCTGTAGGCCACCAGGAATGTATTTCCAGTTGTCGTTGCAAATACTCGCGAGCGGCTTCATAACTGGACTCGGTTATTTTCGTGTTGCGTGTCGCCATCTTGATCACCTATTTATGCAGATTGTGGTCTGGATAAATTTTATGATTATTGGAATCTCAAAAAAACATCAAGTTCCTGATTAAAGAGAGTTTATTTAAACCCTTCCTATCAATCTTTTCCACCTTGAATAGAATGTCTGACAACCTGTTTACCATCAACAATTTAATCTGATGCGCATCCTTCTAGCCTACATCAGTATCATTTTAATCTGGGCCACTACGCCGCTGGCTATCAAATGGAGCGGTGAAGGTCCGGGCTTTTTGCTCGGTGCGACGGGCCGCATGAGCATCGGCATCGTCTGCGTGGCCATGCTGCTGTTGCTCAGGCGGCAGCGCCTAGCCTGGCATAGCAAGGCCAGGCGGACTTATCTGGCTGTGGCCCTGCAAATCTATTGCTCCATGCTGGCGGTTTACTGGGCCGCGCAGTTCATTCCTTCCGGCTGGGTTTCGGTGATATTCGGCTTGTCGCCGTTGATCACGGCGTTGCTGTCCGCGATATGGCTAAAGGAGCGCAGTCTGACGCCAGGAAAATTGATGTCTTACGGTTTTGGTGTCGGCGGCCTGGCTGTCATGTTCGGTTCGGCCTTGCAACTCGGACAGGAGGCAGCGCTGGGCATTGCCGGCGTGCTGGTTGCCGCCCTCCTGCAATCGGCCAGCGCCGTCTGGGTGCAGCGCATTCAGGCGAAACTGCCGGCATTGTCGCAGGTGGCCGGCGGCCTGTTGCTGGCCGTACCGGCTTATTGGCTGACCTGGCGGCTGGCTGACGGGCAATGGCCGGCGTCATTGCCGCTTGCCAGTCTGGCTTCAATCATCTATCTGGGCGTTATCGCGACAACCATCGGCTTCGTGCTTTATTACTATGTGCTGGCTCACTTGGCCGCAACGCGCGTCGCCCTGATTACGCTGCTCTCGCCGGTGCTCGCGCTCATGCTGGGCCATACGGTCAACCATGAACCGCTGACCATGAAAATCGCGGCCGGCACGGCGCTGATCTTATCGGCGCTATTCATGCATGAGTATTTCGACAGAATGGTGGGTTATCTGGTCAGAAAAACGACGGCAAAGCGCCTGCGTTCTTCGGCGTGACAGCTTGCCCGTCCGAAACTAATCCGGCCGGCTATCTGTCTTTAATAATTGAAGCTCAATTCATGAACTTAACAGGAGAAGCTGAAATGAAAATGTCAAAAATAGACAAAGTACTGGTAGGTGAAGCTCTTGTAGGTGAAGGTAATGAAGTGGCGCATGTCGATTTGGTCATGGGGCCGCGGGGTAGTGCTGCGGAAACGGCGTTCTGTATTGCGCTGACCAATCAAAAACGCGGGGATAACGCTTTATTGGCGCTGGTAGCTCCCAATCTCATGGCCAAGCCCAATACCATCTTGTTTAATAAAGTGGAAATCAAAGACGCGAAACAGGCCACGCAAATGTTCGGCCCGGCCCAGCGCGGCGTCGCCAAGGCCGTTACCGACAGTGTTAAAGCCGGCATCATACCGTTGGAAGAAGCCGGCGATATCTTTATTAGTGTCGGCGTTTTTATTCACTGGGACGCCAAGGACGACGATAAAATTCAGGACTGGAATTACGAAGCCACAATGCTGGCAATCAAGCGCGCGGTTGAATGCCAGCCGTCGCCGGAAGAAGTGATCGCTCAGGAAAATGTCGTGCACCATCCGCTGGCGGCTCATGACTGATCGGCCTTGCGGTCACGCTTCCAGGCGCCGTATGAGCCATATCTATTAGTGTCATAACCACGAAGAACACAGAGAGCGAAGCTCAACCTTGTTTTTCTTCGTGGTTCGCTATTCAATTTATTGACTACAGACTATCATATTCATCATTGACTTCATCGTGCTTGATATGATGCTTTTCATCAACGGCCCTGATAGCCAAGTTGCACAAAAAGCCCACCACCAATATCCCGGCCATAATATGCATGGTCATATTGTAGGCATCGGCCTTGGCAACGCCCTGCGCAATCTGGCTTTCGCGCAGATAATTGACCAGCACGGGACCTGCGACGCCGGCCGTCGACCAGGCTGTCAGCAATCTGCCGTGAATCGCGCCGACGTACTTGGTGCCGAAAATATCGGCCAGATAAGCCGGTATGGTTGAGAATCCGCCGCCGTACATGCTCATGATGACCGCATAACAGGCGACGAACAGTGCGACATTGTGCATCTGACCGGTATAAGGCACGCTGGAATACAGAGCGCAGCCCAGAACGAAGAATATGAAATAGGTATTTTTCCTGCCCAGATAATCGGACAGCGTGGACCAGACAAAGCGCCCGCCCATATTGAACAAACTCAGGAGGCTGACAAACGCCGCGGCCCTTTCGGGCGTGAACTGGTCTTTGAACATCTCCTGACTCATGGCCGAAGCCTGGCCCAGCACGCCGATGCCTGCCGTCACGTTCAGGCATAATACCAGCCATAGCAGGTAAAACTGCGGTGTTTTCAATGCCTGATCAACATGCACGTGATTGTTCGTGATCAGCTTGCTTTTTTTGATTGATGGTTGAAAACCTTCCGGCATCCAGCCTTCGGTAGGAAGCCGGATCGAAAACGCGCCCAGCATCATGATAACCAGATAAAGCGCGCCCATGGTCATGAATGTTTCTGCAACACCGGTCGATGTTGCAGAAGCGTAATGCTTCATCAGAAACACCCCCAGAGGCGCGCCGATCATTGCGCCGCCGCCGAACCCCATGATTGCCAGTCCGGTCGCCATGCCGCGGCGATCGGGAAACCATTTGATCAGCGTCGAAACCGGAGAGACATACCCCAGCCCCAATCCGATGCCGCCCAGAACGCCATAACCCACGTACAGCATCCAGATCGCATGCAGCCAGACGCCGGCCGCGGAAATAAAGAAGCCGCTGCTAAAGCACAGCGCGGCGCAGAACATCGTGACACGCGGTCCGACTTTCTCCAGCCATTTTCCCGCAAAAGCCGCCGACAGCCCCAGAAACACGATGGCGAGGCTGAAGATCCAGCCCAGTTCAGTCAATTTCCAGTCCTCGGGCAAAGACTCGGTTATGCCCAGTACTTTGGTCAATGGCAAATTGAATACGCTGAACGCATAAACCTGCCCTATGCAGAGATGTACAGCCAGGGCCGCAGGGGCAACCAGCCAACGATTAAAATCCGATTTTGCAATCGTCCTGTCTCTTGATAAAAAAGACGTCGCCCCCGTTGTGTTCATAAATTTTTCTTCCTGTTTTTTATTTGCTTTTATATGAAGGCCGGCATGAATCCAGCAGACAATAGACCTCCGACGCTAACGCGACGGAGAATTTGGGACGGCTATTTTACTGCACGCGGCTATATTTTTAAATTTATGCCGAAAGGAGGCGGTTACATTTTGAAGGGCTTCGGAAATATTGGCGGCAAGGTACGGCTTAAAAAGGATTGAACGACAGTTCGGTTAAGAAGATTTTGTGATCACGAAGTCCGTTAAGAGCACAAGCGCTTTTAACAGGAGTAGAGCTGTAACTTTGTAGGGTACGCATCGCGTACCTCTCCGGACTTGCGGTGTGCCGAAAAGCCCTGGAGTGGTATGCGATGCGTACCCTACAGTGGATTTCGCTTTGATTTTGGCAGGGCAGCGGGACAGTCCAGGCTGCTAAACCCAGCATTTCGAATGCCGCCCATGCTACGTATACTTTGGTTATTGAGCGGCATCAGCAAAAGATGTTTTGTTGACTATATTGAGTTTGTCGGATTCGATTCCGATCAAAAGATCGCCCTTCAGCAATCCGACCAGCTCTTTGCCGGCCATGCTAAAGCGCCAGCCATGCAGCAACGGACAGTCGTCATCCTCATTGAACAGCAGCACTTCCAGATCTTTGCGCGTGGCAAGGATGGTCGGATTCAACGAGTTTTCCTCGGCCCGTATTCTGACCAATGCCGTTAAAATGTCCAGTATGGCTTCCTGCTGTTGCGTCTTTCTGGCAGGCCTGCCTTTCTCGTTCAGAGGGAGAGGCGGACGCTGCCTGGCTTCATTGATCAACTGGCACAGCACTTTTCCATAACGGTTGACAGTGCGCTCATTGATGCCCCGCACCTTGGCCAGAGCATTGACGCTGTCGGGCTGAAGCTTGGCCAGCTCAAGCAAAAGATCATCGCGCATGAGCCAGCTTCTGGGCCTGTCTTCAGTCTGCGCGGTACGTTCGCGCCACTCGCATAATGTCTGAACGATCGACAGCTGCCTGCCTGTCAGTTTGTTTTTACCTTTGACTTTCAGCCAGGCTTTTTCCGGCGAGACCAGGTAAAGTTCAGAATCTTTCAATAACTCAAAATCACTTTTCAGCCAGTCCAGACGTCCAAGTTCCTGAAGCTTTTGGCACATGATCATGTAAACCTGACATAGATAAATCACGTCATCGGCGGCATAGCGCAACTGTTCCTCGCTTAAAGGGCGCACGGTCCAGTCGGTGCGCGTATGGGCTTTACTGAGATTGATATTCAGGAAGCTCGAAACCAGCATGGCATAACCGGGATTATCCTGAAACCCAAGCAGGGGCGCGGCTATTTGCGTATCGAAAATCGGCTCGGGAATACAGCCTCTTAACTGATAGAAAATCTCCAGGTCCTGCCGGCTGGAATGAAAAACCTTGACGATGGAAGGATTGTACAAGGCATCGAAGAGTTCGCTCAAATCAGGCAATGCGATAGGATCGACGCAAGCCACCCACTCGGGCGTAGCGATCTGCAGCAGGCAGAACTTTGGAAAATAGGTTTTTTCTCTTAAAAACTCGGTATCCAGTGCCAGCCAGAGCTCTTTTAAAATTTGCTGACACAGGGCGCTCAGCTTTTCCGGGGTATCAATATATTGAATAGTAGTCATAGTAATTACAATAACAGCTTTTTGTTCTTTAACCTACTCTTGGCGCCGAATTTGATCTAATACGCTGCATATTTGCAGGTTGATGGTAAAATTTTTTTATTTAATAGTCTGCCGATATGAAATACCGCATTATTCCCGTCACGGCCTTTCAGCAAAACTGTTCTTTACTGATTTGCGAGCGAACCGGCAAGGCCGCTGTCGTCGACCCGGGCGGCGATGTCGATTTGATTCTGGACGCCGTCAAGCAAGAAAAAGCGGTGCTGGAATCTGTCTTGCTGACCCATGGTCATCTCGATCACATCGGAGGCACTTATGAACTGGCCTCTTTATTCGATATTCCTATTATCGGCCCTCACCGCGATGACCAGTTCTGGATTGATGCAATTGCGGCTCAATGTCAGACTTTCGGTTTTCCTGTCTGTCATGAATTTACGCCGACACGCTGGCTGGCGCATGGCGATAAGGTCTCATTCGGCGAAGAAATGCTGGAGGTCCTGCATTGTCCGGGACATACGCCCGGCCATGTGGTTTTTTACCACCGTCAATCCCAACTGGCGATTGTGGGCGACGTGTTGTTTAGAGGATCAATCGGCCGAACCGATTTTCCTAAAGGCGATTTTCATACATTGATCAGTTCCATAAAAAACAATTTGTGGCCTTTGGGTGAACAGGTCGCGTTTATTCCCGGCCATGGCCCGATGTCTACCTTCGGTGAGGAAATGCGCCATAACCCTTATGTCGGTATTTAGCAGCCTACGCCGGATAGATCCGAACTTTGGCTATCCGGCTGAGGATTACGCTGGCGCCCCCCCCGCCGAAAATTGCTTTTTCCGCGCTTTTTACCGCTGCGCGCTTTTATCCGCGCGATGTTCAATTTTTGTTGATTGATTTCCACCGTTTTCAGGTGCTGGAATATATCCGGCGGCATACCGGCCGGTAATTCAATAATAGTATATAAACCGTGTATATCTACCCTGTTGATATTATTTTTATCAACACCGGATTCTTCAACCAGCACCTTTTTGATTTCTTCCGCTGTAACCTGATGGATTCGCCCTACATCCAGACGATAACGCACCATCTTGATGGGCGGCAGATTAAGCGGCGGCAATATCCTTATCGTTGCCGTTTGCTCTTCCCGTGAAGCGGCTGGAAGTCTGGCTGCCTCCGGCTGATTTAAATACACCAGCGCCGCAGCGCAATCCAAGATATCCGCATCCAGTTCAGCAGCTATAACGCTGAGTAATGCGCGATAGGGCTCCAGATTCTCGCTGTTTAGAATCTGCTGCAAGCGATTTTTCAACGGTTCGGTTTGGCTGATCGGCTCCGCCGTTATACTATTCCTGTCATTCATCCTGTTTTACAATCGATCACTGTTAATCGCGATACTTTAGAGCCTATCCTGATAAATTTCCACAAATGCTTCATCACGCAGCCTGCGCACCCAAAGCTCGGTTTCTTCTTCAATTTTCCGTTTGCGTATGGCGTCCCTGACCAGATTCTTTTTGAACTCGGCACTATTGTCCTTGTTTTCCCGATCCAGCACTTGAATCAAATGCCAGCCGAACTGTGTTTGCACAGGCTCGCTGACTTCATTGACGGACAGTTTTGTCATGGCTTCCTCGAACGGCTTCACCAGATCGCCTGGCCCCACCCAATCGAGGCCGCCGCCTTTTATTGCCGAACCTTTATCATCAGAGTGAGCACGCGCCAGCGCTGCGAAATCCTCGCCGTTGGCCAGCCGCTCTTTTAGTGCGAGCAGGCGTTTTCTTGCTTCCGCATCGTCAATTAATTCATTGGTTTTTATCAAAATATGACGGACCTTGGTTTTGGTTACCATATGGTGATCCAAGGAACCTTTCTGCTCCAATAACTTGACGATATGAAAACCGCTGGGGCTGCGGATAGGATCGGCTATATCGCCCGGCTTCATTTTACCGACCTCCTCGGCAAACATGGTCGGTATATCGCCCATGGACCGCCAACCTAAATCACCGCCTTTCAGAGCATTGTCGCCATCTGAATGAGTCATTGCGGCTTCGGTGAAGTCCTCGCCCGCGCGCAGTTTTTCAACCAGACCATCGGCCTTAGCCTTGGCCTTTTGTATTTCCTTCGCGGATGCGGCTTCCTGAACGGCGATCAGTATATGGCCGAGATGATATTGGGTAGACTCTTCGCCAATCTTGTCCTGCGTTTCCATGTAGTGCTCGACCTCTTTGTCGGTCACTTTAATGCGTCCGCCTATTTCCCTGCCGCGCAATTGGCTGATAATAATTTCATTGCGTATATTGTCCAGAAAGCTTTGGTAGCTGATGCCCTGCCTTTCCAGTTCGGACCGAAACTCAGGCAGGTCCATATTATTTCTTTGGGCGATCTCGGCTGCCTGGCTGTTCAGCATTTCCTCACCGACCGTAATGCCGGCTCTCTCGGCCAATTGACGTTGCAGCTTATCGACAATCATTCTTTCCAGCACTTGCTTGCGCAGGATAAAACTCGGCGGCATAGCGGCGTTGGATGCCTCGATCCGCTGCCTTACAGCTGCCGCCTCCCGCTCCAGTTCACGGTCAAGAATGACATCATCCTCAACGACGGCGATAATTTTGTCCAGCACTTCAGCGTGCGCGGCATAACTGCTGAAAAATAAACTACACAACAGTACAGGTACAATCAATCTTTTCATATTTTCTGAAAATTATTTTTCCGGTTTCCGATAACCATAAATATTCTGTTGGAAGAACTCATCCAGTTTTTCTCCAACGCCGGTCAAGCCTTTAAGCTCTACTTGGAAGAACACGCCAGTCTGGCTTTCGCCTTCTACATCGAGCGCGCTTAACTCAAGATCACTGACAGCCGTATCGCCAAATGCATTAACGATGGCACTGTTAACCCAGCGACGACCGATCAAGCGGAAACGCCAGCAACAGTTTTCTTTTTCGATGCCAATAAAGCTCTCCCGCGTGGCATTATTAAGCAAAGAGTATTGCCAGCGACCCACCGCATACCAGTCATTGTATACAGGCCAATGGAATGAAATGTCGCTCTGGATAATATCATTCCGCCGGTCAGGAAAAGTCACTACCGTATTTTTTCTATACCGATAACCTAAATTGATAATCTCATCAGGTTGATTGATATAGTGAAGCGTGACGTCGCCTCTGACAACGTCGTTTATATCGGGATTCCATTGAAGACCGCTGTCAACCGATAAATGATCCGTAAACTGGACATTTAGTTCACTCACTAGGTTCGAAAAGTTGCCGGTTTCAATCGGTCTGTCAACCCTGCATAATGGCGAGTAATAATTACCGCCGCACAAACCGACTTCTCTATCCCGGAAATAGAAAATCTCGCCGATATCGAATCTTAGCCTTTGTTTGCCGGTTTCAGGATCAATCAGACGCGAAGTAATGGCGGCTGAAACCTGGTTGGCATCTTGTACCCTGTCGCTGCCGCTGAAGCGGTTCTCTCTGAACAAGCTGCTGAAATTGAAATCGTAGAGTGAAGTATCGAACAATGGAATATTGTCCTGATTTTCCTTAGGAATATACAGATAGAATAACCTTGGCTCTAACGTATGTGTAAAAGCGCTGCCGCCGAAATCGAAATCGCGCTCAAAGAACAGGCCGCTGTCGACAGAAGCTATAGGCAGCGCTCTGGAAATGGAATCCGGCTGGCCTAGATTTATTGGTTGCTGCTCGCTTAACTCATATTGCGTGTACTGAAAGGAAAGCTTGGGCTTTAAAAAAGCGCCGGCGGTTTCCATCGGAAAGCTGACTGACGGTTTAACGTTAAACCGCTGACCATTGACCAGTTTTTCATGCTGAAAATAAACAAATTCGGCGTTCATACCCGTATCGAGTGGCATGAAATCGAAGCTTCGATTCAGGTTCAATATACTCTGAGGCAATCGCCGATAAGGACGATTCTGCGGCGCTATGACTTTATCAATATTTTGATAATTATCCACGCGATTGATGAAAGAAACGCCTTCATTAATGTATTTGATATCTGCCTGACTATATAAATAACTTAAGTTGGTCAAGCTTACCGCATTGCCTAATTCATTGAAGTAGTCTTTATCGGATACATAATTGAGATCAATATGTGAACTGATATGCTTCGTAAACCGAGCATCGTTCAAAAGTCTTGCAAAGTACCGGGATTCATCGCGCAAGGAATCGTCAGGCATAAATTCGAGACTTGCCTTACCCCTTGTCATATGGGTCAGATAACGGAAATCGCCTGCCAGTAAAACGCCTCTTTTTGTCAGATAACGAGGCCTTAAAGTCGCATCATAATTAGGTGCGATATTCCAGTAATAAGGCACTGAAATATTGAATCCGGCGTCCTGCGTATTGCCAAAAGAAGGCGCCAGAAAGCCCGATATCCTTCTGTCATCGATAGGAAACGAAAGATAAGGCGAATAAAATACCGGCACGCCTTTAAATTCCAGCCAGGCATCGTTGGCCGAGCCTTTACCGGTTACATCGCTCATTTTAAGTTCGGACGCATGGACCACCCAATCCTGATTGCCGGGACGACAACTGGTGTAGGCAACATCTTTATAGCGCGACAACTCCTTGCTGTCGCGGTAAACGGCTTTCGCCCGCCCTCTGATCGGTGCGGCCGGCGATATAAACACCGTATCCCTTAATTTGGCCTGATCGGTAGCTAAATTGAGCATGGCCGTATCGCTGTATAAAGCCAATTCATCTTCGCTGTAATACACATCGCCTTGCAGGTCAACTGTTTCCGAAACCGTATCATAAGTCGCCGTATCCGCCAGGATATGCTGATCGGCTCGGTGGATCTGGACATTGCCCCAATAACTGCTGATTTCAGTATCGAAAAGCTCCGAATAGTCCGACCGGACCTCCAACGGTGACGTTTCGCGCAAGTGTTTTTCCGGCACAAACTGCGGCGATACCGGCGTATCGACCGAACAGTTTGCCCACGGATCATATTTCAGCTGCGTCTGCAAAGTGTTAAAGACCCGCTCCTGTTCTGAATCGAAAGCCGGATCCAGCAGACGGAATTGATGTTCATCCGCAGCAACAACCTGCGCCTGGCCCTTTGGATCAGTGCCGACCAAGTTACAGCTCCAGTTCTGATTCTCCTCGCCGGGCGCACAACTCCATCCCGGTTGCAGCTGCTTTTCAGTAACTCTGGCGGTTTTGTTTTCAGTACCTTTTATCTCAACCGGAACAGGCTCGTTGGCATCAGTGATGACCGGGCGCTTGACTACAGCCTGCCGCTTATCCAGTTCGTGTATCGCCGGCTGTTCATTTTCCACGGATTCGGTCTCAGCCGGCTTGACATCTTCATCGGGCTTCGCCAAGGCCGGTTCAGCATCTTGGACAGGCTCAGGCGTACCGGGTCGAGTTGCTTGAGCGGGCTCGGGGGCAACCGGCTGCTGCACACTCTGAATAGGCTCGGGAACTGCCGAAGGCTGCGTTTCCTTAACTGGCGCAGTCTGAGCCGGCGCCTGCGTCTCGCTTGCTTTCTCGGCGGGTTTTGCTTCGCCTACGCAAACCCATCCCTTGCCGTCTTTGCTTTGTTCGCAATTCCAGGCTGCTTCGTTGGCAGAACCGGCAGATGTGTAGAGAGAGGGTAAAAAGACCAGGAATAGGCGGCGACGCATAGAGGATATAAGTTTAGTAGCTTAATGAATCACAAATCGAATAAAATGCTGAATTAGACATTTTACCTTAATTTGCCGCAGCATTATAACTAAACTCCACTATTCTACATGATGCCTGAAGACTTAAGAGCATTATCCATGCTCGACTGGCTCGAAAATGATCTGCTATTGGATATCCATTCTTGTGAACCCGCTTCCAGTGACGCCAGCTTCCGACGCTACTTCAGAATTAAAGCGCCGCAAGGACAATTCATTGTCATGGATGCCCCGCCGCCCCAGGAAAAGATAGAGCCCTTCGTCAGAATTGCTGACCTGCTGGCGCGTTCCCAGGTCAATGTGCCTACGATATTCCGGCAAAACCTCAGTGACGGATTTCTACTGCTTGAAGATTTCGGTTCGCAGTGCTTTCTGGATCAATTGAATGAAAATACTGCTGCCGGTTTATATCAAAGCGCTTTCGACAGCCTTTTCAAACTGCAAGCCAATACGCCGCAGCTCGACAGCGGACTGCCGGCCTATGACGAGCCGCTGCTGAAGAGAGAGCTGGCCATTTTCGACGACTGGTTCTTGGAACAGTCACTGAACATCGCCATGCCTGAGCCGCTACGAAGCAGCCTGCATGACATACTGATCGCATCGGCACTGGAACAACCGACAACTTGCGTCCATCGCGATTATCACTCGCGCAATTTGATGGTGCTGGACGCCGACTCGCCCGGCGTGATCGATTTTCAGGATGCCGTTATCGGGCCTGTTACCTATGACCTGGTGTCGTTGCTGCGCGACTGTTATATAGCCTGGCCCGCATCACAGGCTGAGCAATGGATGACGCACTATTACCAGCGACTCCTGCAGGCAGGCCTTATCGATTGCGATCTGCCTCGCTTTAAACGCTGGTTCGACCTGATGGGCATGCAGCGGCACCTGAAAGCCATCGGCATCTTTTCACGCCTGCACCTCCGTGATAACAAATCCGGTTATCTGAAAGACATACCGCGCACGCTGAATTACGTCACCGCCGTTTGCGCCGCTTATCCTGAGCTGGCCGATTTTGGACGGTTTCTTCACGAACAGGTCTTGCCCAAACTATGAAAGCCATGATTTTAGCGGCCGGGCGCGGCGAAAGAATGCGCCCTTTGACCGACCATACCCCCAAACCCCTGCTGACCGCGGCCGGCAAGCCGCTTATCGAACATACGATCGCGCAGCTCGTAGCGGCCGGCTTCCATGAAATCATCATCAACCACGCCCACCTGGGCCGGCAAATTGAAGAGCGTCTCGGCAACGGCGATCGGTTCGGCGCCGTCATCAGCTATTCGCCCGAAGGCGAAGAAGGCCTGGAAACAGCCGGCGGCATCATCAACGCCCTGCCCTTATTAGGCGATGATGCCTTTTTAGTTGTCAACGGCGATATCGCCACAGACTTCCCGTTTGCTGAACTGAAAAGCCTGAATATTGATCTGGCTCATCTGATTTTAGTCGACAATCCTGAGCACAACAGGCAGGGAGACTTTGGCCTTGACAGTGCCGGCAATGTCATTGAAAGCGGCGCCGAGAAATTCACCTTTAGCGGCATTGGTCTCTATCGGCCTGAACTATTCAGCAATATGCCGGTCGGAAAAATAAAACTGGCGCCATTACTGCGAGCAGCCTTATCGGAAAGCAGAGTATCAGGGCAAAAATTTGGCGGCTTCTGGATGGATATAGGCACGCCGCAGCGCCTTAAAGAACTGGACCTTTACTACACGCAAAGAGAGAGCAATCATGCCTGATCATATTTATAAAAAAATAGAACTGACTGGCTCCTCAACCGTCAGCATGCAGGAAGCCATCGAAAACGCTATCAGCAAAGCTTCCCAAACCCTTCATGACATGCGCTGGTTTGAAGTCGTCGAGACGCGCGGCAATATACAGGGCGGCAAGGTTGCCCACTGGCAGGTTACAATAAAAATCGGATTTGCACTGACCGAATAACGATATTAACTGTCGCGCTTTCGGCTAATTTGGGAAAGACAGTAAACTGTTCGCTTATTGTGATTGATAGGCTTATGCCATAAGCCTATCAATCGCATTGCAGTGCAAGAACTGGCTTCGCTGTTCGATGCCGAACAGAAACTGGCTAATCCCCACAGCGTCAGGCCAGGCATTTGCCGAAACGTTTAGTCATACGAAATAAGGCAAACTTTCCGACGACACCACGTTGCTCACATAGAGACAGGGGCTCCGCAAATTTGAGTGATCGCGACATTTGCCGCCAGCCTGGACTAGGGACACATAAATGAAACAAGCTTTAGAAAAATAACGTCTCCTGCCTCAAGCCAGTCTACACCTTTAAGCAGCGCGCGGACCAGCTTCAATCACTTTTTATGCCTTGTTGGCGACCGAAGTCGCCTTTACAGGCATTAAATAGTTTCTCTTCTTTTTAGATTTCCTGCCCCGCCTTCTCGCCAATCTCTCCAGCGATGCTCTAATTCCTTCATACCTGCACTGTATCGCCTAAAGTACCTACTTTTAGTGCTTTACTGCCTACATCCTTGTAGGCATCCTGGTTGTAAAATGAATATTTACGACAGAACCTCAGATAATCCCAATCCTATCGAATATCATTACTTACTCTTAAATTTATTCAGCAATTACAATTAATTAAATATTGCCAGTTTTCAGAAATTGAAAATAATTGACTATTATCAATTTTAAGAGTAAAAAAATAGCGACGAAAAAATTTATTAAGTATTGGTATTTTATATCCCAGTTTTCTTGATTCAACCCGCTCTTGCGGACATGGCATATACAGCAATTCGAGAATGTCAACAACAATGACATAGTATTTTAATAATAAATAAAAAACATATTTATCATTATTTTCAAAATAGTGGGGCTATTTGTAACGTAAGTGTGAATCCGGCTGCTGGCAGGATTAAATTTAAAATTAATAAAACAAAAACTTACGATCAATTTAAATCTCTGATATTCATTAGGGAAGCGCTGATTAAATCCTACCGTGAGATAATAGCTGGGTTCACCTTCGCCAGACTGATTGCCCATGAATACGCCGACCCAAACCAGCTTTGCAGACCTTGAGTACAGCCACAAAAAGCGTCAAAC
>Ga0208265_100106_pt1 | contig 79635 bp, 73 predicted proteins | sample LakWasMet44_HOW7_2_FD_183882 | JGI IMG/M metagenome (GOLD analysis project Ga0208265, IMG submission 183882) | Freshwater sediment methanotrophic microbial communities from Lake Washington under simulated oxygen tension - Sediment Metagenome... | ecosystem: Environmental > Aquatic > Freshwater >... | reverse complement strand
GTTTGACGCTTTTTGTGGCTGTACTCAAGGTCTGCAAAGCTGGTTTGGGTCGGCGTATTCATGGGCAATCAGTCTGGCGAAGGTGAACCCAGCTATTATCTCACGGTAGGATTTAATCAGCGCTTCCTTAGTCATGCTTTGTATTTTTGTATTCGGAGAAAGGCAAGGCTGAGCTTTGCAATCTAATAATCCATTGCTGTTTCTCGTGCGTCATGGATTCTGGTCTGGTGGGTGTGTATCTCGTAAGCGGGATTTCTTTAGTCGGTTAAGCCGCCTTCCAAAAAAGTCAAACAATTAGGTGGTTGCTTGCTTCGTCATTGTCCTGCCTGACGTACAAATAACGGTTTTTTGAGTCTAATGCTGCTCTTGGTGTGAGCGATTTATCATACGATAGGGAAGGGCCGGGTTCTGAATATTATCGGATCGGCTTGAATGTCTGGCGAGAGAATTGCTGGCTGAAAATTTCGAACTTTAAAGCGCCTGTGTCACGCTTATAGGATTCGGTTGAAAATAACTCGCCGATTTGCCAAATGAAGTCAGCACTCATGTAGGGGCGAATTTATTTGCCCAAGGCGACTTAAGTTGCCTCTACGCAATGCTGCTCGTCAAAATTCAGGGAAGTTATTTCTCGCCTTACCCATAATATGATCAAATCGACAGCATTTAACGCCGTTGGGTTTGGTGGGTTGATGCAGTCTGCCGCCGTCATTAAGCTGCTTGTCTTTGGCTTCTGCTTGGCGTTGCACAGTGCGGTGTTGGTGAGTAGTTGTCTTGCCATGCAGTAACTTTTTTGCCGCTTTGGAGTTGCTGCAAAAAATTGTCGAGTGTTACTGTATTTATTGTATTTCGTTGGGCAATAAAAAACCCGCTAAGCCTTGCGGCTTGCGGGTTTTGTAGTTCTTTGCACTGCACGGAACCTAAAATTGGTACCGAGGGTCGGAATCGAACCGACACTGAGTCACCCCAATTGGATTTTGAATCCAACGCGTCTACCAGTTTCGCCACCCCGGCAAAGAGCGCATATTATATTCAGGTTTTTTAATCATGTCTAGTTTATTTTTTAATTTCGATCTATGCTGTTTTTGTGCACTGTAGATACGAATTCATTCGCGCTACAGAGGCCGGTACGCGGGCGTTTGTCTCGAGTCGAATACCCAACAAGGGACACAAGTAAATCCGGCTCGACAACTGCATAACATCAGTTTTTTAAGTATATTCGTCAGCTCAAAACTGATAACATCGCGCGCCATGAAGAAAAGTGACTTTAATTACCATTTACCCGAACATCTGATCGCCCAAAAACCCTTGCCTGACCGCAGCGCCAGCCGTCTTTTATGCATGGACAGGGAGTCGGGCCGGATAGCCGACAGGCAGTTTGCCGATTTTATTGATTTGATCAGTGAGCGCGATCTGCTGGTTTTCAACGATACCAAGGTTATCCCGGCGAGGCTGTTTGGCAGGAAGCAAACCGGCGGCAAAGTCGAGGTTCTTGTCGAGCGCATTCTCGATGCCCATCATGCCATTGCCCATGTTCGGGCCAGCAAATCGCCGAAAGCGGGAGCGGTGATCGAATTGGATGAAGGCCATCGTTGCATTGTGCTGGGCCGGGAAGGCGATTTGTTTCAACTGGAATTTCCGGGGGCGAATTTATTCGAATTGCTGGAACAAATCGGCCATATGCCGCTGCCGCCTTATATTACGCGCGCCGATGATGAATCCGATCTGACCCGCTATCAGACGGTTTTTGCCAGGGAGGCGGGGGCGGTTGCGGCGCCTACGGCAGGCCTGCATTTTGATCAGGCCATGATGGACAGGATCAAGGCTAAAGGCGCGCAGACGGCTTTTGTGACTTTGCATGTCGGCAGCGGCACGTTTCAGCCGGTCAGGGTGGAGGACTTGTCGGAGCATTTGATGCACAAGGAGTTTTTCTCCGTGGCTTCAGATACTGTCGATGCGGTGCGTCAGGCTCGAGAGCGGGGCGGTAGGGTCATCGCCATCGGTACGACTGCGGTCAGGGCGTTGGAATCGGCGTCCCGAAGCGGACGGCTTGAACCCGGTTTCGGCGATACCGATCTGTTTATTACGCCGGGCTATCAGTTCAAGTCCGTCGATGCGATGCTGACCAATTTCCATCTGCCTGAATCGACGCTGCTGATGCTGGTGTCCGCTTTTGCCGGTTATGGGCCTATTATGCAGGCTTATCGGCATGCTATCGACCAATCCTACCGGTTTTTCAGTTACGGGGATGCGATGTTTCTGGGGGAGGTTAAGGAATATGTATAAGCTATCCTCCTCAACTGGGCAGATGATTTCCCGATGTAGGTGCGGATTTATCCGCACAGTGCGAATACCCGCAAGGGGCACAAGTGAATTCGCACCTACGTTGCTGATTTTTTGTGATTATCGATAAGTAATTGTTATATAATGTTTTTATATCAACTGCTCGTTAAGTAATGGCTAACAATCCCGATTTGATTTTTTCTCCCGGCGTTCCTCAAAAAGATAATCCATCTCTGGTCTGGTCCGGCCTGGCCGGTTGCGGCGATGCGCTGGCGCTGGCTTGTGCGATTAAAAACGAAAATCGCCTGTTTGTCATCGTGACGCCGGATAATCAGACGGCCTTGCGTCTTGAGCATGAGTTAGCGTTCTTTTTGGGAAGCGAGCATCCGATTCTGCATTTTCCCGACTGGGAGACGCTGCCTTACGACGTGTTTTCGCCGCTGCCCGAAATTATCTCGGAACGGCTAAAAACGTTGGCGTTATTGCCGCAGGTCAAACGCGGCGCGCTGATTGTTTCTGTGACGACTCTAATGCACCGGTTGGCGCCGCGCGAGCACGTTTTGGCGCACAGTTTTGTGGTCAAGGTCGGCGATATTTTCAACCTGGAGCTGAACCGGATCAAGCTCGAAAGCGTCGGCTATCAATGCGTGCCGCAGGTTTTTCAGCATGCCGAATTTGCCGTGCGCGGTTCGATAGTCGACTTGTTCCCGATGGGCAGCAAGGTGCCGTTCCGGATCGAATTGTTCGACGAGGACATTGAATCGATCCGCACGTTTGATCCTGAAACCCAGCGCTCGCTGGAAAAAATAGAGCAGATCGAGCTATTTCCGGCGCGCGAGTTTCCATTGACCGATGAGTCAATCAAACATTTCCGCCAGGCTTTCAGGGATTGTTTTCCCCAGGCTTCGCCTAAAAATAATTTGTATCTCGATGTCAGCAAGGGCATCACGCCGGGCGGCATCGAATATTATCTGCCGCTGTTTGTCGAGCAAACCGCAACCTTGTTCGATTATCTGCCCGTCTCGGCGACTTTGGTCATGCCCGCGGCTTTCGCCGATCTGTCGCAGGCTTTTTATGCCGAAGCCGAAGAACGTTTTCAGCAAAGAAAATACGACGTCGAGCGGCCATTGCTGGCGCCCGAGTTGTTGTTTCTGTCGGCGCAGGACCTGGTGCAAAAAACGGCCGCGTTTGCCCACATTACCATTGAAAACCAGGCTGTCGTTGAGGGCAATCGGCTCGATTTCAACTGTCATGTGTTGCCGGATTTGACAATAGACGCCAAGCTGAAAGAGCCGGCACAGGCCCTTCAGCAGTTCGGCCGCGAGTTCGCGGGCAAAATACTGTTTGTGGCCGAGTCGGCCGGCCGCCGCGAAGGCTTGATCGAAAAGCTGAGGCAATACGGTATCAAGGTCAGACAGGTGGACAGCTGGCAGGACTTTCTGCGCAGCGAGACATCGCCGTGTATCGTGGTTGCGCCTATGGATCACGGCCTGTGGCTGGACAATCCGCCTATCGCCGTGATTACCGAAAGCCTGCTCTCCGGCGAGAAGGTGCAGCAGCGACGTCGGCGGCGGAGATCGGCGGCCCGCGAGCTGGAAAATATCGTCAATAACCTGAATGAGCTGACGATAGGCTCGCCGGTCGTGCATCAGGAGCATGGCGTCGGCCGCTACATGGGGCTGCAGACGTTGGAAATCGGCGGCGTTCCGGCCGAGTTTCTGACGCTGGAATACGCCAATAACGACAAGCTGTATGTGCCGGTTTCGTCGCTGCATGTGATCGGCCGCTATACAGGCATGAGTCCTGAAGAAGCGCCTTTGCACAAGCTGGGCGGCGATCAGTGGAGCAAAGCCAAGAAAAAGGCTATCGAGCGCATCCGCGACGTCGCGGCCGAACTGCTGGAAATTCATGCCAAGCGGGCGATCAAGCAAGGTCATGCGTTTGATGTCGACAACGTCGAATACCAGGCCTTTGCCGACGCCTTCCCATTTGAAGAAACGCCGGATCAGCAAACCGCCATTGAAGCCATTCTGGACGATATGGCCAGCCCGCAGCCTATGGACCGCGTGATCTGCGGCGATGTCGGCTTCGGCAAGACCGAGGTTTCGATGCGCGCGGCTTTTATCGCCGTGCAAAGCGGCAAGCAGGTGGCCGTGCTGGTGCCGACAACCTTGCTGGCGCAGCAGCATTATCAGAATTTTAGGGACCGTTTCGCCGACTGGCCCGTGCGCGTCGAGGTCATGTCGCGGTTTGTGACGCCCAAGCAGCAGAAGGAAATCACGGACGAGCTGGAGCAGGGCAAGGTCGACATCGTGATCGGCACCCACAAGCTGCTGTCGAACGAGATCAAGTACAAGGCGCTGGGCCTGGTCATTATCGACGAGGAACACCGTTTCGGCGTGCGCCAGAAAGAGCATTTCAAAAAGCTGCGCAACGAACTGGACATGCTGACGCTGACTGCGACGCCGATTCCGCGCACGTTGAATATGGCCATGTCCGGCCTGCGGGATATTTCCATTATCGCCAGTCCGCCGCCGAACCGGCATGCCATCAAGACTTTTATCAGCGAATGGATAGATTCGCAGATCAGGGAAGCCTGCCTGCGCGAGATCAAGCGCGGCGGCCAGGTTTTCTTTCTGCATAACGACGTCAAATCGATGGAGAAAATGGCGCTGGAGCTCGGCAGGCTGGTGCCGGAAGCGCGCATCGAGATCGCGCACGGCCAGATGCCGGAGCGCGATCTGGAACGCATCATGCTGGATTTCTATCATCAGCGCTTTAATCTGCTGCTTTGCAGCACGATTATCGAAAGCGGCATCGACATTCCCAGTGCCAACACCATTATCATCAATCGCGCCGATAAACTGGGGCTGGCGCAATTGCACCAGCTGCGCGGCCGGGTAGGGCGGTCGCATCATCGCGCTTACGCCTATTTTGTTGTGCCGCCCAAAACCTTGTTGAGCAAGGATGCGATAAAGCGGCTGGAGGCGGTTGAGGCATCGGGCGATTTGGGCGCCGGCTTCATGCTGTCATCGCACGATCTGGAGATCCGCGGCGCCGGCGAGCTGCTCGGCGACGATCAGAGCGGCCAAATCCAGGAAATCGGTTTTACGCTGTATACCGAACTGCTGGAGCGCGCGGTCAACGCGCTGAAATCGGGCAGGCAGCCGGAACTCGATGCGCCGATGGATATGGGGCCGGAAGTCGATTTGCAGGCGCCGGCTTTGATACCGGAAGATTACCTGCCCGACATCCATGCGCGGCTGGTGCTGTATAAACGCATAGCCAGCGCCGAAACGCAGGAGGATCTGCGCGAACTGCAGGTGGAAATGATAGACCGGTTCGGCCTGCTGCCGGAGCCTGTAAAAACCCTGTTCAGCGTTGCCGAATTAAAGCAGAAGGCCGAAAAACTGGGCATCAGGAAGGTCGAAGCCAGCGCAGCCGGCGGCCGCCTTGTTTTCAGTGCGCAGCCTATTATCAATACCGAACAGCTGATCACCTTGATACAAACCGAGGCCCAGGTTTATAAATTCGACGGCGCCGATAAGCTGAGATTTGTGAAAACGTTCGCTACGACGCAAGAAAAGCTGGACTTTATATCAGCGTTGCTGCAGCGATTGACGGTTGGCTAGGCGGTGGGCGGCGTTTTATAGCCAGGACTTACGCAGTTTGCCTGTTCAACTGCTGAAACAAGCGGTTTTAAAACCTATGGGGGGCGACTTTAGTCGCCCCCCATAGGCTTGCGTAAGTCCTATTGTTAATGCCGATAGGGGGCGATGGCCTTTTGCAAAAGTGTATCCCCGGTACTCATTCAGTCATAACCCACTTTCGAGCGTTTTTAATTTATCAAGATAAGGGGATTTCAGTTTATAAATTTTGGCGGGCCGATAGGCACCCTGTCTGGATAATTGCCCCGCCACTTCTTCAATCACATCCATTTCCGCTATTTTTCGCCTGAAAGACACTTTATTGAGTTTTTCATTAAGACAAATTTCATAGATCTTTTGTAAAGCCGGCAAGGTAAACGTCTCGCCTGCCAAAAAACAGGGTAAAGAAGAATATTGCGCTTTATTCCTGATGCGGCTAATGGTAGTTTTTATAATTTCCGCATGATCGAAAGGCAGTTCCTTCACGTCATCAATGTCGGCCAATGATGCCAAAGGGGTATTCGCCGCTTCAATTACTTCCAGAGGCACCAAGGCAAAATAAACCACAGACACCGACCAGCCTCTCGGATCTCTGTATTTACCGGAAAAAGTTTCCAGTTGCTCCAGATAAGGCGGGCGTATGCCCATTTTAGTCTTTAAAACCCGTAGCGCACTGTCCAGACAGTCGTTATCTTCCTGCTCATGCACATACCCCCCGGGCAGCGCATAGTGATCTTGAAAGGGTGGGTTTTCACGTTTCAGCAACGCCACATGGAGCGTGCTGTTTTTTATGGTCAACAAGACCACATCAATGGTTTGGATGATGCTTGATTTCATAATGAAAAACATAGTTAGTTTCATTTTTATACTAATTAAATAGTAAATATTGTCAACCTTAATTGGGGCGTTAATTTTTTATTGGATATTTAGTTGCAAATTGAAACTAAGTAAACTATGCTTATCTCAACTGCTAAAGGAGAGAGGCATAATGAAAAAGAACATTCAACTTGTCATTATTGATGCGCAAAATGACTTTTGCGATTTGCCGGAAGGCTACCGCCCGACGATTCAAGGCGTCAAATATACGCCTTCGCTGCCTGTAACCGGCGCACATCAGGATTGCCTGAGAATAGCCAGGCTGATTAACGAGGGCGGCGCAGGGATTACTGCAATCGAGGCTTTTATGGATACGCACCAGTATCTGGATATGGGGCACGTTTCTTTCTGGATGGATGCCGACGGCAATGCATTGACCGAGGCAGCCAGGATCACCTTGAATGATGTGATTGAAAAAAAATACCGTCCGCGCATGGCAGGCGTGACGGAAAAAGTCATGGCCTATTTTGCGCAGCTGGAAGCAGCAGGGATCGAAAGCATTTCTGTATGGCCGGTTCATTGCCAGATAGGGTCATTCGGCCATAACATACATGCCGATATCCTGGCCGCGTGCAGCGCATGGGAAAGTCGGCAATTGAAGCCTGTCGATTATATCCAGAAAGGCGAAGACCCCTGGTCAGAACATTATTCGGCATTGCAAGCGGAAGTGGCAGATCCGGAAAAACCTTCCACTTTACTGCGCCGGGCTTCCATTGATAAGTACCAATCGGCAGATCTGGTGCTCTTTATGGGCGAGGCGAGCAGCCACTGTGTCAGCAAGACTATTTGGGATGCGGTGAATAACCTTGGCATTGAATGCCGAAAAAAATTGGTGGTGCTGACGGATTGCATGAGCGCAATCCCGGGCTACGAAGCCAAAACGCAGGATACTTTCAACAATTTGGCAGCCATGGGGCTGCGGCTGGCTACTTCGGCAGAGATCCTGCCCGAATTAATGGCAAACAAATAACAAGAACATAAGGAAATAAACGGATGATAGTGAAGAGCCTGTTAGAAAACGATATGTACAAGTTCACCATGTGGCAGGCGATGCTGCATAAAAATCCTGGCGCTATGGCTAAATACAAATTCTTATGCCGAAGCACGCCTGAATACCCATTGTCGCAATTGGCTGATGATCTCAATAAGGAATTGGATCACCTGTGCAGCCTGTCTTTTCAAAAGGATGAGCTGGACTATTTGAGATCCTTGCAACTCTTTAGCAGCGATTTTATTGCCTTTCTCGCCATTTTTAGATTTCAGAGGGATTTTATCAGGGTCGCTGTAGATAAAGACGCATTGATGATCGATGCCGAAGGCCCGCAAATCCATATCATGGGTTTTGAAATATTTTGCTTATATATCGTTTCCGAGCTGTATTTCCGGCGCTTCGATCAGGAGGCATTGCTTCAGGAAAGCCGCAACCGGCTGCAGCGGAAAATCGGGCTGGTTAGAGATCATCAATTTAACAGAAAACATCCTTTTGAATTTTTCGATTTCGGATTGAGAAGGCGCTGGTCAGGGCTGTGGCAGGATGAAGTGGTCCGGACATTAAAAGCCGAACTGCCCGAGTACTTTAAAGGGACCTCTAATGTTTATCTGGCAAAAAAATACGGTCTTACGCCGATCGGCACGATGGCGCATGAGTATCTGCAATCTTATCAGGCAAGTTCTTGCAATCTGCGTGATTTCCAGAAGAATGCCCTGGCCGACTGGCTGAAAGAGTTTAATGGTTCCCTGGCAACCGCACTGACGGACACGATCAGCATGGATGCTTTTTTGAATGATTTGGACCGGGCGCTTGCTGTCTCGTACGAAGGGTTGCGCCATGACTCCTCATGCCCTTTCGAGTGGGGCGAAAAAGGGTTGGCGCATTACGCAAAACTGAATATTGATGCCAACACCAAACGCTTAGTTTTTTCCGATGGCCTGGATTTTCCGCTGGCGTTGGAGTTATACGAGCATTTTGCCGACCGCATTAAAACCGGCTTCGGTATCGGTACTCATCTTACTAACGACGCTGGGATCAAGCCATTGAATATTGTCATGAAACTGATGAGCCTGAACGGCCGGCCCGTTGCCAAGCTGTCCGATGCGCCAGGGAAGACGCTCTGTGAAGATGACGTTTACGTGGCATATCTGAAACAGGTTTTCAATTACGCCGCGTAAATCAGGAGAAAAGGAATGATCAAGATCGCAATCAACCAAATGAACTCAACCGTTGCTGACTTTCAAGGCAATACGGCAACGATGATGGAAGCCATGAGACAGGCGGATCAAAACAGATCCGATTTACTGGTGTTCCCGGAATTGTCAGTGTGCGGCTATTACCCTTACGACCTGATCGATGAACCCTTCTTCCAGGATCAATCAGAGCAGGCCTTGACGGATCTGCTGGCGTTCTCAGAACAGGTTCCGTCACTAATGACCATTATCGGCACGGTCCGCAAAAACTCGAGTCAAGGCAAGCCTTTTTATAACGCCCTGGTGGCGATCAGAAACGGGGCCATTGTGACGGAGTATTACAAACAACTGTTGCCCACCTATAACGTCTTCGATGAAAGACGGCATTTTGAGCCTGGCCCCGTGGCGCCTTGCGTCATCACGGTCGGCAACACCAAAATAGGACTGATCATTTGTGAAGACGGCTGGAACGACAGCGAGACGGAATACAGGGAAAATCCCTTTAAACAGTTAATGGCGCAAAAGCCCGATCTGGTCATCAGCATCAACGCCAGCCCGTCCAATATCGGTAAACGTGAGCAGCGCCATGACATCATGTCCAACGTGGCTGCGCGTTATGAATTGCCTTTGCTGTACGTGAATTCGGTGGGCGGGCAGGACAGCCTGGTATTCGACGGAGCGTCATTTGCCATGGACCGGAGAGGAACGCTTGTTTTTGAAGCGGTGCGTTTCAGCGCTACCCAGGAATATCTGGCTTTTGATGTCAAGGAAGCCGGCTTCCAGTCAGGCGCCGACGCCATTAAAGCGATGTCCGACAGCGAGTTGGCTTTTAATCAGATTGTATTGGGGCTAAGAGATTATGTGCGCCGGTGCGGCTTCAAGAAAGTGGTCGTCGGGTCCTCGGGCGGCATTGATTCGGCCTTGACGTTGGCTTTGGCGGCGGAAGCATTGGGGCCGGAGAATGTGGTGGCGATCACCATGCCGTCTGTTTTTTCAAGCGTAGGTTCGGTAACGGATTCCGAAGCGCTGTGCAGCAACCTGGGCATTGAGTTGATTGTCCACCCCATCAAGGCTTTGGTGGAGCAATATGCCAGGGATTTCAGTTCGGCTTTTGCCAGAACCTTGAAAGGTCTGACTTTGGAGAATCTGCAAGCCCGTATTCGTGGTACCATTTTAATGGAGTATTCCAATGAATTCGGGGCTTTGTTGTTATCAACAGGCAATAAATCCGAGATATCCGTCGGTTATTGCACGTTGTATGGCGACACCAACGGCGGCTTGAACCTGATCGGTGATTTGTATAAAACGGAAGTTTACCGGTTATCCCAGTATATCAATGACCGTGCGGGACGCGAAATGATACCTGCTGACATTATCACTAAAGAACCTTCTGCAGAGCTGGCGCCTGACCAGAAAGATACGGACAGCTTGCCGCCTTATGAGGTTTTGGATGAAATTTTGAAGTATATAATTGAAGGCAAGCAATTATCCAAAACTGAGTATCAACGGGTAAAATCTTATGTGGATCAGATCAATGAAACAAATCAAGGGCTGGTCAATAAGATTACAAAAATGATTGCGCGGAATGAATACAAACGTTTTCAGGCGCCGCTGATCATCAGGATTCGGGCAAGAGCGTTCGGTAACGGCAGGCAAATGCCAATCGCAGCAAAATATTAAAAAATACATACGCATGAAAAAGAAATTTAAAGTAGCCGTTGTGATCGGCCGCCATCAGATCTCTCACGTCGGGCATGAATTATTAAAGCGCAAGGCGTTGGAAATTGCGGAACAGGTGATCATTATCATCGGCTCATCCTTCCAGTCGCGGAATCCAAGAAATCCGTTTAAATGGACAGAGCGCCGGGAAATGATACTTTCGACATTATCAGAGGAAGACAGGGCGCGCACAGTCTGTGTCCCTATCCGTGATTACTATAATGATGAGCGCTGGAATACCGAAGTCAAAAGGATTGTCGGCGAATATGCCGCTCAGGATATTGCGCTCGTCGGTCATAAAAAAGAAACGGATATCGATACGTATTATCTGGATAACTTCCAGGAATGGAGCTACCTTCCGGTTGAATCGGATATCAAAATAGATGCCTCGGAGTTGAGGTCCATCTATTTTGAAGCGGAAGATGTTGACGTGTCGCTTTCAGCGATATCCGACTGGATACTGCCGCCTGTTAAACAGTTTCTGAAGGCGTGGTCGCTGAGAGCCGAGTACCGCGAGCTGGTGAAAGAATATAAACAAGTGAAGCATGAGCAGGATTTATGGCGCGGAAGCCCTTATCCCGTTATTTTCAGTACCGCTGATGCCGTCGTTAAAATAAACAATTCCGTATTATTGGGCAAAAGAAAGCATTGCCCGGGCAAGGGATTGTGGGCTCTGCCTGGCGGGTTTGTCGAGAAAGATGAGCGCGTTTTTACAGCGGCCCTGAGAGAGTTGAAAGAAGAGACGCAGATAGGCCTGATGCCTGTAACGCTGATCAATGATTTTAAGGCCGTTAAAGTGTTTGATCATCCCAAACGGTCCTGTCGCGGACGCGTGATTACCCATGCCCACTTCTTTGATTTGAGAGGCGCCAAGTTTCCGGCTATTAAAGCCGCCGATGATTTGAAAGAGGTGACCTGGATAGCGATCGATCAGCTCAATGATATGGAAGAGCTGTTTTTTGAGGACCACTTTCACATCCTGAATGAGTTTTTAGGTTTGCGTTGAAAAAATAATACGCCTCGCCTGATTTTGGTTACTCGAGGCTCGGCGGCAGTTTTTCTGCATGGCAGTTGCTTCCTTGATATCGCTGTGCAATCATTGCCGCCCCTTACCATTGATGTAAGGGTGAGGTGAAATTGTCCGCGCGAATGGAAATATTGTCGCTGATATACGTCCGGCTCAGGTGAAATCTTTTCTTTAGTGTCCCGTGCGGGTATCGGGAAAGGGAAGATATTGGTGGCGCCGAAGCAATCGGCATTGACTTTTATCGGCAATCCAATAACATTGGCCGGATATGGAGAAAATGGTATAAACGGCAAAACTGGCATCGGCCGTTTATATGCGGACGTTCAGTATTGGATGCATCTTTGTTTCAGGAATAAAAACAAACATGGCGGTTACACAAAAAAATCGGAAGATTCAGGTCTTTACCTCGCTTGGTGAAGATACCTTACTGTTTTACCAGATGCACGGCCGGGAGGGCTTGAGCGAGCCGTTCGAGTATCGCGTGGATCTGGTCAGCGAAGACCGGGCCATCGACCCCAAAAAAATCCTGGGCGAACCCATCGTCATCAGGCTGCAGCTGGAGACCGGCAACTGGCGCTACTTCCACGGCTATATCAGCCGCTTCGGGCAAGGCAGTGACCTGAATGGCTTGGCCTGTTACCACGTCGCAGTCCAACCCTGGCTGTGGTTTCTGACCCGCACCTCCAACTGCCGGATCTTCCAGAACCAATCCGTGCCCGAGATTATCAAGCAAGTCTTTCAGGATCACGGTTTCAGTGACTTCAAAGTAAAGTTGAGCGGCAGCTATGCTACGCGCGAATATTGCGTGCAATACCGCGAGACGGATTTCAACTTTGTCAGTCGGCTGATGGAAGACGAAGGTATTTACTATTATTTCAGCCATGAAAAGGACAAGCATTACCTGGTCCTGGCCGACTCCGGCAATGCCCATGACCCGTTTCCGGGCTATGACAACATCCCTTACCACGTCGACACCGGCTCGACGGACCGTACCCGCAAGGATCATATTCAGGCTTGGTCCTTCACGCACGAAGTTCAGCCGGGCGCCTATGAACTCACCGATTACGACTTCAAGAAGCCGAAAGCCGACCTGCGGGTCAAAGCCCTGCTCATGGAATCCCATGCCCGGGCCGGCTATGAACTCTTCGATTACCCCGGCCGCTACACGGAAACCGGCGTCGGCGATAACTTCGTCCGCCAGCGCATCGAGGAACAGCATGCCCGCTTCGAACGCGGCGAGGGCAGAGGCAACGCCCGCGGTCTGGCGGTCGGCTGCCGGTTCAAGCTGAAAGAATTTCCGCGCCAGGACCAGAACCGCGAATACCTGGTGATTTCGGCTAACTACCGGCTGCAACTGGATGAATACGGGTCCTCCGGAGCCGCCGGCGAAGAGCGGCTCTTTGACTGCAGCTTTACCGTCCAGGACAACAAGCGGCCTTACCGCACCCCGCGCAGCACACCAAAACCCCATGTTCAAGGTGCGCAGACCGCCTTCGTAGTGGGGCCTGCCGGCGAAGAAATCTATACTGACCAATACGGCCGGGTGAAGGTCCAGTTCCACTGGGACCGCTACGGCAAGGCCGACGAAAACAGCTCCTGCTGGGTGCGGGTGTCGCAGCCCTGGGCCGGCAAGAGCTGGGGCATGATCGCGCTGCCCCGCATCGGCCAGGAAGTGCTCGTCGACTTCCTGGAAGGCGACCCCGACCAGCCCATCATCAGCGGCCGCGTGTACAACGACGGCTCGATGCCGCCGTACAAACTGCCGGACAATGCCCACATCAGCACGATCAAGACCAACTCTACCAAAGGCGGGGACGGCTTCAACGAACTGCGCTTCGACGACAAAAAAGGCGAAGAACAGGTATTTATCCATGCCGAGCGCAACCTGGATGTGCGCGTTAAGAACGACAGTCTGGAATGGATCGGCAACGAGCGACATCTGATCGTCAAAAAAGACCTGCTGGAGCAAATCGACGGCGACCGGCATTCAACGATCAAAGGCGACAGCAACGCGGCGGTGGTCGGCAGCTTTTCCCTCAAGGTCGACCAGGACATGCAGGAAAAAGTGGGCATGAAGCACGCGCTCGACGCCGGCCAGGAAATCCACTTGAAGGCCGGCATGAACGTCGTCATCGAGGCCGGCGCCAGCATTACCCTGAAAGCCGGCGGTGGCTTCATCGTCGTCGGGCCTTCCGGCGTGACGATCTCCGGCACGCCGGTCCTGATCAACAGCGGTGGGTCGGCCGGATCGGGTTCGGGCTGTGCGCCGGATGCGCCCAAAGCGCCCAAAGAAGCTGACCAGGACAAGGCCGGCCAGGTCAATGAAGCCAAAGCCGCCTCGCGGCCGCCCAAACCGACCGTCTACGGCCCCTCTGCTCAGGTACTGAAAGAAGCCGCACAGAACGGCGCCCCTTTCTGTGAAAAGTGCGCGGAAGCGGCCGCGGGCAATAAAGCTTGAGGGCCGCGAACATGACGATTACTCTGCAGAAAGCCGAACTTTTACAGAAAAACCTGGTGCGCCAGTTGTTCGACAGCCCGAACCTGCAGGCCTACGCCATTCTGGACGGCGCCTCCAATCCGGCGCTGCTCGATCATCTGTATGACGAGCGCCCCGAATTCGCCTGCCTGTACCGCGGCGAGCTGGCGCCGGACATCGCCGAATGCGCGCCGTATCTGGCCCGGCTGGAACCGGGCACGGCGTTCACCGAGTGGGTGACGGGACAGGGCTGGGGCAGGCACTGGGGCATATTCGCAGTCGCCGACTGCGACCTTCGCACCCTGCACCGGCATTTGCGCAAGCTGAATATGGTCTACGACCGGGAACTCCATAAATCCCTGTTGTTCCGCTATTACGATCCGCGCGTGCTGAGCACTTTTTTGCCGACCTGCAGTGTCGAGCAGAGTACTGAGTTTTTTGGGCCGGTGAAAACCTGGTTCGCCGAAACAGACGAGGGCAAGAACCTAGCCAGTTTTTTTCGGGACAGACAAAATTTACTTATAGATACGTTAACCTGAACAACTCGGATCACTATGCTCGTTATAACCAAATCACAAAAGCAGCAATTGTCCGATCAGTTTATCGATCGACAGACTGATCGCTATGTTCGAGACGCCGTCGCAGCATGGTTGGCTTTCAAACCGCAGTGGGAAAGTGAATTTCAGGCAGGACATGTTCTGGAATTGGAGCAAATCTACAATATTGCCAATTGGCTGTTTGACTGGGGGCAGTCAAATGGATTTACCCGACAGGCAGCTTATATTGCATTGACCGTTTTGGTTCTCAAAGCAATACATTTAGGTGGTGATGATCGATATGTAAACAGAATGTTGGCAACCATTAAAAGCTATGGCGATGAAGAAGAGGAAATAGAGGCCGCTTTGACTTGGCTTGACTATGCCGTGGGATCAAGAATCGGCCTGCCGGCAAAAAATTAATAAATAATGGAGGACTCCTGGTTTGTGCGGGAGTAATTAGCGGGGCATATAAACAAATGGCCCCAGCTGGCCCAAAAGCTAAAATCCGGCATTTCTCTGAACCACTGTCTTTTAGTGACTACAAAAACCAGTCAATGGATGTGATCATGTGCATGGTAAGTATTAAAAAGGCGTTAAGGTGGATCATGCTTTTATCCTATAAACCGGCACCAGCTTGCAGGATGAAATCGAAAATAAAAGTACAGCAGGAATTAATTTATGGCTAGATCAAGAAGATCAAGAAGAAGACCACCACAGCCGCTGACGGAAGAAGAGCGGCAGAATCTTCAACCGGTGGCCTTCGAGTGGCAAGAGAGGCTGAGCACTATGACTCCGGCTGAACAGGCAGAAGTTCTGTTAACTGCAAACCGGATTCGCCCAGGCATGATTTCTGATGGCGTTTACCAGCCATGCCTGAACGAAAGGGGACCGAGCAAATTAAACTGTGTCATTCCCACCGTTAAAATGGGCGTCAGCGAGGCGGCGAAGCAAAAAATTTTGCACGACGCTCAAGCGGAGACAGGCAAAACCATGCGAGCCGATATTGATAAGCTTTTAGGCTGGGAGGAAAATTATGGCGGCGCTTATGTGCCTTGGGCTCCGGCATTCGAGCAAAGAAGGGTTAACCTCGGCACTCGTTCCATTAATGTTCTGCAGCCTTCCACAGCACGCGATAGAGGATCACTCAGTGGTTGGAGGGTTGGTGAATCTTTAAATCGTTCCGGTGTTACGGTGGCTGCGGGGGTCGATCTGGGGCAAAAATCAGAGAGAGAAATTAATGAATTGGTGGATGGGGGTGTTTCAGGCGCCGGGCTATTGGATGCCGAACAAGCTCAGGCGCTTAAGGACAAATTAAAGCCGTACGCGGGCAAAACCCGCGCAGAAGCTTGCCAGTACCTGCGCATGCACCCGCTGACCTTGAGCCAAAACGAAGTGGATACCTTGAATTACAGTTCGATAAAATCGAAGTTGAAAGAGGCGGCGAGGCAATATGATAGGCGGCGCGACTTAGTAAATGGCGTTGCATTCAGTGAACTTGATAGCGTTGAGCAAACAACCGTTTTTTCGAAAGTTTATCATACAGGCCAGATTCAAGAGGAACTGGCTAAGGCAATTTCAATCCGTGACCAGAATGAAATCTTTACTCGACTAAGAGAGAGGGATAGAGAATATCCTTATTTAAGAGCCCATTTCAATGCTGGAAATCTTTTAACAGAGGATACCTTGCTACAGGGAAATAATCCATGAATCCAGGCAAATTTCTTTTTACGTTATTTATTATTTTGTTTCATCTCACCATTCAATCTGCCGAAGCCGGAGAATCTGAAAACATGCTTGAGCCCAAAATTGCCGGTCGTTGGAAAGTGGCCGAAGTCTATATTGTAAAAGACGACAACAAGCTGACGCCCTATGACATCACGAACTTGTACTGGAATGATGTTGGGGTTGCTCTTTTACCTATTGGGCTAGAGATCAGCTTCTTCCCGGACCGGGACCCGATCACGGGAGAGGCGCTTTCCATTATGGAAATGCATACCATGGGCGACAAGACCTTGTGCAAGCATCAGACTTTCGGGTACAGCCATACTCCTGGGGCCTGCGATCAATTTCCTGAAACCATCAGAAAAGAATTTACTCTGTGGTTTCAGCGCGACCCGAGTTATCTTGAAGAATTCAAGATCGTAGGCGCCAGCAAGGATGACATTCTTTACGAAGTGCGCATAGGTAATGACTGGTTCGCCCAGTTCTTCGTATCGCATGATAATCAAACGATGTGGTCCAACCTGACTCTCGAAGAACTTAAAGATGGCAAACGCATGCCCGGATCAGATGCATATGCTGGCTATCAGCGCTGGGTCCGGTTGAAATAGCTGTAGCCAAATACTTTCGTTACTCGGCTAAAGTTATATCGGACTTTGATAGCTCCCGTATTGGCATTGCCGGGTACATTTAAGCAGTCCTGAATAAATTGATTTCGTCCATGATTTGATAAGCTCGCCTTTAACAAAATCAACTTTTACCGTTTATCCCGAGTTTAAGGAGTCTCTATGCCCCCCGCCGCCCGAATTTCCGATATGCACACTTGCCCGATGGTTACCGGCACCGTTCCGCACGTCGGTGGCCCTATAGCCGCCGGTTGCCCGACCGTGATGATCGGCTATCTGCCGGCCGCCCGTGTCGGCGACACCTGCGTTTGCGTGGGACCGCCCGACACGATCGCCCAGGGCTCGGCCACCGTCATGATCGGCAATATGCCCGCCGCGCGGATGGGCGATATGACCGCGCACGGCGGCGTGATTGCGGCGGGTTGTTCTACTGTGATTATTGGGGGATGACCGAATGCTTAAAATCACATGCGTTTAGAAATTAGGGATGTTGAGCACTGATTAAGCATCGTAACGAAAAGGCAACATTGTCCAACTCTCGGCAAATTCGTCTTAAATGATTTCAACGTCATTAAAAAACAGCATACTGGAGAGCTTTTGATGCATATACCCAAGCAAGAACAATTTATAGGCGATACCGAAGTCATACTCGTTAACTTGGCTCACGGATCGGGCTTACATGATCTACTACCAAAGTTGCTTTTACTGGTTGCGAATTAGTAAAGTTTTTAGACTAAGAAAACGAATTTAAATAAAACTGTATTTCACATGTTGTCCATAACTCCCGAACAAATTGCTGTTTTCGATACCATTCAGCGCGACAATTTCATTATTCGCTTGGATCAGTTTTTGCGTGATAACGCGCTATTGGAGCCTCCTTTAGATCTCAATGACGTCTACGAACAAGTTGATCGTTTAGTTGCTCGAGCTGAGCAACTGGGCATCCATAGTGAGTTAGGTATTGCCTATTACGCCATTTTAGCCAGCCAGTTTGGCGAGTCGATGCAGGCAATTGCAGATCGCCCCTGGTTTTCCGTGTTACAGAAATATGAGGGTGAGTTAGTTGATCCGGACTGGATCGAGCGCGTTTTTTTAACGATTACCGACTGTTTGCAATTAGACAAGCGGGATACGGTTTTATGAACGAATCATTTTCAAAAGCAGATGTACGCAATCTTCAGCGTAACTTAAACAAGTTAGGTTATTCGGCGGGGAAGGTAGACGGTCAATTTGGAGCCAATACTGAAAAAGCATTGACTAATTACCTCTCGGATAATGGAATCTCACAAGCAGAGGCAAATACCGTAGCAAATAAGTTACGTAAAATGAGTAACAATCCGGTATCCGCAAGTGACAAAGAGCCCCTTTCTGATGACGCGGCAGCAAAAAAAGCCAACAAAGCGGATGCCGCAGGCGTAAAGGCAAAAAATACATTTTCCAAGCAAAAATCCTCGGCAAAACAACAATGCTCTAAAACACCTAAGTGCCCAGAAGCAGGAAAGTTGGGCAACTTAAGTGCCAAGTATGAATCGGGTAATCGTGGGTCCGCTGCAATTGGTTACGACAATACTGGCGGTTGGTCTTACGGCAAATACCAAATTGAAACCAAACGGGGAACCATGAACGGTTTTCTCAACTATGTGAAAACCGCTTCACCAGATGTATATCAACAACTTGATGGGGCAGGTGGATATGATGCCGCACTGGCTGGAAATAACGAATTTAAAAATGCCTGGAAGATTGCCGCTAAAGAGCCAAGTTTTGAAACTTTGCAACATGATTATATTGCCTCAAAAAATTATTCACCCTTATCCAGCAAGGTACAAGAAGAAACGGGATTGAATGTTAGTGAGCGATCAGCCGCTGTGCAAGATGTCGTTTGGTCAGTGGCAGTTCAACACGGACCAGGCAGTTCTGTTATATCAAATGCGCTTAAAGATAAAGACGTTGCCAAAATGACTGATGACGAAATCATTGATGTGATTTATGACGAGCGTTCCGCTACAAAGGTTAATAAGGCAGGAGATACCGTTCTAAAATATTTTTCCAAATCAACGAAATCCATACAGGACGGAGTTGCTGCAAGATATAAACAAGAGCGTAAATGCGCTAAACACATGTTGGAAACAGAAAATCAATAACATTATGCTAAATCATAAATATATCCTTACTACATTCATATTATTAACCGCTAATCTTGTCCAGGCAGAGGTCTCTGCGCCATCGTTCAACTGTAAAAAGGCAACAACATCGGTTGAAAAAACAATTTGTGCCAACGATACGCTGGCTCGGTTAGATCGCAAACTGGGTGAAATATGGAAAAGTTTTATCGACGCGTCTAATGATGATGCCTTTAAATCCCGTTTACGCCAGGATCAGGCTCTATGGGTCAAATTGCGCGATAAATGTCAAAACGATATCGATTGTATTTCAAACGCTTACCAGCAACGTCTCGCCGTATTCGGTGCAGATAAAAATCTATCTGTGCTTGCCGGCCAATATGAAAAAAAGGATATTGGCATAATGACCGTTTACCCGACAGAAAATAAAAATTATCTGATAGCTATCCAGACCGCCGACCCAGAGCAAGGCGCTTGGACTTGTGAGATTACGGGCACCGCGACTGAAAACGGCAATCAATTACTAATAACTGTCGGCAGTGATCATTTTACAGCGCGATTAACAGATACAGATGCCATCACTATCGATCCGAATACGGAGTCCTTTAAAGCAGCTGAAAATAACTGTGGCCTAAATGGTGGTTTTTTCTATACATACCACAAAATTGAATGACAAGTAGTCGGTTCTGTTGACATTTCACCGCAGCCAAATAGCATGGGTGGAGAATTTCGCAGGGTTTATTGGAAAGATGCTTTATCATAATTCATTTCCGTTGTTCATCAATCTCTGCACGCACAATCATGCCAATCAAAAACAGACAAATGCCGCTTTCCGGCATGGCCGAGGATAGCCTTGAACAGCTGGCGCTGTCCCAGGCAAATGCGGGTAAATACAAAAAAGCGATTGAGCTGTACACACATTTATTGCAGAACGCCGACAACAGCGAGTGGCGTCGGCAATTGGCTTATTGTTATCTGCAAAGCGCCTTGGCGTTTGCTGCAAAGGGTCTGTACAAGAAAGCGCTGGCGTCGTGGGAAAACTATAGCCAATATGCCCAGCCGCCTTACGAGAAACATGATCACTACATTACTTGGCTGATTAAAACCAAAGACTCAGCCAGAGTACAGTCATGTCTGGCGCAGTTATCCGCCCGGCAACTGGATAAAGACTATCCCGAACTGGCCGCCTTGCTGGGCTTGCTGATTATTGCCGATCATCCTGAATTTCAGCAGGTCTTGCCGCAAGACTCCGACTTTATAGCGCATTCAGCGAACGTGCAGACGGCATTGCTGGCCTATCAGGAAAACAACCTGAGCAGCATGGATGAAGCGCTAAAACAACTGCCCTACCGTTCGGCATTCCGGGATTTCCGCACATTGCTAAAAGCGGCGGCTGCAGTATCCGTCGCGCCTGCGGAAGCGCAGGCATCGCTGGCCAAAATCCCGCCCTACTCGCCCTATGCACAAGCCGCCGGCCTGCTGCTGACCTGTACCCGAAAAGGTTCGGCGCTGGCCCGGGAGATGGCAAGGCTTAATCCTCAGCAACGTGAGCTTATCGGGAAAATAGCAGGGCTGCAGCGAGAGCGGCTCGAGCTTATCGGGCAGTTAAGCAAGCAAAAAAATGACTGGTCCGACCAGATGAAATTTGATCTGGCTCTTCAATACCGATCGCTCTGCGGTTCGGAACTGGCGCAGCGCTTCTGTCTTGCCATGCTGGTCCGGCATCCATCCGGCCAACAGGACTTCAACAGCGCCTTCGGCCCGATCGATGAATTCGAACAAAACCGGTTAATGGCGCTGGCCTGCGAGCGTGAAGACAACAGTTACGATGCCGAATATCATTGGCGGCAATGCATGGAAGTCCTGGCAAGGGAAGGCTCCGGCAATGCCTTGAAAATAGCGTTGATTTTGCGCCATATTGCGGAAAATCAGCCGGATGCCGAGGAAAAAATCCAGTTGCTGATTGAAAGCCTGGAGCATGATCCTGACGATCAAGGCAGCTATCTGCAAATCCTTGGCTATTACAGTCAGTTTCCGGACTCAGTCGGCATCTTTAAACAATGGCTGGGCAAAGCCCTCGCCCGTTTCCCGCAAGACCTTGACGTGCTGACTCTGGCGCTTCAGGCAGCCATGCGCAATAAGGCCCCTGAAGAAGCCGGTCAATATGCGCAGAAAATACTGGCTATCGATCCGCTTAATACGGTTGCCAAACAAGCGCTGTTTTCAAGCCATTTGGCGCATGCGCGCAAGCTGCTGCAAAGCAGGGCATATCCGCCGGTTGAAAATGAAATTCAGCAGGCGGAAGGCCTGAAATTGGGCAAAAGTTATGCCTTTCAGGTTCAGCTCATGCGAGGGCTTTTGGTTTTTGCCAGCCAGGATAAAATACAGGGCTTGCAACGCATAACCGAGGCGCTGAGCCAGCTCAATACGGACCCGGTCAATATGCATTTTCAGGCCGCGATGGAAGCGCTTTTAACGGGGCTGCCGGTCGCGACGCTTCTGCGGGAGTTGCCGCCCGCAAAAGATCATGTGCTGTCGGCGCAGGAACTGGCCCGATTGGTCGAGCGGCTAAAGCGGTACGATCAGGAATCCGGCAGTCAGGAGCAACTGCACAAGGCGCTGGAGAAAATCAAGGCCGCCCTGAAAAAATCGCTGCAGCAGCAAGATTATGCTGAAAGCCTGCTGCTGGCGTTATGCGAGACGCTGGACGGCATTAAGCACTTCGAATTGTTGCGCCATTGCTCGAAACGGGCGCAGTCCAGCTGGCAAAAGCCTATCTGGATCTATTACGGGATTTATTCCGAGACCGATGGCGACCCCGAACGCTGCTCCTTTATTGACCGATTGCGCCTGGAAGACAATCGCGAAAAAGCCAGGCTGGAGAAGGATCATCGCGCCGCAATGCTGATCGGCCATTACCTGGACGGCTATCGCCAAGCGCATCCGGTGAAAGCGATGCGCTTTCTCGACAATCTGTTTTCTTCGGCTGAACAGAGTAATCCGGAAGATCCGTTTGATAAGCTTTTCGGCCATTTGTCTTACGAGACATTCCACAAGCTCAATAAAAAGCTGGCATCCTTATCCAAGAAAACTTCACCGGAACGGCTTGTTCAAGAGCTGAACAGCGCGAATGGCGACAAAGTTCTGCAAGCTATCATGAAAAATCCTGATCTATTCACGGCGCTGATGGTAGTGAAAGCGGCAGATGCTTTGGGCATCGCCATCAATGTCAGCGTAGAGGATGTCCTGGCGTGCTTCAATGTAAGCAAAAAATCCGGCTTTTCTCTTTTTAATCTCGGTAAATCGTTATGAAAACCCCTTACGAGCTGTTGGCCGTTGAGCCCGACGCAACCGATGCTGCAATCAAGCAGGCTTATTTGGAGAAAGTTAAGGACAACCCGCCTGATCGCGATCAGGAACGGTTCCAATTGATACATAACGCCTATCTGTCGATAAAGGACCACAAAAGCCGGCTGAGCCATGCCTTGTTCAGTGTCCCGACCGCTGGCTTCGATGAGTTGCTCGATCAAGCCCTGCACGTAACGCAAGCCCCGCAGGTCAGGCCGGAATATTTTAAACAACTGCTGCGCGCAGGCCTTGATGAGACAATGCGCCTCAACGCCAAACCTCATGCCAGAAAATCATGACCACCGACGTACAGAAAAACGAATTACTCGAAGATTTCCGCAACTATCTGGAACAGAGTCGGCTTGAATCGTTCACTACACAGGAGCAACCCGACCTGCACACCTTGCTGAGCGAAATGGCGGACTTGAAAGCGGAAGTCAAAGCCGAATCCAGGCAGTTTAAAAGCACGCTGGACACGCTCAGCTCAGCGCTGGCCGCTGTGCAGGAGGATAATAAAGCCCTGGCGGCGGAACTTGCCGTGCATGCCGAACGAATGGAGCAACAACAGCGTCAAATCATGCGTACCATGCTGCTGGATATTGTTGAAATCTATGACCGGCTGGCCGCAGGGCTGGAAGCCTTGCAAAACTACAGGCCGGTCTCGTCGCTGTTCAAACATTCCAGAGACCAGGACGTACGGTTCATCAAGCACTTCAAGGAAGGGCAGGCGATGACAGTCAGGCGCTTCGAGCAGCTTCTGCAACAGTATCAGGTTCGGCCGATAGATTGTGTCGGCCAGTTATTCAATCCTGTTACCATGAGTGCGCTTGAAACAGGCTATGACCCAAAGCTCGAAAACGGCATCGTGCTGGAGGAACTGCGGAAAGGTTTTCTGCTCCAGGATCAGGTTCTGCGGCTGGCGGAAGTTAAAGTCAATAAAAATCAACGCTAGGGAACACTTATGAAAGACATCATCATTGGCATCGATTTAGGCACTACCAATTCGGAAGTCGCGGTTGTCGAGCAGGGGAAGGTCAGGGTTATCGCCGGTGACGGCAAAACAATCCTGCCTTCGTTTGTCGGCATCGATGACCACGGCAACATTCTGGTCGGTGAAACGGCGAAGAACCAATATCTGGTTTACCCGGAGCGCACTGTCAAGTCCATCAAGCGCCTGATGGGACAAGACATCCAGGTGCCGCTGGCGGGCCAGTCCTATGCGCCGCAGGAAATTTCCGCGATCATTCTCAAACGCCTGAAAGCCATTGCCGAAAAGCACCTCGGGAAACCGGTCGGCAAGGCCGTCATCACTGTGCCGGCTTATTTTTCCGACGCCCAGCGGCAAGCTACGCGCGAGGCCGGCGAAATTGCCGGGCTGGAAGTCGTGCGCATGATCAACGAACCCACTGCGGCGGCGCTGGCTTACGGCGCCAGCCAGACCGAAGCCAAGCGCATGCTGGTGTATGATCTGGGCGGCGGCACGTTTGATGTGTCCGTGGTCAACATTCAGTCCGGCGTTGTCGAAGTGCTGTCCAGCCACGGCGACAACCACTTGGGCGGTGATGACTTTGACCAGAAAATCATTGAACACCTGCTCAAGTACCTGCAGAAGACCTGCAATGTGGACGCGCGTAGCAACAGCAAAGCCATGGCGCGCATCGCCCGGGCCGCGGAAAATGCAAAAATCCTGCTTTCCGATCAGCCGTATGCACAGATTGAAGAAGAGTACCTGCTGGAGCACGATGGCTCGCCGGTCCATTTGTCGGTTGAGCTGTCCCGGATGGAATACGAGGCGATGATCGAAGACTATATCAACGCCACCCTGGATGCCGTGCACATCGCCTTGAAAGGGGCAAAACTGATCGCATCGGATATCGATGAAGTCATTCTGGTCGGCGGCTCCACCCGTACCCCTTGTGTACGGGAGCGCCTGTTTAATGAATTCGGCTTCGAACCTCACGGCGAAGTTGACCCTGATTTATGTGTGGCCATGGGCGCAGCCATTCAGGCGGCCATGATCAGCGGCGAGCAAGTGGATACGGTGCTGGTCGACGTGACTCCTTACACCTACGGCACCAGCGCCATAGGCACGCTGAACGGCGAGTTTTATCCTTTCATGTTCGTGCCGGTCATTCATAAGAACAGCGTTCTGCCGAACCGCAAAACCGAGGCCTTCATGACCAATTATGATGGTCAGGAATTCGTTGAAGTCGCCATTTATCAAGGCGAAGATTCCGATGCTTTAAATAATACCCTCATAGGCGAGTTTCGGGTTGAGGGTCTGCAAAATGTGACAGCCGGCAACGTGATAACGCTGACCTTGGATCTGGACCTCAACGGCATTCTGCACGTTTCGGCGCAGGAAAAAGCCACCGGCCTGGAAAAATCAATCGTCATTAAAAATGCGCTGTCGCGTTTTGAAAGCACAACGCTCGATACCGCCAGGCAGCGCATTACGTCGTTATTCGGGCAATTGGAACACAATCCTGATGAATTGGGCGAACCGGCACCTTTCGAAGAGCCGACCGCGCCGGAAATCGAAGCCGCGCGCAGTGTGATGGCAAAAGCCGAAAGCTTGTTTGAGCGTGTCTCCGAGACGGACAAAGAAGATATGGTCGATTTGATCGGCACTATAACGGCGTGCATCAAAGCCAAGGATATCGAAGGTCTGAAAGAGCCGGTCGATCAATTGAACGACATTATCTACTATCTGGAATCCTGATGGAACGCTGTCCATGCTGCAATGCCCGCCTGGGCGGCGCGGCGCAATGCCCCCGATGTCAGGCTGATTTAGGTAACATGATAGCGGCCGAGCAATCCGCCCGGTTCTGGCTGTCCAAAGCGATACGGCACTGGCAGGACAAGGAAGCCGGGCAAAGCGCCAGCGCTGTGGTGCTTTCTCTGCGCCTTAAAAAAACCGGGCTGGCGCTTGTCTTCCGTGATTTCTTGATTCGCCAGCAATGTCGGGAAATTTTGGCGTTACTGGCGCAAAAACAGCTGCTGTCTGCGAAACAACGGCTCTACAGTGTGCGCAATTTGTTTCCTCACAGTCAGTTGTTGCAGCAATTGAACTCGTTCACTGATCATTTACTGGTACAGAATCAATAAAAATACTTTTGCAGAGGCGCCCTCCGATTATGGGGCGTATGCATTCCTACAAGGTCTCGTATACTATTTCTTCCGGCACCGGAACTTGATGTCCTTTGCCATACATGCACTGGATATAGCCGATGTCATAACCTTGCTGGCCTTCCTCTTTAGAGTCGGGTTCTTTTTGCGGCGCCGTGATCAGTTCGTTGGCGTACTGCCTGCACGCCACATCATCGGTATGGAATTGGTTAAAGTCTTTGTCGTCGCCTGGCAGCACCAATACGCTGGGGCCTGTCGGCATTGTCGAGCATGAGTTGAGTATAAAAATGAACATTAAGGATTTTAAAGTCCGCAACATTTTTTAATCCCTCCGTTAAGGAACGATCTTTTTCCAGGGAATGAGCGCTTTCTTACTTGAGAAGCGTATATTTTGAGCATGGGATTAATTAAAATCGTATCAGGCATGTGTTTGCACATTGATCTTAATATCAGCGCCGCCTCAGGCCGCCAAAGCCCCCGCCACTGAATCCTCTGCTGCGGCCGCTGCCTCTGTTGAGGCTTCCCCAACCGTAATTTCTGGGGCCATATTGATAGTATCGATATGGCTTGTGGCCATAATAATAAGGACGATAGCCATAAGGGCGATACCCATAATAACCATGCGGGCGGTAAGGGTAATAGCTATAAGACCCTAAACCCAAACCAAAACCGTAATAAGGGCCATGTCCGCCGTAAAATCCTACCTGCCCATAAGGTTGAGCATAGAAAGCGCAGCTTTGAATCATAAAGGCAAGCCCAATTATGGCCAACGAAGATATAACTCGCTTTTTCATAATTGCCTCTCTTTGCGGGCAAGTATTTACTGAATTAAAATGAGGTTCGGGTGTTTTTGCTGCGCCGCCTGCGTCCATAGAGGGCTCATTCAGAGTTCTTTGTTACATTTTTCCGGTATTCTTCCGGTATGGAATCATATACATCGGTAAAGTGAATCACGCCTTCTGCATCGGTATAGCGGTAGATCACTCTATTGCCTGGTGTCTGGTCAACGAGAGTTTCCGGGCTTGGATTAACATTTAATCCAAGCTTGGCCTTGATATCACCGAAAAGCTTTAGCGCCTGATCCTTTTTGAGGGCGATTTTCTTTTGATCGCTCGCGGCGGAAATTCCCTTCTCGATATCATGTAGCGCGACCGGAGTGATCGGGCGCTCCGAAACCCACCCATTTGAAGGTTTTATGCCCAGATTGCTCAATAGTTCTTCGGCTTTTGTTCCGCCAGAAATAGGGCCAAGCTTTAACGCTTCAGCAAGTTGAACAGCGAAAGTACCTTCAGGAACTTGCGTTTGCTCTGCCGATGGCCAGCTGGCGCCATCCTGGCGGGTTGAAGGCGTTGGAAACGGCTCGACAAGCTCTTCGCCTTGTCCATAAGAGGCTGTCAAAGGCAGACACAAGGCAACGAGAAGAACGCTTAGGTCGAGAATGAAGTGCCATTTAAAGCCATGTGCGAACATGATTGACACACCTTTCTGGAAATAAAATTTTCGACTATGCGATCGGATGGTTGTTCAATGGCTTTCAGCCGGGAGTTCGTACAGTTGGCGCACAATCTATCTCGGATCGGAATTTATTGCCGGCATTTTTCAGAAGTTCGCAACACACTCTCAAAAAGTCACTATTTAATTTAACTCGATATCAAATTGAACCTTTAGCGTTTTCAAGGGATCAACTATTGAGTATTTGAACTGACAAAAACTCCAATTAAGTGATTCTTAACTCGAAATTTATCTTTTATGAGGAGGCATTTATGAAAATAAGCAGCAATATAGCGATACTAATAGCAGGTTCTTTAGCTGCCACTACACCTTTATTTGCGAAGAATGGGCTTGATGATGGAATTAGTTCATCGAGCGCATCGGGTACAAATGGCACATCAGGCACAAGCGGCCTGTCAGGTACAAATGGCACATCAGGTACAAGCGGCCTGTCAGGTACGAATGGCACGTCAGGTACAAACGGCGCATCAGGCGACATTGATCCCAGGAAAAAAGTTGTAGCCGGTTTTAGTGATAAATTATTGGTCATACCTTGTGTTGATGTGAGAAATTCTCCATTTGATGGACGTTACAACGTATTGATGAGCTTGGCTGGCGATGGCAGCGGCTTTGACTGGAAGCTTAAACGCGCTGAACGCACAACAGACCCGATCTGTGAAAATCCGTTCGATGATGATATCAATACCGACGATGTGCTGGCCGCCATCGGCATGCCGAGCGTTTCGGTGTTCAAAGGCGAGGATGGAACTGGCAAAACATTGGAAGTCACGATAGATTATGACCTGCGCAAGAAAGCGAGCAAGAAAGTGAGGGTTAGTTTTGACGATGACCTGCTGGTGATTCCTTGCGTTGACGTACAGCAAACAATCTTCGCCGGACATTACAATGTCGTGATGGAAAAAAATCCGAATAATGTCGAGGAGTGGAAAGTCAGGGAGGCTAAATCTACTACAACTTGTGATGAAGCGTCGGCCGGAGAAATTAATCTGGAAATTACTCTCGATGATGTTTTACATAGCATCAAGATGGAGAAATAATTTTATGAATCTGTAAAGATCGCGTCATCCGTACCTATCCTTGAGATTGCAAACGCGGATGACGCATTTTCTCGCGTTCGAGAGCATTGTAAACAGCACGGATAGAGGTCGCTGTCGAATCGCCCAACAATCGCCGGATTTGTTCACTATGGGCAAAAGCAAACGCAAAAAACAATTCAATTTCCGGAAAGAATTGCCGGTGAATATCTGCCGCTTCAGTTTTATCGACGGCGCGTCGATCGAAATAATTGGCAACGTTCATGAATTTTATCGGGTGCAGTTTATTGATACGGCAAACGATGAAGTCGTGCATCAGGGCGTAATACAGAATAACCAATGGATTCGCACAGCGCGAAGCTATTTTACGAAATGGAAAATCAATATTTTCAGAAGATCCGATAATGCCCAGGTATTCAGTCATGTTTATGATTGTAAAGACCAGAGAGTCTATATTGCCTTGGAATCTAAAGCGCTGGGCGATACGCTGGCCTGGCTGCATTCAGTGGAGGAATTCAGGGAAAAACATGCGTGCCAAATGGTCTGTTCGACCTTTATGAATGATTTGTTTGCGGAAAAGTATCCTGAAATTGAATTCGTTGAACCCGGCGTAGTCGTGAGTGACTTGTATGCTATGTATCGTCTCGGATGGTTTTATGATGCCTATGGGAATATCGATTACAACAAGAATGTCAGAAATTTTCGTGAACAACCTTTGGGCGAAACGGCTTCCGACATTCTCGGTCTGGATTATTCAGGCAACCGGCCTCGCATCAAGGAGGTGGATTTGCCTCGGCCCCTGGATCAGGACTATGTCTGCATTGCCGTTCATTCCACAGCCCAGGCCAAGTACTGGAATAACAGGACGGGATGGGAGAAAACTGTCCGGGTTCTGAATGATAGCGGCTATCAGGTTGTGCTTCTGTCGAAAGAGGGGCATGAACACATGAACAATAAAGCGCCGGACGGAATTATTTATATTCCGGAAGGTCCTCTTGAACAGATTATCAATTATCTGAAGCATGCAAAGCTGTTTATAGGAATCGGCAGCGGACTAAGCTGGCTGTCCTGGGCTGTCGGATGTTCGACTTGTCTGATTAGCGGATTTTCATATCCTTATTCCGAAATGAAAGACTGCATCAGGATTTCCCCGGATGAGTCGGTATGCAGCGGATGTTTCAACCGATACAGACTCGATCCCGGCGACTGGAACTGGTGCCCGGACCATAAAAATACGGCCAGAGCGTTCGAATGTACAAAAAGCATCACTGCGGAACAGGTTATATCGGCTCTCCAAAAAGCCGGGCATGCGCTCAGGCCAAACGGGTGCAATACCGTTTGAGAGATAGTCTGAGCCGATCTGACTTGTAGAGATTATTCATCTCCTGTTCATCGGATAAAGTTAAATTTTGTTAATTTTTAAGCTTTATGGATAATCAGGATGAAAAAAATATTGCTGCTGTTTGGTTTTTTAGCTGTTGCCAGCACGGCTGAGGCAGGTTTCAGATGTGGAAATCTGATTGTTGAGATCGGTGATCATGAATCGAAGGTTTTTGAAAGATGCGGTGAACCTGAATATATGGAAGAACGAATAGGGTACCGTGGGCAGCGTTTACGCCATCCTGGCGGCTCGCTTGAAATTGAAGGTTATGAACAAGTTATCATTCATGAATGGATTTACAATTTCGGGCCGAGCCGGCTTAAGGAAAGGTTATTATTTGAAAATGGTATACTGAAAGAGATAAATGACCTTGAGCGTGGCTATTAAAAATAAATGATCCTGCCCGCTATAAATTTTCCAAAAATACTAATCGCCATTTCATGCTGTCTGCATCTATCGGCGTGCGCCGAGTTTAAGGAAGCGGGCAGAACCATAGGGCACACTACGCGCGATGTGACCCGAGAGATCGGCCACGGCACGCGCGATGCGGCCAAATCGATCGGCAGAGGCACTAAAAGAGTGGTCAAATCAGTGACCGCAGAGGGGGAATAAATTCCTTGCAGACATTCATCAGGCTGGATGTAAACTGTCGATAGGTTTAATATCTTCGATTTAGTTAAAACATTTTCGGATTAAACTGATAAATGCCGCTATTGAATGACAGAAATGCAAGGATGGGAAAACTGATGGCTTATGGCTTAGCTATATTGCTGAGTTTCTTTAGTAGCCAAATTTGTGCCGAGCCTCATGATTATCAGATTGAATTGATAGTTTTTGCTCAGAATATGCCTAATACCGAGGTATTTGAGCAAACAGAGAGCCAAATTGAATGGCCGGCCGACCTGACTGAATTGTCAGCTTATAAAAAAGCCGATACGCTATCGCTTGGCAATGCTTATGCGGCCTTATCGAAAGATCCCGTTTATACACCCGTTATGCATGTCGCCTGGCTTCAGACCGTTGCAGAAGGCGCATCGGGCAGTCCTGTTCATATCCAGAGCGCTGAAGGGGGATTGAACGGCTTTGTTCACATCCAGCGCGGCCAGACGCTGCAGTTGGTTGTCGACCTGGAATACACGCCCGCCCAGATTAACAATGAAGCGCTTGTTTACCGCTTGAATGAAAACAGACGCATTAAACTGAACGAGGTTCATTATCTGGATCATCCCAAATTCGGCGTTGTCGCCAAAGTAAGCCAGCTATAGAAGATGCAGGGCACAAGTGAAGCATTTCTGCAGCAGGCCGTCCGGCATGCTGTTGATACCCGCACACCCTTGAAGATTGTCGGCGGCAACAGCAAGGCTTTTCTCGGCAGGGAAGCGGCTGGGTTGCTGTTAAGTACCCTGCAGCATCAAGGTATCATCAATTATCATCCTTCCGAACTGATCATTACCGCCCGCGCCGGCACACCCTTATCGGAGATAGAACAAAACCTGGCAGAACAAGGCCAAATGCTGGCGTTTGAACCGCCGCATTTCTCGGGCCAGGCAACCTTGGGAGGGACACTCGCTTGCGGACTATCCGGGCCGAGGCGCCCTTTTACCGGAGCGGCACGGGATTTCGTTCTGGGCTGCAAGCTCATCAACGGCAAGGCGGAAATCATATCGTTCGGCGGCGAGGTCATGAAGAATGTGGCCGGTTACGATGTATCGCGCCTGATGGTCGGTGCCATGGGCACGCTGGGCGTGTTGTTGGAAGTTTCCCTGAAAGTGCTGCCGTTGCCTGCGTTTGAACAGACGATCTGCTTCGAACTGGATATTGTCGCTGCGATCAGTAAGATGACGGAACTGGCTTCGCAATCGCTGCCGGTTTCCGGCTTAAGTTACTATGACGGCATTTTATATGTCAGGTTATCCGGCGGCGAAAAAGCCGTCAAAGCGTCCGCCGGTAAACTGGGCGGCAATAAGACTATGGCTGATCATTCGTTTTGGCCGCGTTTAAACGAGCAGCGCCTTGATTTCTTTCAAGGCGACATGAACTTATGGCGCATCGTCGTGCCTCCCGCCGTCGCAGAACTGGATCTGGCCGGCGCCTGGCTTTATGATTGGGGCGGCGGTCAGCGCTGGTTGAAGTCAGAAGAGCCGGCGCAACGCGTTTTTTCGGCTGCTGAAAACGCGCAGGGGCACGCGGTTTTATTCCGAAGCAAGGACCGTACCGGCGATGTCTTTCAGCCGTTAAGCGGCAAGCTGCAAGAGCTCAACCGGAATATAAAGCAGGCGTTCGATCCCTCAGGCATCTTCAATCCGAACAGAATGTACAGGGATTGGTAAATGCAGACTAACCTGGCCGAATTCGTCAAGAAAAAGCCCGAGCACGACGAGCTGGAAGGGATCTTGCGCGCCTGCGTGCATTGTGGGTTTTGTAATGCAACCTGTCCGACTTATCAATTATTAGGCGATGAGCTCGACGGCCCGCGCGGGCGGATTTATCTGTTAAAACAGATGCTGGAAGGCGAGCCCGTCACGCGCATAACGCAACAGCATCTGGATCGCTGCCTGAGTTGCCGGTCCTGCGAGACGACCTGTCCTTCGGGCGTTCGCTATGGACGCTTGCTTGATCTGGGACGGGTTATGCTGGAAGGGCAGGTGGAGCGTACAGCCGGGCAAAAAATACTGCGGAGATTGATCAAGGCGGTTTTGCCTTATCGGAACCGTTTCGGTGCTTTGCTGCATGGCGTTCGGCTGATCAGGCCGGTTTTGCCGCAAACACTAAAAAATAAAATTCCAGACAGAACAAAAGTCCCTGATTGGCCTGAAGCGGTTCATGCCCGGAAAATGCTGATCATGCCGGGCTGTGTGCAGCAAGCGCTGGCGCCGTCAATTGATGCGGCAACAGCCAAGGTTCTGGACAAGCTGGGTATCTCGTTGATTCAAGTGAAGGCTGCCGGTTGCTGCGGCGCTCTGGATTACCATTTGTCCGATCATGAAAAAGCGCTGGCGTTTGCGCGCAATAACATCGATGCCTGCTGGCCTTATATCGAGCAGGGCGCTGAAGCCATTGTCATGACGGCGAGCGGTTGCGGCGTCATGGTGAAAGATTACGGCGAGTTATTAAGGCATGACCATGATTACGCTGAAAAAGCAATGCGATTTTTGGCACTGGTCAAGGATGTCAGCGTCGTGTTAATGTCGGAAGACTTATCTCAATTTAAAGGCGATGGCAGAAAGGTCGCCTTTCAATCGCCTTGCACGCTACAACACGGGCAAAAAATAACCGGAACTGTGGAAGCGATACTCGAAAAGGTCGGTTATCGGCTGACGGCCGTCGCCGACGCGCATCTTTGCTGCGGTTCGGCAGGTGTTTATTCCTTGTTGGAGCCGGCTTTATCCCGGCAATTATTGCGCAATAAACTGCAGGCGCTTCAGGCGAATGGACCTGATCTCATTGTGACAGCCAACATAGGCTGCCTGAACCATCTGCAATCGGCCGGCTCTGGAAAGGTGTTGCATTGGATTGAATTGTTGCTTTGCTAAATAGTCTTAAAAGGTAATTGAATCCGGAGCGATGATTGGTCATGGTACGAGTTTCTTGTTTAAACGCTATTCAGGTTATAATGTCCGCTTTTCGTTAAGCTCTTGTTAATGTTCAAGGGTTTTTTTATTATCGGGCGCATGAATCGCCGTTTCATCGCAAAATAAAGCCGGGTTGATTCCGGGCTTTTTATTTCCGGGTGATTTACCAATACAAAATATGACTCAAAAACTTTATATTCAGACCAATGGTTGTCAAATGAATGAGTATGATTCCGATAAAATGCGGGATGTACTTAAGGCTTCACACGGTCTTGAACTGACAGATGATCCGAAACAGGCCGATGTTTTATTGCTCAATACCTGTTCGATACGCGAGAAAGCACAGGAAAAAGTATTTTCAGCCTTAGGCAAATGGCGCAAAATTAAAGACAAGCGTCCCGATGTCATTATCGGCGTCGGCGGTTGCGTGGCCAGCCAGGAAGGGGCCGCCATTCAGAAGCGCGCGCCTTATGTCGATATCGTCTTTGGTCCGCAAACCCTGCACCGTCTGCCGCAGTTGCTTGAACAAGCACGCACGAAACATGAACGCGTGGTTGATGTGTCATTCCCCGAAATAGAGAAATTCGATGCCTTGCCCGAACCCAGAGCCGAAGGGCCGAAAGCGTTCGTGTCTGTTATGGAGGGTTGCAGCAAGTATTGTACTTACTGCGTAGTTCCCTATACGCGCGGAGAAGAAATCAGCCGACCTTTGAATGATGTGATTGCCGAAATCACCGCACTGGCAGCGCAGGGCGTGCGCGAGATCAATCTGTTGGGTCAGAATGTTAACGCCTATCGCGGCGAGATGGATGATGGCGATATCGCCGATTTCGCTTTATTGCTGCACTATGTCGCGGCCGTGGACGGCATAGACCGCATTCGCTTTACGACATCCCATCCGGCTGAATTTACCGACAGTCTGATTGACGCGTTTGCTGAAATCCCGAAGCTCGTCGATCATCTGCATTTGCCGGTGCAAAGCGGCAGCGATCACATATTAAAGCTGATGAAGCGTGGCTACACGCGCGCCGATTACATTGAAAAAATTCGTAAATTGCGCGAAGCAAGGCCTGATATTTATCTGTCTTCGGATTTTATTGTCGGTTTCCCGGGGGAAACCGAGGCTGAATTTGAAGAAACTATGACGCTTATCGAAGAAATCGGTTTCGATTTATCGTATAGTTTCGTTTATAGCCAGCGCCCCGGAACGCCAGCGGCCGATATGCCTGACGATGTGTCTGAGGAAGTTAAAAAACAGCGCCTCGACCGCCTTCAGCAGCGCATCAATGAGATGGCTGCCGCGATTTCAGATAGCATGGTCAATTCCGTGCAGACCGTTTTAGTCGAAGGACAATCAAAAAAGAACCCGCTACAGATGCAAGGCAGAACCGAAAATAACCGCGTCGTCAATTTCATCGCCCATCCCAGATTGGCAGGGCAGTTTGTCGATGTATTGATTACCGAAGCGCTGGCCAACTCTTTGCGAGGACGTATTGTGGATACTTCTGTCGATAAAATTATCCAACACAATTAATTATTGACTGTTATGACAACTCAGGAAATTACCCTGTTGCCTGCCGATAACGTCAGGCTCTCTAATTTTTGTGGTCAGTTCGATTCTCATTTGCGGCAGATTGAAGCCCGCCTTCAGGTTGAAATCGCCAATCGCGGTAACCATTTCAAAGTGACCGGCGTTGACAGTTCAGTAAAAGCGGCTTGCGCAGTCATGCAGAAATTGTTCGAAAGCACTGAAAAAGAACCGCTGACATCCGAATTGATCCATCTGGCCATGCAGGACGCTTCTATAGAACAGATTTTGGCTGCGCCTGAAGAGCCGGATAAACCGAATGTCCTGATCAAGACCAAGCGCGGCATCTTGAAAGGCCGAGGAGCCAATCAACAGGATTATCTGCGAAAAATTATGTCGCATGACATCAACTTCGGCGTCGGTCCTGCCGGGACCGGCAAGACCTATCTGGCTGTAGCCTGTGCGGTTGAAGCGCTGCAAACCGAGAAGGTCAGAAAAATCATCCTGGTGCGTCCAGCCGTGGAAGCCGGCGAGAAACTCGGTTTCCTGCCCGGCGATATGGCGCAAAAAGTCGATCCGTATTTGCGCCCTCTTTATGATGCCCTGTATGAAATGCTCGGTTTTGAGCGTGTTGAAAAAATGATCGACCGCGGCGTTATCGAAGTGGCTCCGCTGGCGTTTATGCGCGGCCGGACGCTCAACGATGCGTTCATTATTCTGGACGAGGCGCAAAATACGACTATGGAACAGATCAAGATGTTTTTGACCCGTGTCGGTTTCGGCTCGACTGCCGTAGTGACGGGCGATGTGACGCAAATTGATTTGCCTTCCGAAAAAATGTCCGGCTTAAGGCATGTGCTTGAGGTTTTGAAGGATGTTGAAGGCATCAGCTTTACTTTTTTCAATGCACGCGATGTCGTCCGGCATCCTCTGGTGCAGCGTATCGTTTCGGCCTATGAAACGTATGAGAACAAGCACAAGGCGAATTGATGAACCAGATAGACATCCAGCGCGTTTTTGAATCGGAAGGCCAGCCGGATGAGGCGCAAATTCAGGCATGGGTTGATGCAGCGCTTGAAGATGTCAATCAGGACACCGAAATGGTCATCCGTATTGTCGATGAGGCGGAAAGCGCTCAGCTCAACGAACAATACCGTCATAAAAAAGGGCCTACCAATATTCTCAGTTTTCCGTTTGAAGTGCCGGACGGCATTGAATTGAATTTGTTGGGCGATCTGGTGATTTGTGCGCCGGTTGTGGTCAGGGAGGCGAGCGAACAGCATAAGCCGCTAGGTCACCATTGGGCGCATATTGTTGTGCACGGTGTATTGCATTTGTTGGGCTATGACCACATTGATGATGACGAAGCCGAACTGATGGAAGGCAAAGAGATCGAAATTCTCAAAAAATTGAATATAAATAATCCTTATATTGAGGTGATAAAAGCATGAATGATGAGCAACCCCCAAGTAGAAACTCCCCGCAAAAGAGTTGGGTTGATAAAATAAGCCATCTGCTGACCGGGGAGCCGCAGGATCTGGATGACCTTCTTGAAATTTTGAGAGAAGCTAGGGAAAAACGATTGTTGGATACCGATGCTTTGTCCATGATTGAAGGGGTTTTACAAGTATCTGAGATGCGTGTCAGGGATATCATGATACCGCGTATCCAAATGGTAGTAGTGCCGCGCGATGCCGAGCTCAACACCATCTTTCCGCTGGTTTTGGAATCAGCGCATTCACGTTTTCCGGTTATTGAAGATGACCGCAGCAAAGTCGTCGGTATTTTATTGGCGAAAGATCTTTTGGCGCATGCCTTGCAGAATAAGCATCTTAGAGTTGAAGAAATCATGCGTCCGGTCAATTTCGTCCCGGAAAGCAAGCGCCTTAATGTTCTGCTGAAAGAATTCCGTACTAACCGCGATCATATGGCCATCGTGATAGATGAATACGGCTTGGCGGCAGGCTTGATCACCATTGAAGACGTGTTAGAGCAGATTGTCGGTGAAATCGAAGACGAATATGATGAGGAGGAAGATGAAGGATATATCTCCCAGCGTAATGAAAACGAGTTCATGATAAAAGCTTTAACGCCGATAGAAGAATTCGATGAGTATTTCTCCACGCATCTGGCAACTGACGAGTACGATACCGTTGGCGGATTCATTGTCAGCCAGATGGAGCATATGCCTAAAAAAGGCGAAAGCCTGGTTGTAGACAATCTGCGGTTTGAAGTGATCAGGGCCGATAATCGGCGCTTGCATTTGATAAAGTTGAAAAAAATTGACTAACGAGAGGGCGCGGGCATGAATGGACAAACGATATTGGTCACTGGGGGAACTGGCTATATTGGCAGCCATGCTTGTGTTGAATTGCTTACGGCCGGCTATCAGGTTGTTATCGTCGATAACTTATCCAATAGCAAAATGGAGCCTTTGCGCCGGCTGGAGCAAATAACCGGTAAAACGCTACAGTTTTACGAAGCCGATATTCGTGACAAGAAGGCATTAACAGAAATTTTTGACCGGGAACCCATCGGTGCCGTCATGCATTTTGCCGGGTTAAAGGCTGTAGGCGAGTCGTGCAGGCAGCCGTTAAGTTATTATCATAATAATGTATACGGCACGATGGTACTGGCTGAAGCGATGGCCGAAGCCAACGTTAAGCAGTTGGTGTTCAGTTCTTCCGCGACCGTTTATGGTGAATCTACCTCTGTGCAGTATGTCGAGGATTTTCCTCTGGGCGCGATCAATCCTTACGGCCGATCCAAACTCATGATTGAGGAGATTCTGCGCGACCTGTCGGCGGCCGATGCAATCAACGGAGCGCAATCACCCTGGAAAATTGCCTTGCTGCGCTATTTTAATCCGATCGGTGCACACGAGAGCGGCTTGATCGGCGAGGATCCCAACGGTATTCCCAATAACCTGATGCCCTACGTTTCGCAAGTGGCGATCGGTAAATTGGCGCAGTTATCCGTCTTCGGCGATGATTATCCAACCCGGGACGGTACCGGTGTCAGAGATTATATTCACGTGGTTGATCTGGTTAAAGGCCATATCAAGGCGCTGGAAGCGCTACAGGGCGAAAAATTCAAGTCAGGCGGCTGCAAGGCTTATAACCTCGGTACGGGCAGAGGCTATAGCGTTCTCGACATTATAAAAACTTTCGAAGCAGTAACGGGACGGAAAGTAAATTATAAAATCGGCCCGCGCAGAGCAGGGGATCTTCCCGAATATTTTGCCAATGCTGAGTTGGCGTACAAAGAACTTGGCTGGAAGGCAGAGAAAAATCTTGATGATATGGTTGCAGATACCTGGAACTGGCAATGCAAAAATCCGCAAGGGTATGTTTAGGTTTCTCGTTTTTAATGCATTGCTGAACTAACGCTCCGTCAAAACTGATCCGTTCTATTTATCCGACCTTTCCGAACCTGTGTTACGAGCCCTTGCTTTAGAGGGGCGATCTCATGATCGACAGGACTTACGCAAGCCTGTGGGAGCGGCTTCAGTCGCCTTTTATACTCGAATGGGCGACTGAAGCCGCCCCTCCCTACAGGTTTTAAAACCGCTTGCTGCGGTAGTTGAACAGGCAGACTGCGTAAGTCTTGATAGATACTTTTTTCGCTTCCTTGTGAATTCCAGCAGGCGGACCTAGCTATTTGTTTTTCTGATTCTGCTCGCGTTCTTTGTTTTGGCCGTAGTCTTTGTTTTAGTTGTGCTTTTTGCTTTAGAAGCAGTTTTGGTTCTGCTTACCTTTCTGGTTTTGGCTGCGCTTTTGGTTTTGCTTATGTGCGCGGCTTTTCTCATATGCTTGACTTTGTTCACACGCTTGGAGCGATGGGTCTTTCTGGAGTGCGTGGCATGACTCATATGCCTGCTAATGTCGTCGCCTTGCGCTAACAGACTTGATGTCGCCCGGTGGCTGCCGCAACCAAGTTGATAAGGCGGAGGGCTGAATGAGCTGGTTTGTATGGAGTAAATATCTCTTGATGGATTATCGCTAAATCTTTTGGCAAAGCTGGCATCCATGATCTGAGTCATTAGCTGATAGCGTTCCTTGCTGGTCATTCCTCCTAATACGACGCCGATTAGTCGTTGACCATTCTGATGCGCTGATGCCATCAGGTTATAGCCCGATCCGCAGGTAAAGCCGGTCTTCATGCCTTCGGCGCCAGGATAATTCTTCACGAAAGCATTGATGCTACGCAAAGTGGCGCCCTTGTAATCGAAACTTTGAGCAGAAAAAAATTGATAATAAACAGGAAAATCGCGCTGAATCCGCCATGCCAAAATCGCAAGATCCCGCGAGGTGGTGACTTGCAAATCATTAGGAAGCCCGGTTGCATTCATGAATCGAGTGCTGCTCATTCCTAATAAGCGTGCTTTTGCAGTCATCATTGCACCGAAGTTTTCTTCGGTTCCTCCCAACTCTTCGCCAAGAACGACTGCTGCGTCATTCGCAGAGCGTGTGATTACGGCTAAGATAGCATCCCTGACAGTCAGCGTCTCTCCCTGTCTCAGGCCTAGTTTGCTGTTAGGCTGCCGTGCCGCATGCCAGGAAGCAGTCAAAGTATCATGCAGACTAATTTGCCCTTCTTTTAAAGCATCAAATGTCATGTAAAGTGTCATGACTTTTGTCAGGGATGCCGGGAACCAGCGCTGGTTGGCCTCTACTTCGTGCAATATGCTGCCGTTATCGGCATCGATAACAATGGCGGAATGTCGTCCGTAACTGATTTCAGATACGAAAAACAAAAGGAATGGCAATAAAATAAGTCGAATAAATTTCACGTTTAGTAATAGAGAATCTGGTTTTTTAATGAAATCAATAGTTAACGCATGGTTGCGGGTTGCTTTTACTAATCGATAATATAAGTGAAATTTGAATCCACATTATACCAAGGATTCGGTCGTAAATAATTTCCCTGATTAATAGCAGGATGTGCCGGCGTAAGGCCTATCCTGAGCGCAGCCGAAAGGAGGCGCATTGTCCGCGAGTAATGCGCTTCACTGCGTCGCTTAAAGCGCCTACTCTTGGTCAGCAAATCCTATGCAAGATTCAAATTTTAGGAAGTAATTTTTAGCCAAATCCCAAGTGAACTATATATCACCGCCGGAATTGGCTTGAAATTTCCGGTTAAGTGCATTTTTTATTAGAAAATGCCCGTAAAAACAATAAGGTATGTTTAATTTATCTTAGCGGCGTGCCTGTGAGTTAATGTATGTCACGCGATGTTTAACTAATTTCCAGGTATTAGCTCACTATGAGTAAGGCATGGTGACGAAGTTAACATGATTTTATACTAACTTTTCATTTAATGAAGAGTTACGCGCTTCCTGAGGGCAATGCAATTGTATGCATTGTTTGAACAATTACAAAAATCCGTGTTGTCATTAGATTATCGTTAATATTCTTTACAAAGATAATGCGCGGCCTCAATTAATTATGAGTTTAATGCCAAGAATTTCTTAAGGTTCATGCCTAATTGATCATATAAGCATATTCTTTAATTCTGTCTGCACAAAATTTGTGGGTTTTACAGATATTCAGATTAAGGACGATTTCTAAAATTATTGCTATTGCAAGCAATAAGTTATTTTTAAATATTATTAATATTCAATAAAATAGCTTAAATTTTTAATTTTCTAAGAAAAAATAATCAGAAAAGCTCATGATTCTTTTTTCTTTTTTGCGATTGATATTTCAATATGAATTCCATGCCAAAAATTACTCACCTTGATGCGTTGCTGTTTGATAATCGTTTTATCCGCGAGTTGCCTGGCGACCCTGATGTTTCAAATAATCGCCGTCAGGTAATTGGCGCCTGTTATTCCCGTGTGTTGCCGACTAAGGTCGTCAAGCCAAAACTGATTGCCTATTCCAGAGAAGTTGCAGCTCAGCTGGATTTGGCTCCAGAAATTTGTGAATCGGATTATTTTGCCGACGTATTTACAGGCAACAGATTGTCGGTGGGCATGGAGCCCTATGCGACCTGTTATGGCGGGCACCAATTCGGTAATTGGGCAGGGCAACTGGGCGATGGGAGGGCTATCAATCTGGGCGAGGTCCTCAATCGTCAAGGGCAGCGGTTGGTTTTGCAACTCAAAGGCGCCGGCCCTACGCCATACTCACGTATGGCAGACGGCCTGGCTGTATTGCGCTCGTCAGTACGCGAATTTTTGTGCAGCGAAGCTATGTATCATCTGGGCGTGCCGACCACACGGGCTTTGAGCTTGACATTGACCGGTGAGAGCGTGATTCGGGATATGTTCTATGACGGCAATCCAAAGGCTGAGCCGGGAGCTGTTGTGTGCCGGGTGGCCCCTTCTTTTACGCGTTTCGGCAGTTTTCAGATTTTTACGGCGCGCGGCGATATCAAACTGCTCAAAGAGCTGGTGGATTACACGATTCGAACTGACTTTCCGCATTTAGGCGAGCCTTCGCCAGCGGTTTATCTGGCCTGGTTTGAGGAAGTCTGCCGCAAGACAGCCGAGATGATTGTGCACTGGCAGCGTGTGGGATTCGTTCACGGCGTCATGAATACTGACAATATGTCTATCCTCGGGCTCACTATTGACTATGGACCTTATGGTTGGTTGGAGAATTATGATCCTGATTGGACGCCCAACACGACCGATGCTTCAATGCGCCGTTATCGTTTCGGCAATCAGCCGCAGATCGCTTTCTGGAACCTGGCGCAACTGGCCAATGCCATTTATCCGTTGATCGAACAAGCCGATCTGATGCAACAGGCGATCAATGTTTATGCTGAAAGCTTTGAGAAAGGCTGGCAGGATATGATGGCCAGTAAGTTGGGCTTGAGAGCCTTTGACAATTCATTAAGCACAGAATTATTGGCTATATTGCAGTTGGTTGAAACGGATATGACTATTTTCTATCGCAAGCTGGCCGCGATGAAGATCGATAATAGACCGCCTGAGGATGCCAGCGATGAAACACTGATAATGCCGCTGATGGAAGCTTATTATGTACCGGAGCAATTAACTCCTCAATATAGAGAGCGCATTGGTCATTGGTTAAGAAATTACATGCGGCGAATCCAGAAGGAAGAAACGCCGGATCAGGAAAGAAGAGTGCTCATGAATTCCGTCAATCCTAAGTATGTGCTGCGAAATTACATGGCTCAATCGGCTATCGACAAAGCCGGGCAGGGCGACTATTCAATGATTGATGAGTTACTGCAGTTGCTGCGGCATCCGTATGATGAACAGGTCGGCAAGGAAGCGTTTGCTGCAAAGCGTCCGGATTGGGCAAGGAAACGCGCCGGTTGTTCGATGTTATCATGCAGTTCATAGACAAGGCGGATCGGGTCTATTGGCTTTTAGGTGTTTTAGCGGTTTGTAATGGGTTTATAAAATACCATTAACATCGGGAAAACAAGGGGGTATATGTAATGGAATTTGTATTTTAATACATTCTAATATACAAAAAATAATTTGGTTATATTGTGCAATAAAAGCATACAGTATCAGTCGGTCTTTGTTGAGAAAAGCTTGATTTTATGGTGTAATGCCGCTGTTTTATGTCTTAATATGCCTCTTGTTTTGCCGTTCTTAAAATAGGGGGGAAGTTTTACAGCATTGCTTGGAGAATAGGCTTATTAACTATGCAATTTACTATTAAAAAAGGTTTGGACTTGCCCATAACTGGAGGGCCCAAACAAGTTATTGAGGATGGCAATGAGGTTAAGTCCGTTGCCGTCCTGGGGATGGATTATGTAGGCATGAAGCCTACTATGATGGTCAGTGAAGGGGATAAGGTCAAACTAGGCCAGATACTCTTCAGTGACAAGAAAAATCCTGGCGTTAATTTTACTTCGCCTGGAGCGGGCGTTGTGAAAGCCATCAATCGGGGTGCTAAACGGGCTTTACAATCAGTCGTGATTGAACTGCAAGGAAATGCGGAAGAGTCGTTCACAAAATATGAAGAGTCCAAGTTAAATGATTTAACAGCGGAACAGGTTAAAGAAAATTTGTTGGCATCAGGCCTGTGGACGTCCTTGCGTACACGTCCGTATGGAAAAATTCCAGCGATTGACAGCACCCCTCATTCCATTTTCGTAACGGCGATCGATACCAGTCCTTTAGCGGCTGATCCCGTCGTTATCATTAAGGCGCGCGGCAATGATTTTGCCAATGGATTAGCTGTTGTTTCCAAGCTGACGGCCGGTAAAACCTATGTTTGCAAGGCTACCGGCGCCGATATCACCACAGGCAATACGCCTTCAGTGGTTGTTGCCGAGTTTTCAGGTCCGCATCCTGCAGGGTTGCCTAGCACGCATATCCACTTCATCGATCCTGTCAATGCGGAAAAGTTCGTCTGGCATCTGGATTACCAGGCCGTGATGGCAATTGGCGCGTTGTTTACAACCGGCAAGCTGAATGTTGAAAGAGTTGTGTCATTAGCGGGGCCAACCGTCAAAAATCCAAGACTGATTCGTACCCGTGTCGGTGCTAATACCGAGGACCTGGTTGCCGGTGAGTTGGATGAGAGAGTTGAAAGCCGCGTGGTTTCAGGTTCTGTCTTATATGGACACAGAGCAGCAGACTGGGCTGCCTATTTAGGTTATTACAGTAATCAGATTTCGGTGCTGCAAGAAGGCCGTGCGCGTGAATTATTTGGCTGGATTGTTCCTGGTAAAGACAAATACTCTGCGCTGGATGTTTATACCTCAAGCGTTGATCGCAAAACCGGCCGCAAGTTTCCATTGACAACAAGCAAAAATGGCAGCAACCGGGCGATTGTTCCTGTCGGCATTTATGAGACCGTGATGCCCCTGGATATCTTACCTACGCCATTAGTGAAATCACTGGTGGTAGGGGATACGGATCAGGCTCAATTACTGGGCTGTCTGGAACTTAATGAGGAAGATATGTCCTTGTTAACTTTTGTCGATCCGGGCAAACATGATTTCGGTCCCGTGCTGAGAGCGAATTTAACTAAAATTGAGAAGGAAGGATAATGTCGGCTAGAGATTTCTTAGATAGCATAGAGCCGCATTTTACAAAAGGCGGCAGGTTTGAAAAGTACTACGGTCTCTATGAGATGGTGGATACTTTCATCTATACACCCTCTGATGTAACACGTGGCACAACGCATGTTCGTGATGGCAATGACCTGAAACGGACCATGACTTTTGTTGTGATAGCAACATTTTTCTGTATTTTGATGGCTTTCTATAACACAGGCTATCAAGCCAACGTGGCTATGGAAACAATGGGGCTGGAAAAGGCGGATAACTGGCGCAGTATCCCCATGATGATATTCGGATACAGCCCATATAACCCACTGTCATGCCTGGTTCATGGCGCTTTGTACTTCCTGCCTGTCTACATTGTGACACTGGCTGTCGGCGGTATTTGGGAAGTTTTGTTTGCCACAGTGCGTGGACATGAAGTCAACGAAGGCTTCCTGGTTTCATCAATGTTGTATTCATTGATTCTGCCTCCTGAGATTCCTTTATGGCAGGTTGCCCTGGGTATTTCATTCGGCATTGTTATCGGCAAGGAAGTGTTCGGTGGCACCGGCAAAAACTTTTTGAACCCGGCGTTGACTGGTCGTGCATTTTTGTTCTTCGCTTACCCTGCTTCCATGTCAGGTGATTCAGTATGGGTCGCTGTAGACGGTTTTACTGCGGCAACGCCTCTGAGCCTTGCATCAGCAGGCGGTGTCGAAGCGATTAAAGAAGGTTATGGCTGGCTGCAAGCTTTCTTTGGCTTTATTCCTGGCTCCATGGGCGAGACATCCACTTTTGCTATTTTGCTCGGCGCTGCATTCTTGCTTTATACACGTGTGGCATCTTACAGAATCATGGCGGGTGTCGTGATCGGCATGATAGCGACATCGTTGTTGTTGAACATAGTAGGCAGTGAAACTAATCCGATGTTTGCATTGCCTTGGTATTGGCACCTGGTTTTAGGCGGCTTTGCTTTTGGTACTGTCTATATGGCAACTGATCCCGTAACAGCGGCTGTGACTGACACAGGCCGGTGGTTATATGGACTATTAATTGGTGTGATGGTAGTGATAATTCGAGTCATCAATCCTGCTTTCCCGGAAGGAATGATGCTGGCGATTCTGTTTTCCAATATGTTTGCACCGATCATTGATTATTTTGTCGTTCAGGCAAACATTAGAAGAAGGGTGAAACGTCATGCCTAACGCAGTTAAAAAATGTGAACATTACGAAAAATTTAAAGTTTACCGCGATAAAATCCTGGCTTTGAATAATGATAGTTTGGAAAAAACTATCGCTATCGCATTGTCACTGTGTTTGTTCTGCGCGGTTTTGGTGGCGTTCGCGGCTGTCGCGTTGAAACCATTGCAATTCGACAATAAAGAACTGGACATGAAGAAGAATATTCTTGATGTGGCAGGTTTATTGGAAGCCGATACTGATATTGACAAAGCTTTCGAGGAACAGATTGAAGCCAAACTGGTTGATATTGAAACGGGCGATTATGTAGAAAATATGGATGTTGCTACTTACGATCAACGTAAAGCAGCAAAAGATCCTGCGCAAAGTATCGCTATCCCTGCTGATAAAGATATTGCGCACATTCGTGCAAAAGCCAAAATTGCTAAAGTTTACTTAGTCAAAAACGGCGATGATATTCAATCTATCATTCTGCCTGTGAATGGCTATGGCTTGTGGTCGACGCTGTACGGATTTATTTCCTTGGCGGCTGATGGACAAACTGTACAAAGCATTAACTTTTATGATCAAGCCGAAACACCGGGCCTGGGCGGTGAAGTTGTAAATCCTAACTGGCGTGCCTTGTGGAACGGTAAAAAAGTTTATTCTACATCCGGAGAGCCTGCTTTAGGTTTGGTCAAAGGTGTAGTGGACAAGAATAAACCGGGATCTGAATACCAAGTGGACGGTTTGGCCGGCGCGACTTTAACAAGTAATGGTGTAAGCAATCTTATTAAATACTGGATGGGCAATGAAGGTTTTGCGCCGTATTTAAATAAAGTAAGAAAGGCTGGAGAGAATAAATCATGAGTGCAGTATTAACTGGCGAAACAAAAAAAGTATTGACCGAACCATTGGTCAATAACAATCCGATTACGTTGCAGGTTCTGGGCATTTGTTCTGCTTTGGCGGTCACATCTCAGATGTCTACATCGCTGATCATGGCGCTCGCGCTGACATCTGTAACGGCCTGTTCAAGCGCGGCGATCAGCGCCATCAGAAACCATATTCCAAGCAGTATTCGTATTATCGTGCAGATGATCATTATTGCGTCTTTGGTAATCGTGGTTGATCAAATTCTGAAGGCATTTGCTTTTGAAGTAAGCAAGCAATTGTCCGTATTCGTGGGTTTGATTATCACCAACTGTATCGTTATGGGACGCGCTGAAGCGTATGCGATGAAAAATCCGCCTTTAGCAAGCTTTATGGATGGCATCGGTAACGGTTTGGGTTACAGCTTGATTCTGGTTACTGTGGCTTTCTTTAGAGAGACTCTGGGCTCAGGTAAATTATTGGGCTTTGAAGTATTCCATTTATCAAAAGACGGCGGCTGGTATGATCCTAACGGTTTAATGCTGTTGCCTCCTAGCGCGTTTTTTATCATTGGCTTGATCATCTGGGCTATTCGTCAATTCAAACCTGAGCAAGCTGAAAAGGCTGATTTCAAAATCATGTCGATTGCTCATGGTGAAGGAGGGCATCACTAATGGAAGCTTACATTAGCTTGTTTGTAAAAGCGGTTTTCATTGAAAACCTGGCTCTTGCTTTCTTCCTGGGTATGTGTACCTTCCTGGCGGTTTCCAAGAAGATTTCGACGGCTATGGGATTGGGCATAGCGGTAATGGTTGTGCAAACCATTACGGTGCCTGCCAACAATATTATTTACCATACGCTGTTAAAAGAAGATGCGCTGTCGTGGATGGGCATTACCGGCGTGGACTTAAGCTTTTTAGCGCTGTTAAGCTGTATCGGTATGATTGCCGCCTTGGTACAGATTCTGGAAATGATTCTGGACAAGTTTTTCCCGGCCTTGTACTCGGCATTAGGTATTTTCCTGCCGTTGATTACCGTGAACTGCGCCATTCTTGGTGGAAGCTTGTTCATGATAGAGCGTGACTATAACCTCGGTGAAAGTGTTACCTATGGTATCGGCAGTGGTTTCGGCTGGGCATTGGCTATTACGGTTATTGCCGGTGTGCGCGAAAAACTGAAATACAGTGATATTCCAGCCGGCTTACAAGGTTTGGGTATTACATTTATTACTGCAGGTCTGATGTCGCTTGGCTTCATGGCTTTCTCTGGAATCCAACTATAAGAAGGTAGCATAATGCTGGAAATTGCATTAGGGATTATTATTTTCACGGTTATCGTGATTGCGCTGGTATTTGTTATTATCGGCGCAAAAAATAAACTGGTTGCCTCTGGGGACGTTGAAATTCTGATCAATGATGAAAAGAAAATTCATGTGCCTGTGGGGTCAAAATTGTTAACGGCATTGGCTGATAACGGCTTGTTCGTACCATCAGCATGCGGCGGTGGCGGTACTTGTGCTCAGTGCCGGGTAAAAGTACATTCAGGCGGCGGTGAGATTCTGCCGACTGAAACATCGCATATTACTAAACGTGAAGCGGCCGAAGGCGAGCGTCTTTCTTGCCAAGTCACAGTTAGAAATAATATGGAAATTGAAGTCGAAGACGATGTTTTCGGCGTCAAGAAATGGGAATGCACGGTTAAATCCAATCACAACGTAGCGACTTTCATTAAAGAGCTGGTGCTGGAATTGCCTGAAGGTGAAGAAATCAAATATCGCGCAGGCGGCTATATTCAGATCGAATGTCCTCCGCATGTGGCCAAATACAGTGATTTCAACATCGAAGAAAGATTCCATGAGGATTGGGATAAATACAACCTGTGGCGTTATGTCTCCGACGTAAAAGAGCCGGCTTTGCGCGCTTATTCCATGGCTTCTTATCCTGAAGAAAAAGAAATCATGCTGAACGTGCGTATTGCGACACCGCCTCCAGGTGCTCCTGATAGCGTACCGCCAGGTATCATGTCTTCTTATATCTTTAATTTGAAGCCAGGTGATAAATGTATCGTTTCCGGTCCTTATGGCGAATTCTTCGCTAAAGACACCGATGCCGAAATGGTCTTCATCGGTGGTGGTGCAGGTATGGCGCCTATGCGTTCTCATATCTTTGACCAACTGCGCAGGCTGAAGTCCAAACGCAAGATGACGTTCTGGTATGGCGCACGAAGCAAACGCGAAATGTTCTATGTGGAAGATTTCGATATGCTGGCCAGAGAAAATGATAACTTTGAATGGCATGTGGCTCTGTCAGATCCATTGCCTGATGATAACTGGACAGGTTATACCGGTTTTATTCACAATGTGCTTTATGAAAACTTCATAAAGAACCATCCGGCGCCTGAAGATTGTGAGTTCTACATGTGCGGACCTCCAATCATGAACTCCTCAGTTATCAACATGCTGTTGGAAAACGGCGTTGAACCAGAGAATATCTTCCTGGATGACTTTGGCGGTTAAGTAATACATAGAATCTCTCTCGCAAGGATAAACTTCTTGCGGGAGAGGGCTAGTGGAATCACATGAAAACTATCAAACAGCGACGAGGAGCATGGCTTGGTCTGCTCCTCGTTTTTTTATTGTCGGCATGCGGCAATGAAGCAGAAGAGTACCCGTTCATCTACTCAGGATTAACAGAGGGTACCAGTTTCCACATTAAAGTCAGTAAATTGCCTGAATCGGTGGTTTCAGAGCAATTGAAACATCAAATCATGGGTCTTTTGGATGAGATAAATGGGCAGATGTCCACTTATCTGGAAGATTCGGAACTGTCCAGTTTTAATCAAAACACTTCTACTGATTGGGTCCCCGTTTCCGCGCCTTTATTTACAGTATTGAAAGAAGCACAAAGAATTAGCCGATTGACCAACGGAGCCTTTGATGTAACCGTGGGTTCTCTGGTCAATTTGTGGGGATTTGGGCCTGATCCGATGAAATTTGTCACGCCTGACGATGCGCTGATACAGGAACGATTGAACAAAATTGGCTATGAATATCTAAGTATTAAAGAAGAAACGTTAGCTGTTAAAAAAGCGATACCGGACCTGTATGTGGATTTGTCGGCTATAGCGAAAGGCTACACAGTGGATCAAGTAGGCTTGTTATTGGAGAAGAATGGCATAACCGACTATATGGTCGAAATTGGCGGAGAGATAAGGGTAAGAGGGAAAAATGCGAATGCCGAGCCTTGGCATATAGCTATTGAGCAGCCAACGCCGGATACAAGAGTGATAGAGAAAGTGGTTGGCATTTCCGATATAACCATGGCAACTTCCGGTGATTATCGGAATTTCTTCGAAGACGATGGCGTACGTTTTTCCCATACTATCGATCCAAGAACAGGGCGTCCTATAACGCATAAGCTCGCATCCGTTACGATCCTGAGCAAAACGACGATGGAAGCCGATGCACTGGCAACCGCTATTATGGTGTTGGGTCCGGATGAAGGGTATAAATTTGCCGAGCGCAATAATATAGCAGCATTATTTATTATTAAAAAAGATTCGGGTTTTTACGAAAAAAGCACGCGAGCCTTTACTGGTTTTACAGAATTAAAAGGGTAACATCATGACTTATTTTCTTGTAACTTTTGTATTCATGCTTGTTGTCATTGCAATAATGGCGATAGGGGTTATTTTTGGCAGAAAGGCTATTAAAGGTTCATGCGGCGGTGCAAATAACGGAAATTGCATATGCGTTGAAAAATGTGATAAAAGGAAAAAGCTGGAAGCCGAAGGGAAGGTTTAAATAGCTCTGTAGGAATTCATATAAGCAAGACGGCAAGCTCTGAAGTGAAATAATAAATTACAATGAGGAGTTCGTTATGTTGGCTAAAATTACTGTTGCAGATTACATGACCAAACATTTGGTTACTCTAACTAAAGAAACCAATATTTTTGATGCCATAAAGAAATTGTTGGCTCATAGAATTACCAGTGCTCCGGTGCTTGACAATCATGGTCAGTTGATCGGCATGTTTTCGGAAAACGATGTGATGCGGGTTGTTGCGGAAAATGTTTATGATCAGGGCATGGGCGGTAAAGTCGGCGAATATATGACAAAAAACGTAATTCGTGTTGAGTCTGATTCGTTCATTGTCGACGTGGCGGAAAAATTTCAGCAATCCAAAGACAGAAGCTTTCCTGTTTTTGAAGATACTGACCTGGTAGGCATTGTCAGCCGAACTGATGTTTTAAGAGCATTGGCTTCGCTCGAATCTTAAATAAAGTTTAGGGATTAATTTTCATTGGATGAAGAGCGGCACGTTTTTTTGGCATGACTATGAGACATTCGGAACAGACCCGCGGAGAGACAGGCCTGTTCAGTTTGCCGGTATTCGGACCGATTATGATTTCAATATTGTAGACGACCCTCTCGTCGTTTATTGCCAATCATCGGCAGATTCACTGCCGCATCCTGACGCCTGTGTTATCACAGGAATTACCCCTCAATTTGCCGAGCAGAAAGGCATTTGCGAAGCGGAATTCACGCGACTGATTCATCAGCAGTTGTCTCAGCCTAATACCTGCACTGTCGGCTATAACAGTATCCGTTTCGATGATGAAGTAACGCGCAATTGCCTTTACCGAAATTTTTATGATCCTTATGCGCGTGAATGGCAAAATGGCAATTCACGCTGGGATCTGATCGATCTGGTCAGGGCTGCGCGTGCTCTGCGTCCTGATGGCATACGCTGGCCAGTTAATGAAGATGGAAGGCCCTGTTTCAGGCTCGAAGAGTTAACCCAAGCGAATGGTATTGAGCATTCAGCTGCGCATGATGCGCTTTCCGATGTGTATGCCACTATAGCGATAGCCAGGTTAGTTAGAAAAGCCCAGCCAAAACTGTATCAGTTTTTACTGCAGCATCGGATTAAATCCGAGGTGCTTAATTTGCTGCAACTCGGCAGCTTTAAACCGCTTGTGCATATTTCGGGCAAATACGCAGCGACCAAGAATTGTCTTGCTGTCATTTTACCTGTCTGCAAGCATCCGACCAACAGTAATGGCATCATTGCTTACGATCTTTCTATAGATCCTGAACCGATGCTGTCGTTATCTGTCGAAGAAATTCAGCAGAGGATCTTTACAGCAACCGGTGAATTGCCGGAAGGCGTTGAAAGAATACCGCTAAAAACGGTTCATATTAATAAATGTCCCGTGCTGGCTCCAGTGTCTGTCATCAGACCGAATGATGCGGAGCGGCTGGAAATCGACCTGGCTTTCTGCTATGCCAATATTGAAAAGATTAAGGCGGCAACTAACCTGGAAGCGAAACTTTCCGCCGTTTTTAGCCACGACTACGCAGAGCAGGAATATGATCCGGACTTGGCGCTTTATAGCGGCGGTTTTTTCTCTGAATCAGATAAACAAAAAATGGCGAGAATCAGGGGTATGGCGCCGGATCAATTGGCAAAAGCGATTTTTGATTTTTCCGATGCTCGCTTGCCGGAGATGCTATTTAGATACCGGGCGCGCAATTATCCGAAAACTCTAACTCATGAAGAGACGCAGAGATGGCATGAGTTTTGTGGAAACCGGTTAACTGGCGGACGGGCTGGGGCCGGGATTCTGCTTGGCGATTATTTCAAGCGCCTCGAAGAACTTAAAGGTAATGAAAATATTAACCCGGATATAATCACAGCACTGGAAGCATACGCTTTCGAGAAAATGGAACGGCTCGGCGTTAAGTTAGTTTGATGAAAGATTTTGCAAAATTAATTTCATATTCAGTTGTATCAGTCAAGATAACTGTTCCGCTCATAAGCTTGGATTAAGAATGCGCTAACTGATGCCAGCTGCGTGGAGTTGGCATATAATGGGTGGTTCAGTTTATATGTTTCCATAAGGAAGTTAATCACATGAAGAAAATTATTTTATTTCCAGCTTTACTGTTCTTTTTTGCTTCGGCTGTTAATGCGCACGGTCCTGTACGCCAGAAAGCTGAAGAAGAAATCACCATCAATGCGCCTGCCGAAAAAGTCTGGGGCATCATCAAAGACTTTGGCGATATGTCCTGGCTCCCTGCTATCAAAGACACTAAGGCTGATAAAGGCAACGAGAAAGGTTCAGTCCGTGTTTTGACTTTGAAAGACGGCGGTACAATTACCGAAGAATTGAAAAAGCATGACGATAAAAAAATGACGTATGCTTATAAAATCACTGACATGAGCACAGCAAAAACCATCAATCATGCCGGCGCTGAAGAGAAAGTGCCCGTTTTGCCGGTTGACAATTATGCGGCCAGCATCGAAGTAGAAGGCAAAGGCAATACTTCAGTTGTGTCCTGGAAAGCAGCTTACTACCGTGCTTACATGAACAACAATCCGCCTGCGGAAATGAATGAAGAAGCTGCCAACACGGCTGTGACAGCTATTTTAAAATCAGGTTTGGAAAATCTGAAAACCTTGGCTGAAAAGTAAGGGTTTACGCGTGTTCCGAGTGAACCACATGGCTGTAGCGATGGCAGTCGCTACAGCCTTCTTATCAGCATCGGTTATGGCAGAGCCTTTCGCCTACATCAGTAATCAATTGGCAGACAGCGTTTCCATTATCGACACGAAAAAAGGTACAGTAGTCGATACGATTGCCGTTGCCGGCAAGCCTGCCGGTGTTGCCGTTGCACCGGACGGTAACAGAATTTATGTCAGCGCTCCGGAAGCGAGAGGCTTTGCTGTTCTGGATGCAGTAAACCGCAGAGTTATTTCGGAAGTCGCCGTCGGCGATGGTGCTTTGGGCATTGCTACGGCGCCGGACGGCAAGCGCATCTATGTGGCGGACTGGTATAAGAATACCGTATCAGTGATTGATGCCGATAGTTTGAAAATCGTAGAAACCATTATCGTGGGCAAATCGCCCTCCGGCTTGATGGTGAGCCCCGATAATCGCTGGCTATATGTCGCTAACCGGCTGGATGATTCGGTCTCGCAGATCGATCTGGACAAATTGACGATCAGAAATACTACAAAGGTTGGCGCGCATCCATTTGGCCTGACCGTTGATAGCAAAGGCGAACGCATCTATGTCGCTAATGTGGAAAGCGATGATGTAACGGTATTGGAAAAAAGCCATCTAAAACGCATTGCGACAGTCAAAGTAAATAGCCGGCCTTATGCAGCGACCCTGGCGAAGGGCGACAGTCTTTTATTTGTCACCAATCAGGATGATGGCTCGGTTTCGGTCATTGATACCGCCACATTAAAAGAAATCGCCCTGATTGATGTCGGCGATAAACCGGAAGGCATTTACACGCATCCGGATGACCGGCATGTTTATGTGGCGAATTGGTTCGACAGCAATGTTTCTGTGATTGATGCGCAAACATTGGAAGTGGTTGATACAATCCAAACCGGCGAAGGCAGTCGCGCGTTCGGGCAATTCATCGCCAAATAACATGGCTTCCGACAAATACCGGAAAATTGCAGAACTATTGTTTCAAGTGGAAGTTCAGTTACGGCAGTTGAATTATTGGCAGGATGCTTTACCTCCGGCTGAGGCGCTTTCGAGCGAACTGCCTTTTAGCTGCGATACTTTGGACTTTCCTCAATGGCTGCAATTTATATTTCTGCCAAGAATGCGGGCATTGATCGAGTATGCGACGCCATTGCCGACTGCGTGCGCTATTGCGCCTTATGCCGAGGAATATTTCAGACATGATGCCAATCTACAAACTTTATTGGCGCATTTGGCCGAAATTGATACACTGCTCACCGATTTGTAATAACGTGGAGCTAATATGGCTGAAACTGTAGATGAATTGACTGTAACTTACGAAGATGGCGGGATTGAGACGGTCAAAGAGCTGGATAAAAAAGTGCTGACCAAAGGAGCCTGGGCTACGGTCATGTTCCGTTACCAGGATTGGGATCGCGCCAAAGGGGAATATGGCCCTGATAAATACACCATTCGCCGCTATCAGAAACGCAACGGCGAATACCAGCAAAAATCAAAATTCAATATTTCCAGTAAGGAGCAGGCAAAGGGCATTATTGAGGCGCTGGAAGAGTGGATAGAAAAAGAATAGTCCCAGGGCCACTGGTTGTGGGCTAATTAATCCAGCCATTCGATAATATGATCTTCCAGATCATCAACCTCTGATTCCCTTATCGCATAACTACTGATTGAGATACCTGCTTCCTGCACGCTTTCGGCATTTCCTGAAACCAGAGGATGCCAGTCAGGAAGCTCTCCGCCATCATTGAGCAAACGGTAGGCGCAGGTTGATGGCAGCCAATTGTACGCGGTAAAGCCGGGCTGTCTTAAATCAATGCACTCGGGCACTACAGTGAAGCGGTCGGCGTAGTGGGTGCATCGGCAAGTTTCCAGGTCTATCTGGTCGCAAGCGGCGCTGGTGAAATAGATATCGCCGGTATCTTCGTCTTCCAGCTTGTTCAGGCAACATCTGCCGCAGTTATCGCACAACGACTCCCATTCTTCGGTCGTCATTTCAATCAGTTTCTTGGTTTTCCAGAAGCTCATAAATGTATTCTTTCCATTAAATAACACAGGCAGTCCTGCCTGATCACATGTTCATCCAGTGTCAGCATGGAAGGCATGGTGTTATTTCGGTTTATCAATAAATCGCCGTTTTCAATAGAGAAACATTTTTCAGTCACATCATTTCCGGATTCATCCTGAGCGATGAGCGGTATCAGCGAGTTGAATCTGGAAGTTCCCCATACAGTACCGGCTGGAATCTCGGTAAAGTTCATGCGTTCAAGGTCTTCATTCAGCAAAAGATCGGCATCGGTTCGGTTAAAGCTGAAATTAATTTTTTCATGCACTTTAACCTGGGCGATCGTATGAAAAAGGTCAATATCCTGAGGCTGAACTTGATGCAACGGTAATGCGGCAAGATTCAGGCAACTGTTCAGGTATTCAAGCACATGTTCGATACCATAGTGTTGGCCGGGGCGGCCGCACTCCAGAGTGACAGCCGGACATATTTCCGCGAATGCGGCTGTTTGCACGCCTTTAGGCCGGATAAAGTAGACAACCATTCGGCCGAATAGGGAGGCCAGCTGCAGAAAAGGGTTATCCAGCCTAGTGACACAGGCATAATGAGGGTTTAATCCGGTATTGTTATGTATATCGACGCTGGCAAAAACACGGCGCTTCTTCATGATCGAGACAATTTCCCTTGCCATTTCGGTTTCCGCGCAATCAGGCAGCTCGGTGCCAGGCCAGATGCGGTTGTAATCAGGCTGGTTATCAAGTCTTCGCAAGTTTTTACTGGCGGCGCTGATATTGCCGAAGAAAATGGACAGTGAGCGCGGCAAAGGCTGGTTTTGATATTTTTTCAGCAGTAGTTGCAGTGCGAAAAGTCCTGTCGATTCATTGCCATGCAGCAAAATTGATACAAATAGAGGTTCGGCATGTCTGCCCGCCAAATGAATCAGGGTTGGCTCGGGCAATATCCTGTGCAAACTTTCCGGCGTGGCTTCCAGCAGGCCATCGGGCAAGTAATCCAATTGATTAAGGCTCAATGTTTTCACGCTAAGGTCCAAGTGCTGACAGGGTTGCCGCTATTTTGATTTTTAAGGTAATTTCGCATCATCTCCGTGAAATCATGATCGTGTTCGTGGATATACTGGCGCTGCCATTGAGAGCCATTTTGTTTATGGGCGATACGTTGACGGATAATATCCAGATAAGTGTCGATATCGGTACGGCGAATGCCCAAAGATTTCAGACCTGACGTCGCTCTGGGTAAAAGTTCTGTTTCAAATAAGTGAGGCAGACGCTGTTTATGGCCGTCGAACCAGATGATTTGGCTGTCCAGGCCGAAACGGGCTGCCTTATAAAAATTATCCCTGGCCTGGGCAAACGGCAATGGCCAGCCTTTGGTTACGATTTCATCGCAGATGCTTTGGGCCAGACCATAGTAAAACGCCGCGTTGGCGATCGAATCGATGACGCTGGGGCCGGCAGCGGGCGTTCTATGTTCTACCCGGATATGCGGTGTGCCGTCTCCATCGAAACCGACTAATGGCCTATTCCAGCGCCAGATGGTGCCGTTATGCAGACGCAAGTGTGCGAAGGCTTCGATGGCGGAGTCCTGCTCGACAGGCAATAACACAGGAAAGTGATCAAGATTTTCCTGAAAGCATTCGATGATAGAGTGTCTTGCGTAGTCAGATCCGAAGCTGACGCGTTTGATCGGGCCATGCGAGGCGCCTGAATAACCGCCGGATTCAACAGACTGTTCGAACAGCGGAATGCGTGATTCATGCCAGAGCTCTCTGCCGAACAAGAAAGGAGCGTTGGCGCATAACGCGACAACTGGAGCTGACGCAATGATCGAAGCGTTATAAAAATGATGTGCAATGCTTAACGGCAGCTGGATATGCAATTGAAATGATGTGGTGGCTGACTCTATCATCACGTCGTCATGGTCGAATTTCAGGTGTTCAGCACCATTGATATCGATGTGTATCGGCCTGCCGCGCGCATGCAGCACTTGTTCATTCAGGGCGCGATACCTGTTCATGTTTGACATATTGCTCAGGTTCAAATCTGACTGTTTTAAAGTCGGCAGAATGCCAATCATGACAACGTTGCTGTCCAGGGTTTCCGCGTGCTGACAGGCTTCTGCCCAAGTCGTCTGCAACTGCTCGTGCAGGCGGCTGAAAACGTCATCCGTTAAAGGTGCAGGCGTGCTGTTGAATTCTATATTGAATTTGGCGAGTTCCGCCGAAGCCCACGGATGGTTGAATGTAGCCAGATAATTTTCATTAGTCGGCGATGGGCGCATGTTTTCATCGATCAGCCAGGCTTCAATTTCGAAGCCGGCCACAGGCTGATGGGTGGAACAGGCATTCTGTTCAATTAATTGGCTGAGCAGATGAGTCTCCTGCTTGAGCTTCTGGTAAAAACACTCGAAGTTCTTCTCATCAAATTGCTCTAAAGAGATTTCCTGGCCCATGATTGCACCAAATCAAGCAAAGTTAAATCATCATATGTCGGTTCAAAGCTCACATCAATGTGATTGGCAACGGATGAAAAAGTGCCATTAACCTTGAACTTCCAGTAATTCCCATACTGGCTTGATATGAGGCGGGAGAAGGGCGAGCCGGCCTAACTCGACCCACTGATTTTCAGGATTGTGAAAGTCAGAACCTGCTGATCCCGCCAGCTCAAAGCGTGCGGCGTAGCCGGCAACCAATTTAATTTCATCGGCACTAATTCTGCTTGTTACAACCTCTATACCTTGGCCGCCAGCTTCCTTGAAAGCGGTCAACAGCCGTTTCATCCAGTTGGCCGTCAGCTTGTAACGCAACGGATGGGCCAAGACGGCAATGCCGCCTGACTCGGTGATCCAATTGATCGCCTGCTCCAGTTCGGCCCAGGGTGTAGATACATAGGCCGGTTTACCCCGGGCCAGATAACGGTCGAAAGCTTCCTGCTGCGTTGACACGTGGTGCTGTGACAGCAGGAAGTCAGCAAAATGGGTGCGTGTGATCATGCTGTCGCCAGCAGCTCGCTTGACGGCTTCGAATGCGCCGGGAATACGTTTTTTCTCGAGTTTCTGGGCGATTTTTTCAGCGCGTTCCAGACGCACGGTTTGCAGGTTCTGAGTGGCTTGAGCCAATGGGCCATAATCAGGATCGATCCCCAGGCCGACTATATGAAAACATTTGTCGTGCCAGCTGGTGGAAAGCTCAATGCCAGATATCAGCTTGATGCCGCTTGCAGCCGCCGCAGCCCGGGCTTCGGCTAGTCCGGCTGTCGTATCGTGATCGGTCAAAGCCAGTGAGGTAACGCCTTGCTCATGGGCGCGTTTTATGAGTTCCGTTGGCGATAATGCACCATCGGAAGCCGTTGAGTGACAGTGCAGATCGTATATTTCAGCCATGACTATTGATAATCCCCATAAAGCTTGGCGTAAAGACCTTTTTGATTGATTAAAGTTTCATGACGGCCTTGTTCGCAAATACTGCCGCCTTCAAATACATAGACATGATCGGCTTGTTTTACGGCGCTCAGGCGATGCGCAATAATGATGGTCGTACGGCCTTTCAGGAAATCGGCGAGGGCCTGATGCAATTTATGTTCTGTTTCGCTATCGAGTGCCGAAGTGGCCTCGTCAAGTATCACGACCTTGGGATTGGCGACTATCATCCGCGCGATGGCCATGCGTTGCCGTTGGCCGCCGGAAAGCCGCATGCCATGACGGCCGACTACCGTATCCAAACCTTTTTCCAGGTCGCTGACCGTGTCTTTTAATTGCGCGATCGCCAGTGCATGCCATAATTCGGCATCGGTAGCGGATCTGCCCAGTGTCAGGTTGGCGCGGATGGTATCGTTGAACAGAATAGGCTGCTGCAGGACGGTTACGACATTTTCCCGGACAACCTCAAGGCCGATATGATCGATGGGGACATCGTCAAAATAAATCCGGCCGCCGCTGGACGGATAGAGACCGATGAGCGTTTGTATCAGTGTGGATTTGCCGCCGCCGCTGGCGCCGACCAGCGCCACTTTTTCGCCGGCTTTGATTTCCAGATTGATGCCGTTCAGTATTTGCTCATCATCATAGCTGAAATGCAGATTGTCGACACGTATGGAGACGGTTTTTTTATTCAGGAACGGATTTTCCAGATGTGGGTAATGGGGTTCCTGCTGCAGCGCATTCAGGCGGTTGATGCGTCTTAGAGCGGCTTTGGCCGCGTAAAACGCATATTGAATATTCAGCACTTCCTGGACCGGAGCCATCATAAACCAGAGGTAGCCGAATACGGCAAGCATTTCGCCTATGCTAAGGTCGGAATAGAAAACCATGAGCATGGCGCAGGCGCGAAACACGTCGAAGCCGAATAGAAATACCAGAAAGCTCATCCGGTTGGCCGCATCGCTTTTCCAGGCAAAGATCATTGAATAATCCTTCACCGAGCGGGCCGATTCGACCAGCTGTTGACAATAATGCTTCTCGCGATTGCTGGCGCGGATTTGATGAATCGCTTCCAGCGTTTCGGTTAACGATTGCTGAAATACTTCATAAGCGGAATTTTCCTTGGCTTTCAGATCCTTGACACGTGATCCGACGACACGCGTGAAATAGATCACGACAGGATTTAATAATAAAATAAACAAACCCAGCTGCCAGTGCATCCATAGCAGGATGCCGGCTGTGCCGATGATGGTCAGGGCGGCTATCAGCAATTTGCTGATGGTAGAGCCTATGAAGGTATCAATCGTATCCAGATCAGTCACTAGGTGCGTGACCACAGTGCCTGTTCCCAGGTTTTCGTATTCGGACATGGAAATCGTCTGCAGACGCCTGATCAGATTCTTACGGATACGAAAAATGATATCTTTGGAAATAAAGGAGAATTGCCGGGCTTGAATGATGTTGAAAATAATCGCAAAAATGCGCAGCAGCAGGCTTGCCAGCAAAACGGCCGCAATATAAAGGATCGGCGTGTGCCAGTGGGCCGGCGTCAGCGAATTGATGAATGCGATGGTCATGCCGGGCTTGTTCAGCAGGACTTCGTCGACCAGCAACGGCATCAGCAAAGGAACCGGTACGCTGGCGATAGTCGCAAGAATCGCGATCAGATGCGCATTGATCAGTTGTTTTTTGTGCTCTGAAACGATTTGAAAGATATAATCCCAGCCGTAATATTGCGTGGCCTGTTTTGAGGGATGCTTTGTTTGCACGATAGGTATGATGCGTTCTATAAACCCCACATTATATCTGTCTGACATCTTTAAGAAAATAACTAAAACTGTTGTTAAAAATTATGAAGAAGAAATACCGGTACGGATATTTGTTATTAATGTGCGTGCTGACCTTGCCAGTTAACGTATCGGGAAATACACTGGAACAGCAACGAGCTGATTTTCTGCAAGCGGAAAAGTTGATTGCCCAAGGAAACGACGAGGCATTTTGGGACCTCGCTCTGTCTTTAAAAAGCTATCCTTTGTATCCGTATCTGCACTATCAGTGGCTAAAGAATAATTTGCATCAGACGAGCCGAATTCTGGGATTTTTATCGGAATACAAAGATACACGTTATGCCGATTTGTTAAGGTCTCAATGGCTGAGCTACTTGGCTCAGCATGAAAACTGGCACGAATTTCTTCAACATTATCAGGCAAGCGGCAACAGCGCGCTGGAATGCCAGTTTTACTGGGCCAAATATCTGACGGGCGATACTCAACTGGCGTTGAATGAAGCAAAGCGCCTGTGGACAGTGGCGAAGTCTCTGCCTAAGGAATGCGATGCATTGACGTCAGCATTGATCAAGTCGCCGCTTTTTACGCAGGAGTTGATCTGGCAACGCTTCGAATTGGCATTGCGGAAAGATAATGTCCAGCTGGCGGAGTATCTGAAGCGTTTATTAACGGATCAGGCTATTGCCGATGTGTGGCTGCAAATTCATAAAAAGCCCGAACTAATAGGAAGCGATAGTTTAGGGATCAACCCGGACCAGCAGGGTGGGCGTATCTTTGCGCATGCTGTCGACAGAATGGCCAAAGCAGATCCCGAGTTGGCGATGCAAATCTGGGACAGCAGGAAATACAATTTCGCTATAGATGCGCAAACGGACCAGCGAATCGAACGAAGACTCGCACTGGCCCTGGCATTCAATAAGAACAAAAAAGCCTATGATCGTCTGAGCCGATTGGGCAATGTCGATGCGGAGGTCAGGGAATGGAAAGCCAGAGCTGCCTTGCTCGAACAGAATTGGCAACATGTTGCCGATGCGCTGGCGGGCTTGACGGATCAGGAGCGGCTGGAGCCCCGATGGCAGTACTGGCAAGCTCGCGCGCTGGCTAAAACGGGCGATGTGTTGCAGGCACAGGCTATCTACAATCATCTTGCTGAAGACCGGAGTTTTTACGGCTTCCTTGCAGCCGATACAGTCAGTAAGCCTTATCAGTTAGCCGATAAGCCTGTTTTTTTGACAGGAAATGAGCTTGAGGCACTGGCCGAAGAAAATGACTTTAAAATAGCCCGGGAGCTCGATTTTCTGGGGCGTATGCCAGAAGCGCAACGGCAATGGTGGTTTGCCGTCAAAAAACTGCCCAAAGAGCGCTTGATGACTGCGGCCAAATTGGCTCAACAGTGGCAATGGAATCAAGTGGCTATTTTTACGCTGGCTAAGGCCGATTACTGGGATGACATGGGGCTACGGTTCCCGGTCAATTATCTCAATGAAGTCAGCAATAATGCGAATAGACACAATCTTGATCCGGCTGTAATTTTCGGCCTCATTCGCCAGGAGAGCGTGTTTGACAGGTATGCCGAGTCGCCGGTCGGCGCCAGAGGACTTATGCAGATTATGCCGAAAACGGGCCAGCAAATTGCACGAGACCTTCGCGAGAATTGGCAATCCGAGGCAAGCCTGTTTGATCCCGGTATTAATGTCAAATACGGTTCCTTTTATTACAGACAACTGTTGGACCGGTTTAACGGTCATTTCGCACTGGCAACTGCCGCTTATAATGCAGGGCCCAGGCGGGTAGGGCAGTGGCTGCCTAGCGGCGAGACTGTGCCGGCGGACATATGGATAGAGACCATCCCGTTTAAGGAAACCCGAAAATATGTATCTTCAGTGCTTTCTTACATCATGATTTATCAGGAGCGTATGCACAGGAAAGCGCTCAGGATAAAAGATTTCATGCTGGATGTGCTACCGGGCTAAAAATTGAGCTGATTTTTTTTGGTGTCTGTTAGATAATGCGCGTTTGATGCAAGAATAATTATTATTAACTTAGGTACATAAATATTATGGAGAAACAGCATAGTTTTACGCGCGAAGAATTATTGAAGTCCGGTAGGGGGGAGCTATACGGGCCGAAAAATGCGCAATTGCCTCTACCAAATATGCTAATGATGGACCGGATTACCCATATATCGGATGAAGGCGGCGCTTACGGGAAGGGCGAAATTATTGCTGAGCTGGATATAACTCCTGATTTATGGTTTTTTGCTTGCCATTTCCAAGGCGATCCGGTGATGCCGGGCTGCTTGGGATTAGATGCCATGTGGCAATTGATAGGCTTCTATTTGTGCTGGATGGGCGGACCTGGTAAAGGACGGGCTTTAGGGGTAGGTGAAGTTAAATTTACTGGGCAGGTTTTGCCAACCGCTAAAAAAGTGATTTACCGAGTCAATCTGAAAAGAGTAATAATGCGGAAGCTGGTTATGGGTATCGCTGATGCCACTATGGAAGTTGACGGTAAAGTAATTTACGAAGCTACCGATTTGCGGGTTGGTTTATTTACTTCTACAGAAGATTTCTAGAGGCTATTGTAATGAAAAGAGTCGTGGTAACCGGTTTAGGCATCGTTTCCAGCATCGGCAATAACCGAAATGAGGTTGTAAATTCCTTAAAAGAAGGGCGTTCTGGAATCGTTTTTGCCGATGTTTATAAAGAACTTGGCTTTCGCAGTCATGTTCATGGACCTGTCAATATAGATCAGGACGAATTTATCGACCGTAAAATAAAACGTTTTATGGGCGATGGTGCTGCATTTAATTATATTGCCATGCAGCAGGCTATTGATGATGCAGGCCTTGCGGAGTCGGATGTATCAAATGTCAGGACCGGTCTGGTAATGGGATCAGGCGGCCCTTCAACCTCGAATCTCGTGGATGCGGCAGATATTCTGCGCGAGAAAGGCATTAAAAAAGTAGGCCCTTATATGGTGACCCGGACCATGTCCAGCACCAATACGGCTTGTCTGGCGACACCTTTTAAAATCAAAGGCGTCAATTACTCCATCAGCTCCGCCTGTGCAACCAGTGCTCACTGTATCGGCCATGCCATGGAATTGATCCAGATGGGTAAGCAGGATATTGTGTTTGCCGGCGGCGGCGAGGAAGTGCACTGGACCATGTCCGTCCTGTTCGATGCGATGGGCGCACTGTCAGCCAAGTACAACGATACGCCGACGACAGCTTCAAGGCCTTATGATGAAACCCGCGACGGTTTCGTTATTTCCGGCGGCGGCGGTGTGCTGGTCATCGAGGAGCTGGAACATGCCAAAGCCCGCGGCGCCAAGATCTATGCCGAACTGACAGGTTACGGCGCAACCTCTGATGGTTATGATATGGTTCAGCCTTCAGGCGAAGGCGCTGTGCGCTGCATGCAGCAGGCGCTGGCAACTGTGCATGACAAGATCGATTACATCAATGCACATGGCACCAGTACGCCCGTTGGCGATACCAGAGAATTGGAAGCCATGCGTACCGTATTCGGTGCCGGCAATGTGCCATGGGTCAGCTCAACGAAGTCCCTGACAGGCCACGCGTTAGGTGCAGCCGGCGTTAATGAGGCTATTTATTCTTTATTGATGATGGAAGAAAACTTCCTGAGCGCTTCAGCCAACATCACGCATCTGGACCCAAATGCGGAAGGCATTCCCATCGTGCGCGAGCGGCAAGACAATGTCACGCTAAATACTATCATGTCGAACAGTTTCGGCTTCGGCGGAACCAACGCAACCTTAATCTTCCAACGTTATAACGGCTAACGTATTCCATCCGGGGTTCCGATGAACCCCGGCCTTTATTTCGTCTTTCTAAGTCAATGTTATTCTGACCATGTCAGATCCAGATCAAAAATCCAGAACCCAATTTAATAAATTACAGAAACGTCTGCGCCATGCTGTAGGCGATGCAATTGCCGACTATAACATGATCGAAAACGGCGATAAGATCATGGTGTGCTTATCCGGCGGCAAGGATTCCTATACTTTGTTGGATATTCTGCTCAATCTGCAGAAGACGGCTCCCGTTGAATTCGAACTGGTGGCCGTCAATCTGGATCAGAAACAGCCGGGCTTCCCCGAGCATGTATTGCCGGAATATCTTGAATCCATCGGTGTTCCTTATCATATTATTGAAAGAGACACTTACAGCATCGTCAAGCGCATCATTCCTGAAGGCAGCACAACCTGCGGCCTTTGTTCACGGTTACGGCGAGGCGCCTTGTATGGTTACGCGGAAGCCAACGGTATTACCAAAATAGCGTTGGGCCACCATCGCGACGATATTCTTGAAACTTTCTTCCTGAATATTTTTTATGGAGGCAAGCTGAAAGCCATGCCGCCCAAACTGCTCAGTGACGACAGGAAAAATATCGTGATCCGGCCGCTGGCCTACTGCCGCGAGAAAGATATTGAACGGTTTGCTGCATTCAAGAAGTTCCCGATCATTCCTTGCAACCTGTGCGGCTCTCAGGAGAACCTGCAGCGGCAGGCCATGAAAGTCATGCTGAAAGGCTGGGACAAACAGTTTCCGGGTCGGTTGGAAACCATCTTTACCAGCCTGCAGAACGTGGCGCCTTCGCAATTGGCCGATACGCAGTTGTTCGATTTTGCGGGGCTGAAACGCGGCGAGTCTACTGGAGAGGAAGAACAGGTCATTTCATTTAATGCCGGGTTGGATATATTAGCTCAATAAGGGCTATGGCAATCATCGTTCTTTTTACAGACTTTGGGCCGGCCGGGCCGTATACCGGGCAAATGGAGGTTGTGCTGCGGCAAATGGCGCCGGCGCATCCGGTTATTGATCTGCTCAGCAATGCGCCTATTGCCAATCCCCGCGCTAGTTCTTACTTGCTGGCCGCTTTGCGACACAGTTTTCCGGGAGGCAGCATTTTCCTGGCGGTTGTCGATCCCGGCGTCGGCAGCGAACGCAGAGCCGTAGTTTTGCAAGCCGACGGTCAGTATTTTGTCGGGCCCGATAACGGTCTGTTAAATACCGTCGCCATGCAATCCCGACAGGTGCAGTGGTTCGAAATTGTCTGGCGTCCCGAACAGTATTCGATGAGCTTTCATGGCAGAGATTTATTTGCGCCTGTCGCAGCAAGGCTGGCTTGTGAAGCTGCAGACGATTTATTGAGGCCGTTTGTCAGGCACGATCTGGACGCTTGGCCTGCAGATCTGGCTGAAGTGATCTATTTTGATCATTACGGCAATGCCATGACCGGCTTGCGTTATCATGAAGGGCTGGCGGGCAAGTCGTTGATGGTTAACGGCATTGTTATGGAACAGGCCGATACTTTTAGCGCTGTCGCCGAACATCAGGCTTTCTGGTATAAAAACTCCAGCGGCCTGGTTGAAATAGCCGTCAATAAAGGCAGTGCGAGTCAGCTTGGCCTTGATGTAGGTGCTGTCATTTCTTTCGGCAAATAACACACCTGCCGATATTCACAGACATTCGCTCATGATCGAATCATCTAATCGCTGGCAGTTCTGGATAGACAGGGGCGGGACCTTTACCGATATCGTGGCCCGCAGTCCCGAAGGCGGGCTTGTCAGCCGAAAACTTTTGTCCGAAAATCCGGAGCGCTATAAAGATGCGGCCCTGCAGGGCATACGCGAAATACTGGGCGTTAAGGGCGAGGAATTGCCGGGCGAAATGATAGAGGCGGTAAAAATGGGCACGACGGTAGGGACCAATGCCTTGCTGGAGCGTCATGGCGAGCCGACCGCTTTGATCATAACCCGTGGCTTCAAGGACTGTTTGCGCATCGGTTACCAGAACCGTCCCGATATTTTTGCCTTGAACATCCAGTTGCCTGAGCAGCTCTATCGAAGCGTCACAGAAATCGACGAGCGGGTCAGCGCCCAGGGCGATATTCTGGTTGCTCTCGATAAACAACAAGCCAGACAGCAATTGCAGGCTGTTTACGATGCCGGTTTTCGCTCCATAGCCATCGTGCTGATGCATGCCTGGCGGTATCCGGCTCACGAGCGGTTATTGCAGGATTTGGCTGAAGAAATCGGTTTTCCGCAAATATCGGTATCGCATCGGGTCAGCCCCTTGATGAAGATTGTCGGCCGGGGCGATACGACGGTCGTTGATGCCTATCTGTCGCCATTGCTCAGGCGCTATGTCAAACAGGTGGCCGACGGCATTAATGGCTGTCATCATAAGGCCCGCTTGCTGTTCATGCAGTCAAACGGCGGTTTGACCGATGCCGCGAGCTTTCAAGGCAAAGACAGCATTCTCTCGGGACCGGCCGGCGGCATAGTCGGCGCAGTGGCTGTTTCGGCCAGGGCCGGGTTTGACAAGATCATTGCCTTCGACATGGGGGGGACATCCACCGATGTCGCCCATTATGCCGGCGAATATGAGCGCAGTTTTGAAACGGAAGTGGCCGGCGTAAGGATGCGTGCGCCAATGATGCATATTCATACTGTTGCTGCGGGCGGCGGATCCGTTCTGCATTTCGAAGCGGGACGCTATCGGGTAGGGCCCGATTCCGCCGGAGCCAATCCGGGGCCCGCGGGCTATCGTCGCGGCGGCCCTTTAACCGTTACCGACGCCAATATTTTGCTCGGCAAGCTGCCGTTATTTCCCCATGTTTTTGGCCCCGAGGGTAATCTGCCATTGGATCAGGAGCGGGTAAGGCAGTTGTTCGCCGAATTGGCTGAACAGATAAATGCAAACACCGGCGACAATAGAACGCCCGAACAGGTTGCGGAGGGATTTTTGGCTATCTCGGTTGAAAATATGGCGGCCGCGATTAAAAAAATATCGGTGCAGAAAGGCTATGATGTTTCCCAGTACAGTTTATGCTGTTATGGCGCGGCCAGCGGCCAGCATGCCTGTGCGGTTGCCGATAGATTGGGCGTTCAGCGCATTCTTCTGCACCCGCTGGCCGGCGTCTTGTCGGCTTACGGCATGGGGCTGGCCGATGTCAGGCTGCTGAAAGAACAGGCACTGGAACTGCCGTGGCAGGAAACTTCGCTGGCCGATTTGCAATCGATTATAGCGGACCTTGAACAGCGCGGCCGCCAGGAGATGCTGGCGCAGCATATCGATGCGGCTCACATTAAAGCAATCGGCCGCCTGCACCTTCGTTTTCAAGGAACCGACACGGCTTTACCGGTCGTGTTTGCCGATAAGGAAACGATGCTCAATGCGTTTCGAAGCAAATACAGGCAGCAATTCGGTTTTGTTTATCAGGGCAAACCGCTGGTGATCGAAGCAGCTTCGGTGGAGATCGTCGGCGTCAATGAACAGGTCGAAGATCGGCAGTTTTATGCGGAGCATCCGCATGATCAGCCGTTGCTCCTCACGCACGTATTCATGCAGAATGACTTTCATCAGGCGCCGGTTTACCGTAGAGAGCAACTGCAAGCTGGCGTTCAGATACCAGGCCCCGCCATTATTATCGAGCCGACTTCGACTATCGTCATCGATCCGGATTGGCAGGGCGAAATGACCGCTCAGCAGGATTTAATCCTGACGCGCGTGCAAAACAAAGCCCGGCAAAACATCCTGGCATCATCCACACCCGATCCGGTGATGCTGGAGATATTCAACAAACTGTTCATGTCCATTGCCGAGCAGATGGGCTTTGTGCTGCAAAATACCGCATATTCGGTCAATATCAAGGAACGACTGGATTTTTCCTGCGCCATTTTTGACGGAAAAGGGCAGTTGGTCGCCAATGCGCCTCATATTCCTGTGCATTTGGGGTCAATGGGTGAAAGCGTTCAATCCTTGCTGCGGGCCGAGCGCGCCACGATGCAGGAAGGCGATGTTTATCTGCTGAATTCACCCTATCATGGCGGAACGCATCTGCCTGATATTACGGTCGTGACACCGGTTTATAGAGACAACGAGCTATTGTTTTTTGTCGCTTCCCGAGGACATCATGCCGACGTCGGCGGTATCACGCCCGGCTCAATGCCCCCGCATAGTCGGGAAATAGAAGAGGAAGGCGTGCTCAGCAGCGGTATGAAGATTGTCAGCAGAGGGCATTTTCAGGAGCATCTCATTCGAAACTGGCTGTTGTCAGGAAAGTATCCTGCACGTAATCCGGAACAAAATATAGCCGATCTGCAGGCTCAGATTGCCGCCAATCAAAAAGGGCTGCAGGAACTCAAAAACATGGTCGACAGCTATTCGCTGGCTACGGTCCGGGCCTACATGCAGCATGTGCAGGACAATGCCGAAGCGGCGGTGCGCCATGTCCTGAAGTCGCTATCCGGCGGGCAGTTTGTTTACAGTATGGATGACGACGCCGAAATCGCCGTAGCTGTCACCGTAAATCGGGAAGCCGGAACAGCGGTAATCGATTTCAGCGGCACTTCCAAACAGTCGGCAACTAACTTCAACGCGCCGTCAGCCGTTTGTAAAGCCGCCGTGCTCTATGTGTTTAGAACCTTAGTGCAGCATGACATCCCACTGAATGCGGGTTGTCTGAAACCGCTGGAGCTCATTATTCCGGAAGGTTCGCTGTTAAATCCGCATTATCCTGCGGCAGTTGTCGCAGGCAACGTCGAAACCTCGCAATATATTGTCGATGCTTTATATGGCGCATTAGGCGTATTGGCAGGATCGCAAGGCACAATGAATAACCTGACTTTCGGCAATGCCCAATATCAGTACTACGAGACAATCTGCGGCGGTGCGGGAGCTGGCGCTGATTTTGACGGTTGTGATGCCGTTCATACGCACATGACCAATTCCCGCATAACCGATCCTGAGGTGCTGGAGTGGCGATTTCCGGTTTTATTGGAAGAGTTCTCAATGAGAGCAGACAGCGGCGGCGCCGGCAGGCATAAAGGCGGCAATGGCGTGCAACGCAGGATCAGATTCATGGAGCCTATGACCGTCAGTGTTTTATCCAGTCACCGGTTCAAACCCACATTTGCAGTCAACGGCGCAGAACCGGGGAAATGCGGCAAAAATACCGTTATCCGGAAAAACGGCACAATAGAATGTTTACCGGGCTGCGCACAAATTGAGGCTCAAGCTGGCGATGCAATTCAAATTGAAACTCCAGGAGGAGGCGGTTATGGATGATTTTCAATTTTGAGCCGGATTTTGAGCTAAAAACTGACGAAAAAGGTTGCTTTTTAAAGTGGTTGGGTTAATATATACAGATCGCGGAGAGATGGCTGAGTGGTTTAAGGCAGCGGTCTTGAAAACCGTCGTGGGTTTGTAGCCCACCCAGAGTTCGAATCTCTGTCTCTCCGCCATTCATACTTTCCTTTCTAAAAATAATCACCCGGCATTCATTCAAAATCTTATCTAAGCGAAGGTGTTGCTTTGATATGGTAGTAATGCATTAATTGATTATCAAATTTTCATCTCAATATTATCTAAATTTTATTTTATTTCAATAAATTAAACATTAATTTATTGATTCTCGTCGTACAAGTTTTCATAATCCAGTAGCGCGAAATTAGTTGTAATAGCTAACGATTTGCGAAATTCATCTTCAAATTTGCGCTTGAAAGGGACAAAGTCATTTTCGTGCGCGATAACCCACCTTCTCCCATGACTCATGTCGATTGTTCAAGAGCTCTCGGTCGTATTTGCACTGAGAGGCTTCGGATCAACCTCATTACCGAAAAATGGCTGGGCGTCCAGCTGATGGGTGGAGAAGTGGTCAATGCTGAGAAGAACGAAGACATTGTCGAGGTGTGTGGGGTTCTTGGGTACAGCAGTTGGCGCTGCAAATCTAAAATTGAGCCATTGAATAACCTTGAAAGCCGCTGTTGATTTTGCTGGCAAGCCGAGCGGACTGTTGGTGGTAGAAGACGCATAGTCTGACCCGGCGAGCTGTATGTGATGAATCGGTTTGGAATCAAAGCCGCATGAAGCGGTCAATAATTATTGATTCGAGTGCAGCGGGTTATAGCTTATAGGGATTTGCAGTTAGCTCATAATCATGAAAACTATCTCCCAGGCGCGATTTCATGCTTCATCTGATTCTTTTGAGTAGCCTTTTAATCAGTAATAGAACTTTGAGAGAAGCAAATGAGTTTACAAACAAAATTAATAGTAGCTGTCATAATGGGCAGTATAGTTGGTAGCGTAAATGGCTCGTCAATCTCAAGCCATCAATCCAGCGAGCCGACTTACATTAAGATAGCTGGTGTTAAGGCATTTGGCGTCAACACGTCAGATACACCCGATGTTGACACACCTGATACACCAGACGTACCTGAAGTTGATACACCTGATACACCAGACGTACCTGATGTTGATACACCTAATGCACCAGACGTACCTGAAGTCGATACACCTGATACACCAGACGTACCTGATGTTGATACACCTGATACACCAGACGTACCTGATGTTGACACACCTGATACACCAGATATTCCTGAAGTTGATACACCTGACGTTGATACTCCCGATTAAGCTGCCTGGTGTTTAAGCACGCCACCTTTCCATATTCGTCGGCGCATTTGACGTACTACTGAAAAAAACTCAAGGCTGGAACTATCGGAAATGGACATTGCTCCACTGATCTGCCAAAGATCAATTAATTTTTAAATTGATCCCTCAATATTGACAGGATCGTACCGTTGCTATCCCGGTTTTTTTCGTTTTTACATTTTTTACATAGAGATATACCCCTGTATGGCGAAAAAACAGATAACCAATTTAATTTTTGCTCTGTCTCGAAATGACTTGATATACATAAGATTTCGGGGCGATTCTTTATGCGAGCCTGATATATTCAATGGCGGCAGGGTAATACGTGGAATATATTTATTTACGTAATATCCTAAAATTCAGTTCGTTAAGCTCGCATTAAGTTTTCAAGATGAAAATATATTCAAATAATTCAGATTAAGAATAAATGAGTTATTTGAATACATGAAACGTTTATTAAATAAAACTGTTAGCACCAGTTCATTGCCACAAAAGCGCATCAAAATTGACTGTATAAAACTCTGATCTATTATTTCTTAATAATATTGACGAGAAAAAGGTAAAGATAGGCGCTGAAAGTGGACAACATTAAAAAATGCTTAACTTAATATATAAGTTATTTTTGTAACAATAATCTATAACAAGGAAAAAATAATATGAAAAAAGTAATAAAATTATCAATGATTTCCCTGGTTTTCAGCATGGTTACGGCTTGTGCGACTACTTCGGACGTTGAAAATTTACAGTCGCAAGTTGATGGCTTGAATTCTAAAGTATCTCAAGCGTCCGCTGATGCGGCTAACGCACAGACTGCAGCGGCTGATGCGGCTGCAAAGGCTGAAGCGGCTGAAGCCGCCGCTAATCGGGCAGCCGAATTAGCTCAAGATACCAATAACAAACTGGACAATAGGTTCAGAAGATCAATGATGAAATAAACCCTTGTCGCTGGAGCGGAAAATAGACCAGCGAGAAAACCCCTTACTCTTTTGGAGTCAATTTCTGCCTATCTAAAGCTGTGACACGGCTTTAAAGGATTATTGATAAATATTATCAAAACTGACAATCAATAATATGTATGTTTTTGTTTTAAATGATGATTATTTTTAGTTGGTAAAAATTGGAGGCCGAAAAGGGAACCTATCGAACGCTGATTCCCATGCTTTAAATAGGTTTTTTGTATTAATCATTATCAACAACAGTTATCATGTTAAGGCACTGAAAAATAGCAGTGCTTTAAGTTTTAGAGTATTGATAGGGCTTTAATCCTTTGGAATGCTCAACCGGACAGTGCTTCAGATGAGGCGGCAGCTGACGTAGTCAAGCTATTGCTGGTTGTCTGGCTCTTCTGTCAGAGAAAATAGAGACGCTGACTAATGCACTGATGCGGATTATAAGAATAACTGATGAGGGTAGTGAATTGATTGCAACAAGTGTTTATATTTTAACGTGTGTTTTTACAACCTATGTCTTTTATAGAGCGCGTAAAAGCTAATTCGCTTTAGCTTGGGTTGTAAACAATATTCTACGCAGTCACATATGCGGATTTTGAAAAATAGCTAAATGCGCACAATAGGCTCATAGCGTTAACAGTTTCTGCATCTGTGGCTGTGTAGATCATAACTTCCATGACTTTATTTTCAGCATTCAAGCGATACCGCTGTGCCAATTTTTGATAACCTTCTTCGGTTAGCGAAACTGTCAACCTCAGGCGGATATCCAGCTAGATGATCTTCTTGATTTGATCAGAAATGCCCGGGCCATGGGCTTCGCGCCAAATGCTTTCGAAAGACATGGCGTGTGCGTTGCGTTCGACTTTTTCAAGTTTTCAGGCGGGTCTTTTATATTCATAAAATTCTTTTTTACAATTAATGCGCCAGAGCCGCCTATCATCGGCCATCTCAAATCCGGCTTCCGTCTGGCTGGAATCTTCCTCAAAAACTTCATCGGCGATTACATCAGTGTGTTGATGGCTGCCGCAGCTAAATCTCTCGCCATATTGCTTGCTGGCCTTTGAGGGATCTCGCGGAAATGATTCGACAATAGCTATGAAATCATTTTTCAGAATCAACTAAATCCTGCCTATTTTAGCTATCTTGAGTATTGTTTATGTTATGCTTGAGTTTCCTAAATCAGAGTAATGTAATTATGGTCAAGCAAGCTTGTCTAGTAATTACAATTTAGGTTAACTATTGAACGAGATATAAAGAGACAATGAATATCAAATACTATCAATTCTATCTGGGCGGCCTGATGGCAATCATGAGTGCAGGGGCAATAGCCGAGGAAAATGCGGCAATGGAAGATGCCTGTCGAAAAGCCGCCAACGAAACCGCAAAAGGCGAAATCGTCAAAATTGAAGCGAAAAAAGTAATTGACGGCGGCGAGATTTATGAAATCGACCTTAAAGCGGCCGATGGAGCTCAATGGGAATTTAAGTGCGATAAAACCAGCGGCAAAATAATCAAGAAGGAACAGGAATTGCCGAGCGCCGATCATCCGGCTTTCGCCGCCTTGAAAAAAATCGATGAAGCCGAAGCCCGTAAGATCGCATTGACGCAATATACCGGCATAATTAACAAGGTTGCGTATGAAATTGAATCGGATGGCACCGCGGTTTACGAGATTATCATCCAAACAGGAGACGGACTTGAAATGGAAGTCGAAGTCGATGCGGCTACCGGCAAAATTATAGAAGCCGACGAAGACTCTGATTAAAATGGCCGGGCCGGGTTAGGCAATAGCCATAACCCGGTGTTGCTGCCTTGACTTGCCTGGTTATGTCTATGACATACCCCATGTTTGGATGGCTTTTTGCATTTGCCGTCACTCTGCATAATGCGGAAGAAGCAATATTTTTGCCAAAATAGTCGATGCGTACCGGAAGATGGCATGCTTCGGTGGGCGAACTTGAATTCAGACTGGCTGTAGCAGTGCTTACGCTTCTCGCATATGGGGTTGCATATCTCTGCTCAATACAAGGGCCACAAGCAGTTGCAGCTTATGCGCTAGCTGGCTACGCTTTGACAATGTTGCTGAATGTTTTTTTCCGCACGTGCTGGCGGCAATTGTATTGCGAGAATATGCGCCTGGTACGGCAACAGCTTTATTATTCAATCTGCCTGTGTGCAGTGCATTACTGTATGTTGGGGTTCAGGATGGATATATCAATGTCGAAAAGTTTGCGTGGTTTGGCCCAGCGAGTGCTGCAGTCATTTTGGCGAGCATACCGATACTGTTCTTGATTGGTCGAAAGTTGGTCGGTGCAGTAAAACATTCTTAATCCGAATCTGACGATATTTTCACTGTTCCCTTTAAAACAGCCAAAGACTTTTTGAGCAATTGCTTCTTCTTGCCGGTCGTAGCTTAAATAGATTCTGTTAGATTCTGCGATCACCCAATTTAACTTGCCGGAGGTTTCGAATGAGCATTCAAAGCGAATTACAAGCCACCATTGCCGATATGGCAGTCGAGGGTAAAGGCATCCTGGCGGCCGATGAGAGCCTGCCGACTATCGCCAAGCGTTTCAAGGCGGTCAATGTGGAATCGACCGAGGAGAACCGTCGCGCTTACCGCTCGTTGTTGCTGACTACGCCAGGTCTGGGCGAATTCATCAGCGGCGTGATCCTGTTTGAAGAAACGCTGGGGCAGAAAACCGCTGACGGAAAACCTTTGCCGCAAGCTGCGGCCGAGCAGGGCGTCGTGCCCGGCATCAAAGTCGACAAAGGTACGATTCCGCTGGTCAATGCGCCGGGTGATCTGGTCACGCAAGGGCTGGACGGTCTGGCTGACCGGCTGGCAGAATATAAAGAGCAGGGCGCGCGCTTCGCCAAATGGCGCGAGGTCTATCCGATCGCCGGACACAATCCGACAATGCTGGGCATAAAGACCAATGCCGAGGTACTGGCCCGCTATGCGGCCATTTGCCAGTCGCTGGGCATCGTGCCCATCGTGGAACCGGAAGTGCTGCTGGACGGCGATCACACCATCGAGCGCTGCTTTGAAGTCACGGAAGCTGTTCAGCATGCGGTCTTTCACGCCTTGCATCGACACCGCGTAGAACTGGAACATATCATACTGAAACCGAGCATGATCCTGCCGGGCAAGGATGCGCCGAAGAAAGCCGGCCCCGAGGCAATCGCCGAAAAAACGCTGGCGCAGCTGCGCCGGACCGTGCCGGCAGCCGTACCCAGCATTAATTTCCTGTCCGGCGGCCAGACGCCGGAAGAAGCGACCGCCAACCTGAATGCCATCAACGCGATGGCCGGCAATGCGCCTTGGCAGCTGAGCTTTTCCTATGCGCGGGCGCTGCAAGACCCGGTATTAAAGACTTGGCAGGGCAAGGCCGAAAATGCACAGGCGGCGCAGCAGGCGCTTTATAAACGCGCAAAACTGAACAGCGTGGCGCGCACCGGCAGTTATACTTCTGAGATGGAAAAGGATTAGCGGCTGGAACTGTAGGGGCGAATTCACTTGTGCTCTTTGGGTATTCGTCCTGGGCAAATACCCAAAGTAGGCGCTCTAGGCGAAGCTGCCCCACAACAAGCGGCTTCGTAGACAGACATCTCTCGTCCTCAGAATCAACAAAAATGAACTCTTTATGCAGGAAGTCATAATCGTCATCAATGCCGGTTCATCGAGCATCAAGTTCGCCCTGTTCGCCGCCAACGGCAGCCAATACCCCGATATGCTGTATCGAGGGCAGATTTCCGGTATCGGCAGCGAGGCGCGGTTTACCGTTCAGGGCGATAGCCGCTCGCTGCCGATACGCGATCACCAGGAAGCCTTGCGCGTCCTGGTCGATTGGCTGGACGCGCATGACGACGACTTGAGGCTACTGGCCGTCGGGCATCGCATCGTGCATGGCGGCAGCCGATACGTTCGCCCGGCGCTGATCGATGAGGCCGTGATGGCCGACCTCGAGGCGCTGGTTCCGCTGGCGCCGCTGCATCAACCGCATAATCTGAGCGCCATCCGTGCCCTGCGGCAACTGCATCCCGGCTTGGCTCAAGTGGCCTGTTTCGATACGGCCTTCCACCACACGATACCCGAGCTCGCCCACACGTTCGCGCTGCCGAAATCCCTGTATGAAGAGGGCGTGCGCCGCTATGGCTTCCACGGTCTGTCCTACGAATACATCGTCAACGTACTGCCGCAGCATTCGGAAGCCGAAGCCGGCGGGCGCGTCGTGATCGCGCATTTAGGGCAGGGCGCAAGCATGTGCGCGGTCAGGAACCGGCAAAGCATCGCCACGACGATGACGTTCACGCCGCTGGACGGCCTGCCGATGGGTACGCGCTGCGGTTCCATCGATCCGGCCGTTGTGCTGTATCTGCTGCGTGAGAAAAACATGACGGCCGATGCCATTTCGGATCTGCTGCATCACCGGTCCGGCCTGGCCGGCCTGTCCGGCATCAGCGGCGACATGAAAACGCTGCTCGGCAGCGGCCACGCCGATGCCCACAAGGCTGTCGATATCTTCGTCTACCATATCTGCCGCGAGCTGGGCTCTCTGGCCGCGGCCTTGGGCGGCCTCGATACGCTGATTTTTACCGCTGGCATCGGCGAACGCGCGGCCGTGATCCGCGACAAGGTCTGCAAGGGCGCCGCCTGGCTCGGCATCGACATCGACCCGGAAGCCAATCGCAACAATGCGGTGCGGATCAGCAGCGCGAAGAGCCCTGTCTCGGTCCGCGTGATTCCGACCAATGAAGAACAAATCATCGCGCATCATACCTATACCTTAACTAGCGGAGGCCATAATGAATAGCATTCAGGACCCATCGGTATTGCCTCTTTCCGAGCGGGACGTTGCGCGCATCAACGCCTACTGGCGCGCAGCCAATTATCTGTCAGTCGGGCAGATTTACCTGCTTGACAATCCGCTGCTCAAAGAGCCGCTGCAACTGAAACATGTCAAGCCGAGGCTGCTGGGCCATTGGGGCACCACGCCCGGCCTGAATTTCATCTATGTACACTTCAACCGCGTGATCAAGGCGCGCGATCTCGATGTCATCTATATCGCCGGCCCCGGCCACGGCGGGCCCGGACTGGTCGCCAATACCTATCTGGAAGGCAGCTATAGCGAGTTCTATCCCAATGTCTCCCAGGATACCGAAGGCATGCAGCGCCTGTTCAAACAGTTTTCGTTTCCGGGCGGCATTCCCAGCCATGCCGCGCCGGAGACGCCGGGCTCCATCCATGAAGGCGGCGAACTCGGCTATGCGCTATCCCATGCTTACGGGGCGGCGTTCGATAATCCCGATTTGCTGGTATGCTGCGTGGTCGGCGACGGCGAGGCCGAGACCGGACCGCTGGCGACCAGCTGGCATTCCAACAAGTTTCTGAATCCCGAGCGCGACGGCGCGGTGCTGCCGATACTGCATCTGAACGGCTACAAAATCGCCAACCCAAGTTTTCTGGCGCGCATCGATAATGACGAACTGTGCGCTCTGTTCACCGGCTACGGCTACATACCCTATTTTGTCGAGGGCGACGAACCTGAAATCATGCATCAAAAAATGGCCGCTACGCTCGATGTCGTGCTCCAGGAAATCGCCGATATCCAGAAAGACGCGCGCACCAACGGCTATTCCGGACGCCCGCGCTGGCCGATGGTGATCCTGAGAACGCCGAAAGGCTGGACCGGCCCTGAAGTGGTTGATGGCGTGCCGGTCGAGAATACCTACCGCTCGCATCAGGTCCCGCTTGCCAAGCTGGCCGAGAACCCCGCGCATTTAAAAATGCTGGAACAGTGGCTGCGCAGTTACAAGCCGGAGGAATTATTCGACGACAACGGCACGCTGATCCAGGAACTGGCGGATCTGGCTCCGAAAGGCGAGCGGCGCATGGGCGCCAATCCGCATGCCAACGGCGGTTTGCTGCTGCGGGATCTGAAAATGCCGGATTTTCGCGACTATGCGGTGGAGGTGAAAAATCCCGGCGCCGAGTCGGCTGAATCGGTGCGCGTGATGGGCAAATTTCTCCGGGACATCATGAAAGCCAACGAGGATCAGCGCAATTTTCGCATCATGGGGCCCGACGAGACGGCCTCGAACCGGCTCGATGCCGTGTATGAAGCTACCGACAAGGTTTTTACCGGCGAGATTCTCGCCACCGATGATCATCTGTCGGATGACGGCCGGGTCATGGAAGTGCTCAGCGAGCATCAATGCCAAGGCTGGCTGGAAGGCTATCTGCTGACCGGGCGTCATGGCCTGTTCTCCTGCTACGAGGCCTTCATCCATATCGTCGACTCGATGTTCAACCAGCACGCCAAATGGCTCAAGGTCACCAAGGACATCCCGTGGCGCCGGTCCATCGCCTCGCTGAACTACCTGTTGACGTCGCACGTCTGGCGCCAGGACCACAACGGCTTCAGCCACCAGGACCCGGGCTTTATCGATCACGTCGTCAACAAGAAGGCCGAGGTGATCCGCGTCTACCTGCCGCCCGACGCCAACACTCTGCTCTGGGTGACCGACCACTGCCTGCGCAGCCGAAACCGGGTCAACGTCATCGTGGCCGGCAAGCAGCCGCAACTGCAATACCTGGATATGAGCTCGGCCATCAAGCATTGCACGACCGGCATCGGCATCTGGGAATGGGCCAGCAACGACCGCAATACTGAGGCCGATGTGGTAATGGTCTGCTCCGGCGATATTCCGACACTGGAAACACTGGCCGCCGTATCGCTTTTACGCGAGTTTTTCCCAGAGCTCAAAATCCGCGTCGTCAATGTTGTCAACCTGATGCGCTTGCAGCCGAGATCAGAACATCCGCACGGCCTGTCGGACAAGGATTTCGACTCGCTGTTCACGGACAGCAAGCCGGTTATCTTCGCCTATCACGGCTATCCGTGGCTGATCCACCGTCTGACTTATCGCCGGACCAACCATGAGAATCTGCATGTGCGCGGCTATAAGGAAGAAGGCACGACCACGACACCGTTCGACATGGTCGTGCTCAATGAGATGGATCGGTTCCATCTGGTTATCGACGTTATCGACCGGGTGCCGCACCTGCGCTATGTCGGCGCTCATGTGAAGCAGATCATGCGCGACAAGCTGATCGAGCATAAGGAATATATCATCGAGCACGGCGAGGACATGCCGGAGATTCGCAATTGGGCCTGGCCGGTTGGATGAGGGATAAGCCGTTGGAGATTTGCTTTAGCAGTGAGCATGAAACTTGTTGGTGCGAATTTACTTGTACCCTTTAGGGTATTCGCATTGTAAGGAAGTCCGCGCCTGCGCCGGAAAATCCAAGCGCTCTTGAGAAAGTTATAGGACACAGCAAAACTTATGAAACAGAGCAGAAATAAACACCTCATTATCAAGCTAGTGACGATCGGTTTGCTGATCGCCGGTCTGAGCTATATTCTCCATCCGGGCCTGGGGCAGTTCAGTCTTACTATCAATGGTCATCCTGTCGCCGAGCCCCTGGCCCGGCTAACGGCGATCCCGACCTTGTTGCTCACGCTGTTGTTTACCGGCTTGCTCGTGCTGCTGCTGTTTTTTGGCGTCGGCATGATGCTGTTTCTGAGCACATTGTTATTTGTAGCGCTGGGGATTTTCATCATAGCGCCTTATTTGTGGCCAGTGCTGGCTATTATTTTTCTGGTTGTCATACTCATGTCATTGGGTGGCGATAAACAGGTCTGATTTTTGCCGATGAATATTCTTAGACGCGCACGGGTCCGGTATATCCTGCACCGCTACCCGATCAAGCATGACGTATGGGAGGCCGCCACAGCCAAGCTGGCCGTGTTGCAGGGACTGACTTCAGTCGAAAAAGCGCATCTGCGCGAACTGAGCACATTGTTTCTGCATGACAAAAGGATTTACGGCGTGCAGGGTTTTGAGGTGAGCGAGGCGATGCGCGTTCTGGTGGCGGCCATAGCCTGTCTACCGATTCTGCATTTGGGAATCGGGTTGTTTTCGGCATGGAGCGATGTGGTGATTTACGCCGACGCTTTTCGGGTCAGCCGTGAGGAAGTTGACGAGATGGGCATCGTCCATTATCAGGATAGGGTATTAAGTGGCGAATCGTGGTCGCGTGGGCCGGTGATCCTGTCCTGGCGCGATATCGAGCAGGACACTCAAAGAGGTTATGAAGGACACAACGTGATTATTCATGAAATCGCACACAAACTGGACATGCTGGACGGCAGCGCCAACGGCATACCGCCGCTGCATGTGGCTATGCCCGTGCCGCCCTGGACCGATGCATTCAGCACGGCCTATGCCGCATTGAATCATCGCCTTGAACACCATCATGAGGTTTGTGTCGATCCGTACGCGGCGACCAGCCCTGCCGAGTTTTTCGCCGTGTTCAGCGAATACTTTTTCTGCGCGCCAGACATTCTGCATGCGCACTTCCGCGACGTATACCGGCAATTGCAACTTTATTACCGGCAGGACCCGCTGAGCCGGATTCATACGGATAAAACAGCCGATCAGCCGATTCATGAGGCCGCGGAGTAAGGGGTTTGAATTCAACGGTAGATACTCTGTTCAAAGTCAACAAAATTCCATCGTGTTTTCCTCCGCGCTGATGGGTGTTGGAATGGCGTAGAACCGTGTGTTATCGAACGGCTGATCGTGCTTCAACATGCCATGGATGGCATGCAGTAATTTACGCATGACAGCGCAGACGGCTTGCAAAGGTTTCTTGCCGTTGTCGATCAAAT